>Ga0308159_1003746_pt1 | contig 14759 bp, 14 predicted proteins | sample PhyCR1_FD_201040 | JGI IMG/M metagenome (GOLD analysis project Ga0308159, IMG submission 201040) | Phyllosphere microbial communities from UC Gill Tract Community Farm, Albany, California, United States - DLSLC.R1 | ecosystem: Host-associated > Plants > Phyllosphere > Unclassified | place: USA... | reverse complement strand
GGGGTAGATCGGCGAGATCGACGCGGCGGTCGGTGCCAGGGCGGGAGTCGAGGAAGGCTCGGCGAGGGGGGAGGGTGTGGCGGGGGAGGTGGGAGCGTTCGTTGTGCTATCGACGGACATTGCAGGCCCTCAAAAAACACAATGTAGCGAGTGCCCCCGGGGCTGGCAAGCCGCCCTTTTCGCCTTTCGGCGTAGGCGACCGAGGGGCGCCCCAGGGCACCCGCTGCCCGGGACGCGATCGGGCTGCAGCGCGCGCCCGGCGGGCGCCGGGGCGAACCCGTCACGGGCGTGACGATCAGCCGATGCGCAGCAGCCGGTCCATCGACAGCCGGCCGCCGCCGCGCCCGACCAGGTACAGCAGCAACCCGGCCCACGAGAGGTGGGTCGGCCACGCGTCGGGGTACACGAAGACCTGGATCACCGCCGTCATGCCCAGCAGCGCGAGCGCTGCGAAGCGCGTGAACAGGCCCAGCACCAGCAGGATCGGAAAGGCGTGCTCGGCGTAGGCGGCCAGATGCGCGGCGATCTCCGGTGGCAGCAGCGGCAGGTGGTATTCGGTGCGGAACAGTTCGACCGCGCCGTCGGTGACGTGCAGCCAACCATCGACCTTGGTGCGGCCAGACAGCCAGAAGATCGCGCCGATGGCGACGCGGTCGACCAGCGCGAGCAGGTCGTGCGGCACCAGCGCGCCGAGGCGCTCGGTGACGCGCTCCAAGGCGCCGGACGGGGGGAGGGTGGTGGGGGATTTCATGGTGGGCTCCCTGTTGAAGTGGTGAAGGTGCCGGCCTGCAGCAGCTGCGCGAGCAGGGCGGCGAGGTCGGTGTCGGGGCGGGCGTAGAGTGCCGCCGCGGCGGCAGCGTCCAGCCGCTCGCCGCGTGCGCAGGCGTCGAGGAAGGCACAGCCGCCCACGGGCAACGGCTGCCAGATCACCTCGGCCACCGGCCGTGTGAGCAGCGTGCCTTCGCCGGCCCACTCGAGGGTCGCGAGCGCTGCCAGCGCGGCCGCCTCGCCGCTGCGGTTGGCCGACCAGATGCTGTTCAGCGGCAGGGTCTGCGACCCGTGCCACCTCGCGGCGGGGTGCGGTGCCAGGCGCAGGGCGGCCAGCGCCTCGGGCGGCAGGCCGGCCAATGCGTCGTGCGGCAGCACGGGCGCGTCGGCGGCGGTGTGCGATGCGGTCCACAGGCGATCGAGCGTCGCGACGCCGGCCAGGTAGGGCAGATCGTCGCCGGCCAGGTCGGCCAGTGTCTCGGCGAAGCCTTCGCCGTAGTGCAGCAGGCACGGGTCGCGCGGCGGGTGCTCGGCCAGATGCCGCTCGGCGGCCGCGCGCACCCAGTCGCGGCCGACCAGCCGCGCGACGGCAGGGAAGTTGGCCTCCAACGCGTCGATGCAGCCCTTGTGGACGGTGTTGCGATAGACCGCGAAGCCGGGCTGCGCCGCCCAGGCGGATGCATGGGCGCCATGCGCCTCGTCGGCGAACAGCGCACCGACGAACGCCTGCTCGAAGCAATGCAGGGACGTCATGCCGGGGTGTCCGCGGCCAGGCCTTCGGCGATCGCGGCGGCATGCTCGCGCTCGGCCATGAGTTCGTCGAAGGCGGGCACATTGCCATCGCGCTCGACCAGCGTCGGGCGCGGCCCGGCGCGTTCGACGAAGCGGGCATACAGCGACCACACCGCCGGCGCCACCGGCGCGTCGTGCGAGTCGATCAGCAGCGTCTCGCCATGCAGCGGGTCGGCCGTGTGGCCGGCCAGGTGGATCTCCATCACGGCGTCGGCCGGAAAGCGATCGAGGTAGTCCGCGGCGTCGAAGCCGAGGTTGCGCGCCGAGACGTGCACGTTGTTGATGTCCAGCAGCAGCCCGCAGCCGCTGCGACGCACCAGCTCGCGCAGGAAGTCGGTCTCTTCCCAGTCGTGGCCGGGCAGGTGCAGATAGTGCGAGGGGTTCTCGATGGCGATGCGCCGCCCGAGTGCCTGCTGGACCTGATCGACGTGGTCGACCAGGCGCCGCAGCAGCGCATGGCTGCGCGGGCAGGGCAGCAGGTCGGGCAGGTAGGCGCCCTCGAAGCGCGACCAGGCCAGATGCTCCGACACCAGCGCGGGCTCGAAGCGCCGAACCAGCGCAGCGAGCCGTTGCAGCTGAAGTGCATCGGGCGGTGCCTCGCCCGCGAGCGAGAGCGACACGCCATGCAGCGACAGCGGATGCTGGCGGCGGATCGCCTCCAGCCAGGCCAGGCGCGGTCCGCCCGCCACGCTGTAGTTCTCCGGATGGACCTCGAACCAGAGTCCCGGCGCGCGCTCGGCGAGCGCGGCGTCGAAGTGCTCGGGCTTGAGGCCCAGGCCGGCGGTCAACGGCGCGGACATGGCGGACTCCGAGGCGATCAGGACTTGATCGGCGTCAGCGAGCCCGTGCCCTTGGGCGTCTTCATGGTCGTGCAGGTGCCGGTGGGGACGTTCTTCCAGGCATTGCCCTGGTAGTCGGTCTTCGAGGTGCCGGCGCAGGTCGTGCCGGGGCCGGCGGCGCAGTCGTTCTTGCCGGCCATGGAGACGCCGTAGCACTTCTCCATGCTGGCCATCTTGTCGGCCATGGGCTTGTCCTGGGCCATGGCGGCACCGCTGGCGAGGGCGGCGAGGGCGAGGGTGGTGATGGCGAGGCTGCGTTGGGTCATGGGAACTCCTTGAGAGCGTTGATAACGAAGGGATCGAAGAACCTGCCGGCCGGCGCGGTCCTCCCTAGTTCGGGCCCCGGCGCGGGCCGGGTTACAGCGCCGGGCACAATCGCGCCAAAAAATTCCAGCGCGGCCGCTGTAACCCGTCGGTGCCATGCCACGAACAACACTTACAAGCCAGTCCCCGATGAGCGAGGTCGAGACGCAGTTGCGTGGCCTGTTCGTGCGTGGACTCCAGGGAGATGCCGTTGCCTACCGCGAGTGCCTGCAACAGATGGCGCGCCATTTGCGTGCCTTCCTCGCCAGGCGCCTGTTCGGCTGGCCCGATGATGTGGAAGACCTCGTCCAGGAATGCCTGCTCGCCATGCACAACCAGCGCCACACCTACCAGAGCGACCAGCCGCTGACGGCATGGGCGCATGCGATCGCGCGCTACAAGCTCATCGACCTGCTGCGCGCGAAGTCGGTGCGCGAGGCGCTGCACGACCCGCTGGATGACGAGATGGAACTCTTCGCCGATTCGGCCACCGAGGCCAGCGACGCGCGGCGCGATGTCCAGGGCCTGCTGGCCGAACTGCCCGACCGGCACCGGCTGCCGATCGTCCACGTCAAGCTCCAGGGCCTGTCGGTCGCGGAGACCGCAAAACTCACCGGCATGTCGGAATCGGCCGTGAAGGTCGGCATCCACCGCGGCCTGAAGGCGCTGGCGGCGCGCATGCGCAAGGACGCGGCATGAAGACCGACGACCTCGTGGCCATGCTCGCCGCCGGGGCCGACCCCGTCCCGCGTCGCGCGGTGAGCCGCCGGCTGTGGTGGGCGCTGGGCCTGAGCCTGCCCGTGGCGCTGGCCATCATGCAGGCCGATTACGGCATGCGCCGCGACCTGGTGCAGGCGATGTTCTGGCCGATGTTCTGGGTAAAGGTGCTGATGCCCGCGTGCATCGGCGTGGCCGGCTACGTCATGGTGCAGCGGCTGGCGCGCCCCGGTGTGCCGGTGCGCCGTGCATGGCTCGGCATCGCGCTGCCCGTGGTCGCGGTCTGGGTGCTCGCCGCGGCGGCCTGGGCGACGATGCCCGACTCCGCGCGCATGCCGGCCCTCATGGGGCGCACCTGGCGCACCTGCGTCTTCAACATCACGCTCATCTCTTTCCCGATGTTCGTCGCTGCCCTCCTGGCGCTGCGGGGCCTGGCGCCCACGCGGCCGGCCGCTGCAGGTGCTGCCGCCGGTGCACTGGCCGCGGGAGCGGGCGCGGCTGTGTATGCGCTGCATTGCCCGGAGCTCACGGCGCCGTTCCTGGCGGTGTGGTACGTGCTGGGGATGGCCGTGCCGATGGCAGCAGGTGCACTGATCGGCCCTCGCGTTCTGCGCTGGTGATCGGCAGGTTGTCCAGGGGATGTCTTACCGACCGTCCGCTCGCGCCGCAGAGGTTGGGCTTGCTGCCCTTCCCGCGCGAGCGAGATATGAAGCTGCTCGTCATCGCCGCTTTGGTGTCCGGACTTGCCGGATGCTCGCCAGCGCCGTCCGAGGCGCCCACGGCGGCCTCTGCGCCCGCAACCGAACACACACCGGCCACCACCGTGCTGCAGGCCCCGTCCGGCTTTCCTGAGGACTGCCAGACCTACCTGGACCGCGTGCAGAGCTGCGCCGTGCGCCAGCGCGGAGCGATCGCCAACGCCGTGCGCGCCGGTGCCGAACAGACCCAGGCCAGCTGGGCCGGCTTGCCGCGCGCTGAACGCGCCGAAGCCTGCGAGACCTCGCTCGCTGCATTTGCCGTGCAGGCACCGGCGCTCGGCTGCTGAAAAAGCCGCCGGCGAAGCCCGGCGCGAAGGCGCCGAAGCGCCCACCGGCTCAGGATCGCGGAACCAGCTCGGTCCGGCCGCTGCCGCGCTGGCGCCACACCACGCTGACGTTGATCCCGTTGCGCAGCACCAGCGACTGCTCCTCCACCCAGGTCGTGTCGATTCGGATGCGCCCGCGCACCTCGAAATACTGCGTGGCCACGCCATGCTGCCCACTGACGAACCGCGCACCGGTCTGCTGCACGACCTCGCCCGCCTGCGCCAGGCTGGCGAAATAGCGCCGCTGTCGCTCGGACACCAGGCGGCGGGCACCCGCCATGTCCAGCGCCGGCACGCTTGCATACAGCGCTTCCGGGCTGGCGGTGTTGATATTCAAGGCGGTCGCCGTCGGCAGCATCGTGACGTAGGGCTCGATCGCCGCCACGGTCGAGGCCTGCAGGCCGAACCACACGAGTTCGCCCACGCGTTGAGGCATCAGGGGGACGCTCCCGCCGCCCGCGGGCGCCGTGAGTTGCGTGACGCTGACGCTGCCACCTTCGGCCTGCGATCCGGACACCGCCGCCGCGTTCGGGCTGGCGCGCCGCAGGCCCTCGACCAGCAGGTTCACGTCCTGCGTGGGCAGGCCCAGCAGTTCGAACAGCCTTCGAAAAGCGGCCACGGCGCTTTCGACGGGCTGCCCGCCTTCGACCAGATTGCGCACATTGAGTTTGGCCTGGGCGTCCAGGATCTGTCCGGACAGGAAGGCGTCGGGCAGGCCCTCCAGCGCATCGCTGGACACGTTCTTGTCAGCAGCCAGGAAGGTCGTGAGCTTGGCTTCCTCCAGAGGCACGGCCCATGGCTCGGCCAGGTGGTCGGCGCCCGCGGTGCGGCCGTCCTCGCGCAGGATCAGGCGGGACCAGTCCAGCGCCCCGATGAGTACCCAGGCGGACTGCATGCGGGCGCGTTCGGCCGCCTCGACCTCGGTGATGCGCCATTGGCGCCACAGCATCGCGGCGGAGAGGGTGGCCACCATGGTTACCACGACCAGGGCGATGAGGATGGCGGCGCCGCGTTGGGCGGATGCTGGAAACGTGCGAGCTGATTTGCTTGATACGGGTGGTCGTGGACGAGACTCCCAGCAGCCCCGCCTTAAGTGCTCCTGACGACTTGGGGTCGCGGTCCGTTCAGTACTCATCCCCGTATAGCCCAAACCCCTCGATCAAATAGCTCATTAGCGCTGAGGCAGTGTCTCGATCATTAAGGATCACATCCTCCATTTCCAGGCTCACTGGCGCTCCAGCGCAAGGCATTGGCGTATAGCGCACCGTTTTCACTGAAAGAAATCCAGAAAACCTATCAATATTCAATGGTGGTGTACTACTGAGCGGGAAAACAAAGCTGACTAGGCTGCCCACCGCCGGCACCGCGACCAACTCAAGTTGCCCGTGCACATTTCCAAACGCCGAGCCGTTCTCGCCATAAAAGAGGCTGATATCTATCGAGATTTTCATGGCGTCAACGGTTCAAAGGGTAAGTAGATGGCTTGCGCGGCCAGTTCTTCCAAGGTCATATCACACCCCATTTTTTTGCCCAGAGAGATGATGGAAGCTATGTTATTGATCCTTCCTTCAAGGTCCGCCTTGTGCCCAAGCCATGTTGTAGGCGATTTAGTCACCATCGGATTGGGTGTCGAATACGCGTTCCTGAACAAAGTCTTGTCATTGAGCATGTTGTTCATTTTGGAGCGCGCATCTTCGATGGCGCGGCGCGCGGCATCCTTTAGGGCGCTACAGGGGTCTTCTGTCCCGGAGCAATGTCTATCGAATTGACGCTCTTCCAATCGTGACATTCCTTTCGGTCGAGATGCCTCCATCAGCGCACCTATGCCCAGTGCAGTCGCCCCTGCGCGAATTAACAGTCCAACTTGTAGACCGTAGGGATCTGTGAACCCTAGGGGGCTTGCATTTGCATATCCGAACCTGTTCCACCCTCCGTCCAGGCCGATGGGATCGCCTTGGCTGTACCGCCCGGTCCTCGAATCGTAAGAGCGGAAGTAGTTGTAGAACAGCCCACTTTCCTTATCCGCCAGCTGCCCCGGATACCGCAGGTTGTAGGTGATGGCGGTGGCTGTCGTGGTTCCTGTCGTCGGGTTGGTCGTTGCGCTGGTGAACCGCTTGTTGGCAGTTGTCGGCTCATCCTCGCCAAACCCCGAGTAGCCCCACTGCCACAGCACCGTGCCGTTGGTGGCGCTGCTCCAGGCCACCGCACCGCCCGAGTTCTTGATCTGCTGGCCCACCCGGTTGCCCATGGCGTCCAGGGTGTAGGTGCCCGATTCGCCGCGGTTGTTGCTCCAGCCCGTGAGGCGGTGGGCACTGTCGTAGGTGTAGCTCAGGGCCAGGCCGGTGGGCAGCGTGAGCGTGGCCAGGGTGCCGGGTGGGGTTGTAGGTCAGCGTGGTGGTCTGCGCACCAGACAGACCGGAGCCCACGGTCTGGCCGAGCAGGCGGTCGCGGGCATCCCAGGCGTAGGTGGTGACCAGGCCGTTGGGCTCGCTCTGGCTCACGAGGCGGTTGGCGTTGTCGTAGGCGTAGCCGGTGACGTGGCCCAGGGCGTTGGTGGCCGTGAGGACGTTGCCCTTGGTGTCGTAGGTGTAGCTGGTCACCGCGCCGTTGGGCGCCTGCTCGGTGGCCACCAGGCCCTGGGCGGAGTAGGTCCAGGTCCAGGTCTTGGTGGTGTTGGGGGTGACCAGGGTGTCCGTCACGCTCCGGGTGAGCATGCGGCCCTGGGCGTCCCAGGTGTAGGCGGTGGTCTTGCCGGATTCGGTGACCAGCGTGGGCACCGCCATGCTGGCGTGCCACTGGGTGGTGACGGTGCGAGCCTCCGGTGTGCCCACCGCTTCGGTGACGCTGGTGGGCAGGCGCCGGGCCACGTCCCAGACATATTCGGTGCGTGCGCCCTTGAAGTCGGTCTGGCTGGTGATCAGGCCGTTGGCGTCCTGCTCGCGGCTGGAGGCGTCAGCTTCGCCTTCGCCGGAAGGCAGGGAGCCGGAGGTCACGGCAAGCTTGCCGGCTGCGGTGGCATAGCTGTAGTTGCGGGTGGTGTTGAGCGGATCGATGACGGTGGCCGCGCCCGTGTAGGGGTAGCTGACCTGGTAGCGGTTGACGCCCCCGGCCAGCTCGGTGCTGATGGCGCGGCCATCGCTGTCGTAGGCGAAGGTGCCCCAGCGGACGCCGGACTCGTCCAGGATGCCGGTCAGGGCCTGCGGGAAAGATGCGTTCTCGTACAGGAACCCTCGGCTCTTGCCGTCGGGGTACAGGACCGTGACCAACCGGCCAACACTGTCGTAGGTGTAGCCGATGACGCGGGCATCGGGCAGGGTGACGGTGGCCAGTTTGCCGCCAGCGTATGCAAAGACCATCGACCGGCCGAAGCCGTTGCTCACCGATGCCAGGCGGCCCGAGCCGTCGTACGCGTAGGTGTAGGTGAAGCCGCCTCGCTCAGTTCGGGTCTGAAGCTTGCCGTCGGCCGTGAAGGCCAGCACGGCATCGTCGTCGGCGCGGCGATAGAGCCACGCGCCGCCCGCCTCGGTGAGCACATCGGCACCGTTGGTGGCCGTCCATGTCGAGGAGCCCACCGCCTTGACGAAGGTGCGCAGGTAGCCCTCGGGCGATGTGATGGCTACGGCCGTCGGTGAAGACGAGGGGGTCGCCTTGAGTGTGGTGGCGTGGTTGTGGGTCCAGACCTGGCCCAGGCCGACGTCAGGGCGGGATGTGTCACTGCCCCAGTTGCTGCGGTAGGTGCGAACCACCGAGAGAGCAGCAGGGCCGGAGTCGGTCCAGTCGGGCTCACTGCGGTACTTCTCCGCTGACGTGAGAAAGATTGGATTGGGTGTAGCAACCCCGTCGATTCGACAAGAGTTCAGAGGGTTCTCGGGAACAAGCGATGTGCACGTACCCTCAACAACATACTGGCCAAGGCGACAGTTTTCTATTCGATCGTCAGGGTACAGGAACAAAGTGAGATCGAGTCCGGTAGAGCGCGTGAGTTCATACCACCTGTGGTAGCCAGCGAAATATCCGGTTTGGGGAGAGCAACTTGCCGTGATCTCTCCATTGCTGCCTTCAGTGAGATTCCTTGCATCGAGTTCGCACTCGTACTTCGCTTGCGCTTGGTTTTCGTAGCTGTAATTAAGCTGGGCGGTGGCGTATCCTGCCAACATGAGCATTGGTATGCCGACCTTCAGTGCGTTAAACGACGCTCTGAGATATTTTGAGAACCGCGACTCACTCCGTGCTTTAAAGATCGACATGATCCCTCCGGAAAACTTAACTTTTTTTGACGCGAACAACGCAATCTTTATTGGTCGAGCGATGTTGTGTCAGGCTTCAGCATCGCCGTTCGAGCATATCTAAGCCTCGTGCATCCACAAAGAATTGAGTCTTAACGGTTCACAATTGCTGCCTCTATGGGCGGATGTCGCCTGAGCCAATCCAATCAAAGCTACGCGCTGGCCCTAGTCACAACATGCGCTGGGATGCATCGTTGCAGACCCGCCTTTAGGTACTGCTACGCCGTGCGCAGGCGCAGTTCTCGCCGAACTTCATCTCGCGCTGCCGGCCAGGTGGTTGAATGGCTTGGCGTGCGGCTCGGTGGATCAATGAGGACTTGGCTGCTTTGATCTTGAGTTGCCCGGTGCCGCGCCAGCCGCTCACCGCTTCTTCGCCCCAAAAATCCCCCCTAGCACCCCACGCAGGATCTCCTTTCCAACACTGGTCCCCATCGTGCGCACGGCCGACTTGGCCATGGTCTGGACCAGGCCGTCCTTCTTCCCACCGCGTGGGCCGGTGGTACCGAAGAGCAGGTCGTTGAGGAAGCCGCCTTCCTCTTCGGTGCTCTTGCCGCCAGTCGCCACCTTGCCGCCTGATGCGGTCGCCGGCGCATCAGGCGCACTGTCGGCTCGCCCCTTGAGCTTCTCGTACGCGGACTCGCGGTCGACGGCCTTCTCGTACACGCCCGCCACCAGCGAGCCGGCGATGAGCGCCTGACGCTGCTGCGGCGTGATGGGTCCGATCTGGCTGCCGGGCGGCACGACGTACACGCGCTGGGTGACGCCGGGCCGGCCCTTGTCGTCGAGCAGGCTGACCAGGGCCTCGCCAACGGCCAGTTCGGTGATGGCGGTCTCGATGTCCAGGCCGGGGTTCTGGCGCATGGTGGTGGCCGTGGCCTTCACGGCTTTCTGGTCACGCGGGGTGAAGGCGCGCAGTGCGTGCTGCACGCGGTTGCCTAATTGCGCCAGCACCGAGTCGGGGATGTCCAGCGGGTTCTGCGTCACGAAGTACACGCCGACGCCCTTGGAGCGCACCAGCCGCACCACCAGCTCGATGCGCTCGACCAGCGCCTTGGGCGCTTCGTTGAAGAGCAGGTGGGCCTCGTCGAAGAAGAAGGCCAGCTTGGGCTGGTCGGGGTCGCCGATCTCGGGCAGTTGCTCGAAGAGCTCCGACAGCATCCACAAGAGGAAGGTCGCGTACAGGCGCGGCGAGTTCATGAGCTTGTCGGCCGCAAGAACATTCACCACGCCCTTGCCGTCGACCGTTTGCATGAAGTCGCCGATGTTGAGCATCGGTTCGCCGAAGAATTTGTCGCCGCCCTGCGATTCGATCTGCAGCAAGCCGCGCTGGATGGCGCCCACGCTGGCGGCGCTGATGTTGCCGTACTCGGTGGTGAACTGGCTCGCGTTCTCGCCCACGTGCTGCAGCATGGCGCGCAGGTCCTTGAGGTCGAGCAGCAGCAGGCCGTTGTCGTCGGCAATCTTGAACACGAGGTTCAGCACGCCGGCCTGGGTCTCGTTGAGGTTGAGCATGCGGCCCAGCAGCAGCGGGCCCATGTCGGAGATGGTGGCGCGCACCGGATGGCCCTGCTCGCCGAACACGTCCCACAGGGTGACGGGGCAGGCGAGGGGCGTGGGCACCTCGATGCCGCGCTCCTTCAGCGTGGCGGCCATCTTGTCCCCGATCTTCCCCGGTTGGCTGATGCCGGTGAGGTCGCCCTTCACGTCGGCCATGAAGACCGGCACGCCGATGCTCGAGAGCTTCTCGGCCAGCGTCTGCAGCGTCACGGTCTTGCCGGTGCCAGTGGCGCCGGTGATGAGGCCGTGGCGGTTCGCCAGCGCGGGCAGGAGGAAGCACTCGGTGGTGCCGTGGCGTGCAAGCAGCAGGGGGTCGGCCATGGGGCGCTCCGGACGAATGGAAACGGTCAGTCTATCCAAGGGCGCCTTCTATAATTTCGACTCCTTTCGAGAATTAGTCAACGACCCGGAGTCCTGAGTGTCATCTGCCGCAAACCCTGCATCCGCTTCCGCCCAATCGCCCCTCGAAGCCGAACTGGCCGCGGTGCTCGTGAATGCGCTGAACCTCGAAATGACGCCGGAGTCGATCGACCCGACCATTCCGCTGTACGGCGACGGGCTGGGCCTGGACTCCATCGACATCCTCGAGGTGGCGCTGGAGATCTCGCGCCGCTACGGCTTCCAGCTGCGCTCGGACGACGAGCGCAACAAGCAGATCTTCGAGTCGCTGCGCAGCCTGGCCGCGCACGTCGAACAGAACCGCACCACGGCCTGAGGCATGAGCGGTCGCCATGCGCCTCGCGCCGCCGGGCGCGACTGAAATGGCGGGATGGCGTCTGGCGCTCCTGCTGCTCGCAGGGGTCGCGTATGCGGGCCTGTCGCACTGGATGATGGTCTATCACGCGGCCGAGCCATGGGCGGTACTGGTCCTCCTCGGGCCGCTGTGGCTGTCCGGACTGGGCCTGGCCGCAGGGCGCTTCGGGCGGCCGGGCGCGGTGGCCGTGCTGCTGGCGGCTGCCGTGTTCTGCGTGCTTGTCTGGCGCGGCGAGGCGGGCGATCCCAACCGGCTGTATGTGCTGCAGCACGTGGGCATCAACGCGCTGCTGTGCGGCTGGTTCGGCAGCACGCTGCGGCCCGACAGGTTGTCGCTCATCGGCCAGTTCGCGCAGCGCATCCATCCTTTGACGCCGGCGCACCGTGCCTACACGGCTGCGGTGACCCGGGTGTGGGCGGTGTACTTTGCGGCCGTCTCGGTGCTGTCGCTGGTGGTGTATGCCGCGCTGCCTTTTTCCACCTGGTCGCTGTTCTCGAACGTGCTGACGCCGATCGGCGTCGGCGCGCTCTTCATCGGCGAGTACCTGCTGCGCTACCGCCTGCATCCCGAATTCGAACGCACACGGCTGGTCGATGCGGTGCGTGCCTTCTACAACAACGTGCCGGCCGAGCGGCCGGCGGCTCCCAAGCAATGACGCAGCGCACGGCATCCCTTCCCCTGCTCGGCGAGCGCGACCTGGGCGCGCCGCTGGCCTGGCACCAGGGCCGGCCGGTCAGTGCCCGCACCTTCCTGGCCGACGTGGCGCGGCAGGCGGCGGTCCTGCCGGCCGAAGGCCCGGCCGTCAACGTCTGCGGCGACCGCTATGCCTTCGCGGTCTGCCTGGGTGCTGCGCTGCTACGCGGCCACGCGAGCCTGCTGCCGCCCGACGCGCGGCCCGACACCCTGGCGCGGGTGTGCGCGCCGCACGCCACGCCGTTCATCCTGACCGACCACCCGGCGCTCGACACGCCCGGCCTGCCGCATGTGCCGGTGGTGTGCACGCGAGAAGCGGGCGAGGGCGAGCACGACGGGGCCGTGCCGCATTTCGACGGCGCCCGGCACGCCGTGAGCCTGCTCACCTCCGGCTCGACCGGCGTGCCGCAGCCGCACGCCAAGCGCTGGGACACCCTGGTCGGCGACGTCGAGGCGGCCGTGCCGAGCCTGTGCGCGCTGCTGGGCCTCGACTCGCTGCACGGCCTGACGCTGGTGGCCACGGTGCCGGTGCAGCACAGCTACGGCCTGGAGTCGACCCTGCTGCTGGCGCTGCACGGCGGTGCCGCGTTCGAGAGCGGCCGGCCCTTCTATCCGGCCGACATCGTGCAGGCGCTCGAATCGGTGCCGCGCCCGCGCGCGCTGGTGACCACGCCCTTCCACCTGAAGACGCTGCTTCAGTCGGGCCTGGCGCTGCCGCCGGTGGACCTGCTGCTGTCGGCCACGGCACCGCTGTCGCCCCAACTGGCTCAGCAGGCCGAGCAGGCGACGGGCGGCGTGTTGCTCGAGATCTACGGCAGCACCGAATCCGGCCAGGTGGCGGTGCGCCGCACCACCCGCAGCGAAGTGTGGGAGACCTTCGGCGCCATCGAGGTGCACGCCCGCACCGGCGCCGACGGCGTGGAGCGCTTCGTGTTCGAAGGCGACTTCGTCCCCGAGCCGACGCCGATGGCCGACGTGCTCGAACTGCTGGACGCACGGCGCTTTCGGCTTTTCGGCCGCGCCAACGACCTGATCCACGTGGCGGGCCGGCGCAGCTCGCTCGGCCACCTCAACTACCACCTCAACAGCATCGCCGGCGTGCAGGACGGCGCTTTCTGGCTGCCCGACGACGTGGCCGACGGCGTGGTGCGTCCCATCGCCTTCGTGGTCGCGCCAGGCGTGGAGGCCCACGACATCGTGGCCGCGCTGCGCGATCGCATCGAAGCCGTCTTCGTGCCGCGCCGCGTGGTGCACGTGGCGTCCTTGCCGCGCGAGGGTACCGGCAAGCTCACGGTGCGCGCGCTGCGCGAGTTCGCGCTGGCGCAGCTGGCTGCCGAAGGTGCGCCGGTGCGACTGACGCACGAGGTGCCCGACGACCATCCCTGCTTCGCCGGCCACTTCCCGGGCCAGCCGCTGATGCCCGGCGCGCTGCTGCTGGCGGAGCTGCAGGAAGCGATGCAGCGGGTGCCGGCGCTGCACCGGCGCCTGGGCGATGCGCCGGTGCTGGCCGCGGCCAAGTTCCTGGCGCCGGTCAGGCCGGGCAGCACGCTGGTGTTCGACCTGCAGCCCGACGAGGGGGCAGGGCGGGGCGTGCGCTTCGACATCCGCTGCGGCGACACCGTGGCGGCCACCGGCCGCTGGACCCCCGGAGCTGCCGTCCCATGAGCGTGGTCGGGGAGGACGTGGGACCGGTGGAGAAGCGCCCGCCCGAGGCGCCGCCGGCCGCCAGCGCGACGGCGCCCGCCGACTGGGCGCAAGCGCCCGAGCGCAGCAACATGCTCGCGCTGCGCTTCATCTGCTGGGTGGCGCTGCGCCTGGGCCGGCCGGTGGCGCGGCTGATCCTGCATCCCATCACGCTGTACTTCCTGCTCTTCGCGCCGACGCAGCGCCGCCACATCCGGCGCTACCTCGAGCGGGCCGTCGGGCCGCGCGCGGGCTGGGGCGACGGCTACCGCCTGCTGCACGGCTTCGCCTCCACGGTGCTGGACCGCGTGTACTTCCTGCGCGGGCGGCTCGACCTGTTCGATGTCAACGTCACCGGCGTGCCGGTGATCGAGGACGAACTGCGCGCCGGGCGCGGTGCCTTCCTCATCGGCGCGCATGTGGGCAGCTTCGAGGCGCTCAGCGCCTGCCGGCAGCAGGGCTCGGGCGAGCTCGACCTGCAACTGGCCATGCTGATGTTCCCGGACAACGCACGGCGCATCAACGCGGTGCTCGACGCCATCAGCCTGCCCGGACTCAAGCCCCGCGTGATTTCTCTCGGCCGGCCGAGCGCCATGCTGGAGCTGCGCGACTGGCTCGACGCCGGCCACATGGCCGGCATGCTCGGCGACCGCACCCTCACGCCGCAGGAAGAGGCAGCCGGTCAGCGCGGCAGCACCCTGCTGCTGCCCTTCCTCGGCAAGGAGGCGCCGTTCACCGACGGGCCCTTCAGGCTCGCGGCGCTGCTGCGGCGCAAGGTGCTGTTCATGGCCGGCATCTACCACGGCGGCTCGCACTACGAGGTGGTGTTCGAGCCGCTGGCCGACTTCTCCGCCCGCATCACCGACCCGGCACAGCGGGAACAACGCATCCGCGCCGCCCTCGAAGCCTATGTACGGCGGCTCGAGGCCCTGTGCCGCGACCACCCCCACAACTGGTTCAATTTCCATGATTTCTGGCAGGAAGATGCGCAGTAGCCGCCAACCACGGACGTGGTGCACCGCCGCCTTGTTGGCCCTGGCCGCATGGGTGCCGGCGGCGAGCGCCTGGGCCTTCGAGGTGAAGGACCTGATGGGCCTGCTCGCCCAGCAGAAGAACGGCGAGGCCCGGTTCACCGAGCAGCGCTACGTGCGGGGCATCGACGGCCCGCTCGCCTCCAGCGGCACGCTGAGCTTCGTGCCGCCCGACAAGCTGGTGCGTCGCACGCTGAGCCCGCGGCCCGAATCGATGTCGGTGGAAGGCAATTCGCTGGTGCTGCAGCGTGG
>Ga0308159_1003745_pt1 | contig 14763 bp, 12 predicted proteins | sample PhyCR1_FD_201040 | JGI IMG/M metagenome (GOLD analysis project Ga0308159, IMG submission 201040) | Phyllosphere microbial communities from UC Gill Tract Community Farm, Albany, California, United States - DLSLC.R1 | ecosystem: Host-associated > Plants > Phyllosphere > Unclassified | place: USA... | reverse complement strand
GCACACCGCCCTCGTACTTCAGGTGCGCCCAGACGCCCTGGGACGGATCGGTCGTGTTCGACTTGATCGCGACCTGGACGTCCTTGTAGCCACCCAGGTCGGACTCGGTGCGCTCGAGGAGCTCGATCTTCCAGCCCTTGGTCTCGGCGTAGTGCGAGTACATGCGCAGGAGGTCGGCCGCGAACAGCGCCGATTCCTCGCCGCCCTCGCCGCCCTTGATCTCCATGATGACGTCACGGCCGTCGTCGGGGTCGCGCGGGATGAGCAACCGCCGGAGACGCTCCTGGCGCTCCGACAGCTGCTCCTCGAGCCCGGGGACCTCGTCCGCGAACGCTGCGTCTTCACGCGCGAGTTCCTGGGCGGCGGCGAGGTCGTCTCCCGCCGCCTGCCAGGCCTCGTACGCGGACTTGATCTGGTTGAGCTCGGCGTACCGCCGGTTCACCTTCTTCGCCCGGGCCGCATCGGCGTGGAGCGCGGGGTCCGACAGCTGCTGTGTCAGGTCCTCGTGTTCCGCCAGCAGCCCCGCTACCGACTCGAACACGCGTTACTCCTGGTGGCCGTTGTGGTGGGCGCCGGTCGAGGGGACCGACTTCTGCACCTGCACCAGGAACTCGACGTTCGACTGCGTCTCCTTGAGGTTCCGCAGCACGATCTCGAGGGCCTGCTGCGGGTCGAGCCCGGCGAGGGCCCGGCGCAGACGCCAGGTGATCTTGACCTCGTCGGCGGAGAGCAGCTGCTCCTCGCGACGGGTACCCGAGGCGTTCACGTCGACGGCGGGGAAGATCCGCTTGTCGGCGAGGTGACGGTTCAGGCGGAGCTCCATGTTGCCGGTGCCCTTGAACTCCTCGAAGATGACCTCGTCCATCTTGGAGCCGGTCTCGACGAGCGCGGTCGCGAGGATGGTCAGCGAGCCGCCGTCCTCGATGTTGCGCGCGGCACCGAAGAAGCGCTTCGGCGGGTACAGCGCCGCCGAGTCGACGCCACCGGAGAGCACGCGGCCCGACGGCGGGGTCGACAGGTTGTACGCACGGCCCAGGCGGGTGATCGAGTCGAGCAGCAGCACGACGTCGTGGCCCAGCTCCACCAGGCGCTTCGCACGCTCGATGGCGAGCTCGGCGACGGTGGTGTGGTCCTCGGCGGGACGGTCGAAGGTCGAGGCGATGACCTCGCCCTTCACCGTGCGCTGCATGTCGGTGACCTCTTCGGGACGCTCGTCGACGAGGACGACCATCAGGTGCGCCTCGGGGTTGTTCTTGGCGACAGCGTTCGCGATGGCCTGCAGCACGACGGTCTTGCCGGCCTTCGGCGGGGACACGATGAGACCGCGCTGGCCCTTGCCGATCGGCGACACGAGGTCGATGATGCGGGTTGACAGCTTGCCCGGCTCCGTCTCGAGGCGCAGGCGCTCGTTCGGGTACAGCGGGGTGAGGTCGTTGAAGTCGACGCGGGCCGCGGCCTCGTCGGCGGACTGGCCGTTGATCGACTCGACGGCCACGAGCGCGTTGTACTTCTGGCGGCTCTGCTGCTCGCCGTCACGCGGCTGCTTGATCGAACCGACGACGGCGTCGCCCTTGCGCAGGTGGTACTTCTTCACCTGGCCGAGGGAGACGTAGACGTCGCTCGGGCCCGGCAGGTAGCCGGTGGTGCGGACGAACGCGTAGTTGTCGAGGACGTCGAGGATGCCCGCGATCGGGATCAGGACGTCGTCCTCGGTGACCTCGGGCTCGAAGTCGTCGTTCTGGCCGCCACGGCCGCGCTTGCGGTCGCGCTGGCGACGGCTGCGGCCGCTCTCGGCCTCGTCGGCGTGCTGTTGCTGCTGCTGCTTCTGCTGGCCGCTGGTCTGCTGCTTCTGCTGACCGGCGTTCTGCTGCTGCTTCTGGTCGGCCTTGTCGTCCTGCTTGGCCTCGGCCTGCTTCGGCTGGTCGTTCTGCTTCTGGCCGCCGTTCTGCTGGCCGTTCTGCTGCTCGCCGCCGTTCTGCTTCTGCTGGCCGCCGTTCTGCTGGTCGGCACCGTTCTGCTTCTGCTGGCCGGCGTTCTGGCCGCCGTTCTGCTGGTCGGTGCCGTTCTGCTGCTCGCCGTTCTCGGCGTTCTGGCCACGGCCACGACCGCGACCACGGCTGCGACGACCGCGACGCGAGCCGCCCTCGCCCTGCTCGGAGTTCTGGTCGCCCTGGTCGTTCTGGTCGCCGGACTCGTTCTGGTCCTGGTCGGCCTGCACGGCGGACGTCGGGGCCTGCTGGCCCTGCTGGGCCGCCTGGCTCGGCTGCTCGGCCTCGGCGGGTGCCGACGCCTGCTGGCCCTGGTCGGCGGCGCGCTGCTCGGCGCCACGCTGCTCGGCGTTCCGCTGGCCACGGCCACGGCGCTGGGAGCCGGACTGCGCGGCTTCCTGGGCGTCCTTCTCGGCGCGGACCTGGTCGAGCCCGGCGAGGAGGTCCTCGGTGCCGGTCTGGCCGTGGTTGGTGTGCTCGGCGGCCGAGGTCGGCGCGGCGTTCACGGTGCCGCCGGACGATGCGCGGCGCGAACGACGGGCACGGCTCGGGGCTGCCGACTCGGCGGGTGCCTCGGGGTCGGCGACGGATGCCTCGGCAGCGGGCTGTGCGGGGGTCTCGGCGGGCTCCGGCAGGGTCGGCTGCTCGGTCGCGGCCGGCTCGGCGGGGGTCTCGGCGACGACGGGGGCAGCCGGGGCGGCCGGCGTCTCGTCGACGGGACGCTTGTCCTCGATGGAGGCGATCAGGTCGCCCTTGCGGAGCTTGGAGAGCCCGGTGATGCCGAGCGAGGAGGCGATGCGCTGGAGTTCCGGGAGACGGAGGGCACGCAGGTCGCTGGGGATCTCCACCTGGGCGGAGTTGTTGTCGGTCAAGGTCGGTGTTTCCTTTCGAACCGCAGAACGCGGAGAGTTTCCACCGTCCCGGATGCAGGGTGAGCATCGACCGCCGTTCAGACGACGGATCGGGATTCGGTGATCAGAAAGAGATGCACACTCGCGCACCGGACCCTGCGACGTCGCAGGAGCTGTCCTGAGGACGAGCGATCCGTACGGTTACGCGGGTTCGGCTTCGAGCGCCGAGTGCGCTGCCACTGTAGCACCACCGAGATCGACGGCCAGCATGAGCGGCCGCCAGTCGGATTCGGCGTGTCGCTGCACCAGTTCGGCTGCGGTCAGGCGCTGTGCCGGGTCGCTGCCGAGGACGAGCAGGCTCGGCCCGGCGCCGGAGACCACCGCGGCGAGGCCGTGCTGCCGGAGCAAGCGGATCAGGGCGTCGGTCTCGGGCATGGCGCTGGCGCGGTACGCCTGGTGCAGACGGTCCTCGGTCGCGGCGAGCAGCAGCTCGGGGCTCTGGATGAGCGCCGCGACGAGCAGCGCCGAGCGGGAGACGTTGAACGCGGCATCGGCGTGCGGGACCTGCTCGGGCTGCAGGGAGCGCGCGAGCTTGGTCGACAGCGTCGAGGTCGGCACGAACACCACCGGGGCGACACCGCGGTGCACCAGGAGCCGCTTGTACGCAGGGCCCTCGGCGGTCATCCACGCGATCGTCAGGCCGCCGAAAAGCGCCGGCGCGACGTTGTCCGGGTGGCCCTCCATCTCGGTGGCCAGGGTCAGGAGCGTCGAGGCGTCGAGGTCGACGATGCCCTCGAGGAGCCCCCGGGCCGCCATCAGCCCGGCGACGATCGCCGCGGCGGAGGAACCGAGACCGCGGCCGTGCGGGATCGCGTTCGTGGCGTGCAGCTCGAGACCGGGCTGGTCGACACCGGCGTGCTCCAGGCCCCGGCGGACCGCACGGACGACGAGGTTCGTGTCGTCAGTGGCGACCTCGCCGGCACCGACGCCCTCGACCGTGACGGTCGCGCCGGGTTCGGAGCGGACCCGCACCACGACCTCGTCGTAGAGCGAGAGCGCGAGGCCGAGCGAGTCGAAGCCCGGGCCGAGGTTCGCCGACGTGGCCGGCACCCGGACGCGGACCGCCGATCCGGTCGGCAGCGCACGGACCGCCCGTCCGGCCGGTACAGCACTGCGGGCGGTCATGCCCTCACCCGGTCCGGACGAGCGGTCGGAGATCACTGCTCGCTGACCAGACCGAGCACGTCGGCGATCGACTTCGTGTCGACCGGCACGCTCGTCGGGGTGACCTCGCCGCCGTCCGGCGTGCGGAGGGCCCACTGCGGGTCCTTCAGGCCGTGGCCCGTGACCGTGATGACGACCTTCGCGCCCTTCGGCACGACACCGGCGTCGGCACGCTCGAGGAGCCCGGCCACACCGATGGCGGACGCGGGCTCGACGAAGACGCCGACCTCGGCCGACAGGATGCGGTGTGCGGCGAGGATGGCCTCGTCGGTGATGGCACCGAAGTAGCCGTCGGTCTCCTCTCGCGCCTCGAGCGCGAACTGCCACGAGGCCGGGTTGCCGATGCGGATCGCCGAGGCGATGGTGTCGGGGTGCCGGACGACCTCCCCGTGCACGATCGGGGCGGAACCGGCAGCCTGGAACCCGAACATGCGGGGCAGCTTGGTGCTGCGGCCGGCGGCGACGTCCTCGCGGTAGCCGCGCGAGTACGCGGTGTAGTTGCCCGCGTTGCCGACGGGCAGGAAGTGGAAGTCCGGTGCGTCACCGAGGACGTCGACGACCTCGAACGCGGCGGTCTTCTGCCCCTCGATGCGGTCGTTGTTGACGGAGTTGACGAGGTGCACGGGGTAGTTCGCCGCCAGGTCGCGGGCGATGTCGAGGCAGTCGTCGAAGTTGCCCTGCACCTGCAGCAGCTGGGCGTCGTGGGCGACGGCCTGGCTGAGCTTGCCCATGGCGATCTTGCCCTCGGGTACGAGCACCGCGGCGGTGATGCCGGCGTGCGTGGCGTACGCGGCGGCCGAGGCGCTGGTGTTGCCGGTCGAGGCGCAGATGACGGCCTTCGCGCCGTGCTCGACGGCCTTCGAGATCGCCATCGTCATGCCACGGTCCTTGAACGAACCCGTCGGGTTCATGCCCTCGAACTTCACGTAGACCTCGGCGCCGGTGCGCTCGGAGAGCCGACGAGCCGGGATGAGCGGCGTGCCGCCCTCACCGAGCGTGACGATGGGCGTCGCCTCGGTCACGTCGAGTCGGTCGGCGTACTCGCGCAGGACTCCCTGCCACTGGTGGGCCATCAGGCTTCTCTCTCTGTCCGGTGGGGTGGATCTGGTGGTGGTGCGGCTGGGTGGGCCGGCTGGTCGGTTTGGAGGCCCGTGGTCGCGTCAGCGACCGACGACGCGCAGGACGCTGGTGACGTCCAGGACGACGTCCTCGCCGCGGAGGGCGACGACGGTGTCGGCCAGGTCGGCCTCGCGCGCCAGGTGGGTGCCGATGACGAGCGTCGCGGTCCCCTCGGCTGCGCCGGTGGTGGTCTGTTCGACCGTCTCGACGCTGACGCCGTGCTTCGCGAGCACGCCGGCGACCGTCGACAGCACGCCGGGGGCGTCCGTGACGTGCAGGGTGATCTGGTAGCTCGTGCGGACGGTGCCGATCGGGAACACCGGCAGCTCGGACTGCGTCGACTCGGCGACCCCCGGGCCGCCGATGACGTGCCGACGGGCCGCGGAGACCAGGTCGCCGAGGACCGCCGAGGCCGTCTCGACGCCACCGGCACCCGCGCCGTAGAACATCAGGTCGCCGGCGGCCTCGGCCTCGACGAACACGGCGTTCTTCGCACCGTGCACGCTCGCGAGCGGGTGCGACTCGGGCACGAGGGCCGGGTAGACGCGGGCGCTGACGCCCTCGCGGCCGTCCTCGTCGGTGAGCCGCTCGGCGGTCGCCAGGATCTTCACGACGTAGCCGGCCTTGCGGGCGGCGCGGACCTGGTCGATCGTGACGTGGGTGATGCCCTCGCGGTGCACGGCGGCGAGCGGCACCGAGGTGTGGAACGCCAGCGAGGCCAGGATCGCGGCCTTCTGCGCGGCGTCGTAGCCCTCGACGTCGGCGGTCGGGTCGGCCTCGGCGTACCCGAGCTCCGTCGCGGTGGCCAGGGCGTCCTCGAACGTGGAGCCCTTGCGGTCCATCAGGTCGAGGATGAAGTTCGTGGTGCCGTTGACGATGCCCATGATTCGGACGATGCGGTCACCGGCGAGCGAGTCGTGCAGCGGACGGATGATCGGGATCGCCCCGGCCACGGCGGCCTCGTAGTAGAGCTGCGCGCCGACCTGCTCGGCCGCGGCGAAGAGCTCCGGGCCGTGGGTCGCGAGCAGGGCCTTGTTGCCGGTGACGACGTCCGCGCCCGACTGCAGTGCCTGGAGCACGAGGGTGCGCGCCGGCTCGATGCCGCCGATGAGCTCGACGACGATGTCCGCGCCGAGGATGAGCGATGCCGCGTCCGTGGTGAAGAGCTCCGCCGGCAGGTCGACGTCGCGCTGGGCGTCCACGTCGCGCACGGCGATCCCGACCAGCTCCAGCCCGGCACCGGCGCGCGAGGCCAGCTCGTCGCCGTGCTCGAGGAGCAGTCGCGCGACCTGGGAACCGACCGAGCCGGCCCCGAGCAGCGCGACACGGACGTTGCGGTATTCGATCATCTGGTAGCGGTTCCTGTCGGTGGGGGTGCGCCCTGCGGGGTGGGCGGACCCGGTCGGGTCGGGGGTCAGCGGCCGGTGCCGTCGGTGGGCACGGCGGCGACCCCGGTGTCACGGGCGAGGAGGTCGTCGATCGTCTCGCCCCGCACGAGGATACGGGCTGTGCCGTCCGCGACGGCGACGACCGGCGGGCGGCCCACGTGGTTGTAGTTGCTCGACAGCGCCCAGCAGTAGGCCCCGGTGGCAGCGACGGCGAGCAGGTCACCGCGCTGCACGTCGCCGGGCAGGTACTCGTCGTCCACCACGACGTCGCCGCTCTCGCAGTGCTTGCCGACGACGCGGCTCAGCACCGCCGGGGCGTCCGAGGTGCGGGCGAGCCGGGCCGTGTAGTCGGCGCCGTACAGGGCGGGACGGATGTTGTCGCTCATCCCCCCGTCGACCGAGACGTACGTGCGGGTCGCGCTGCCGCCGTCGTCGGTCTCGAGCGTGACGGGCTTGATCGTGCCGACGCGGTAGAGCGTCACCCCGGGCGGGCCGATGATGTAGCGGCCCGGCTCGACGGCGATGTCCGGCACCGGGATGCCGCGCTCGGCGCAGGCCTCGCCGATGATCGTGGCCAGTGCGTCGGCGACGTTCTCGGGGGCGAAGGCAGAGTCGGCCTCGGTGTAGTCGATGCCCCAGCCGCCGCCGAGGTTCAGCTCGGGCACCGGCCCGGAGGCCACGAGCGTCGCGTGCACGTCCATGAGTCGACGTGCGGCCTCGCGGAAGCCGGCGTCGTCGAAGATCTGCGAGCCGATGTGCGAGTGCAGCCCGACGAAGGCGAGCGAGGGCTCGGCGCGGACGGCTGCTGCGGCCTCGACGGCCTCGGACAGCGGGATGCCGAACTTCTGGTCCTCGCGAGCGGTCGCCAGGTACTCGTGGGTGGACGCGTGCACACCGGTGTTGATCCGGATGCGCACGCGCTGCACGACGCCGGCGTCGGCGGCGGCACGGGCGACGCGCTGCACCTCTTCGTGGCTGTCGAGCACGATCGTGCCGATGCCGACCTCGACCGCGCGGGTGATCTCGGCGTCGGACTTGTCGTTGCCGTGGAAGCCGAGCCGGCCGGGGTCGATGCCGCCGGCCAGGGCGACCGCGAGCTCACCGGCGGTGCAGACGTCCACGCGCAGGTCGGCCTCGGCCATCCACGCGACGACCTGCGTCGTCAGGAAGGCCTTGCCGGCGTAGTAGACGTGCGCGTGGCTGCCGATGCGCTCGAACGCCTCGGCGAACGCGTTCCGCACGCGGACGGCACGGGACTGGACGTCACGCTCGTCGACGACGTACAGGGGCGTGCCGAACTGCGCGACCAGGTCCGTCGCGCTGATGCCGCCGATCGCCAGGGTGCCGTCGTCGGTCCGCGTCGCGGACGCGGGCCAGATGCGGTCCACCAGTTCGGAGGCGTCCGTCGGGAACCGCAGCCGCGGCGGTGCAAGGGGGTTCTCGCTCACGGGACCCGATCCTACCGACGCGAGCCGTTCCTCCAGGCCGCGTTACGCACCCGTCCGCTCAGCCGCAGCTGCCGACCGTCCGCAGGCCGTCCTCGTTGAGCGGCAGCGCGTCCGCGGTGATCCGGACCGTCGCGTCCGACCGCGACACGTCGAGCGAGCGCACCCGCAGCGCCTCGGGCAGGAACTGCGCGGTGCAGACCTGCACCGGGACGCCGGTGACGCCGGGGATCGAGTCGACCTTGAGGCCGAGGTCGGAGTTCGTGATCCGGACGCTCTCCGGGGTGATCGAGATGCCACGGCCGTCGTCCTGCGCGACGACGGCGCCCTTCGCCGCGTAGGTGATGTCGTAGCCGAGCACCGACGACGACCCCGTCAGTTCGACGCCACCGTCGACCAGGTTCAGCCGGTCGAACAGCGGGCTGTACTTCGCCAGGTCCTTGACGCTCGACGACGCCAGGGTGACCGTGCCGTCGACGTCGCGGACGTCACCCTTGCCGTCCACCGGGACGTCCTGCGCGGTGACGTCGGCGGCGAGCGGGATGCCGTCCACCGTGAGCTTCGCCGAGGAGATCTCGACGCGGTCGAGCGTGCCGCTGATGAGCTGCGGGATGACGATGCCCTCGGCGTGGGCGTCGACCTCGCCGGTCGTGCCGTCCGGCAGCGACTGCTCGACCTGCTGGGCGATGATCCGGTCGACGACGCCGCGCAGCACGAACTCGGCGATCACGACGAGGGCGGCGAGCACGACGACGACCACGAGCAGGACGACGGGCCAGCGGCGGCGCGCGGTGGGGCGTTCGGTGGCTGCGGGCATGCGTCCTACCCTGCCAGCCCGTCCCGGCAGCCTGCCTGGAGGCCCGGTGCGCGTCCGGTGGGCGGGCTGCTGTGACACCGTGCAACGGACACAGCACCGCGGATCTCCGCGGTGCTGTGTCCGGAACCTGGTTCCGGGGCGACGGGGCGACCGCTACATGCGGGACGGAGCCGACACGCCGAGCAGGCCGAGGCCGTTGCGGACGACCTGGCCGGTGGCGTCGTTCAGCCACAGGCGCGTGCGGTGCAGGTCGGTCACGGGCTCGTCACCGAGGGGCGTGACACGGCAGGAGTCGTACCAGCGGTGGTACAGGCCGGCCAGCTGCTCGATGTACCGCGCGATGCGGTGCGGCTCGCGCAGCTCGGCGGCGTGCCGGACCACCCGCGGGTACTCGGCGAGGGCTCCGAGGAGCGCGCTCTCCGACTCGTGGGTCAGCAGCGAGGCGTCGAACACGGACCGGTCGACCCCGGCCGCCGCGGCGTTCCGGGCCACCGACTGCGTGCGGGCGTGGGCGTACTGCACGTAGAAGACGGGGTTGTCGTTCGTGCGCTTCGTGAGCAGGTCGAGGTCGATGTCGATCGCGGTGTCGCTGGCGAAGCGGACCAGGGCGTACCGGCCGGCGTCGACACCGACGGCGTCGACGAGGTCCTCCATCGTGACGATGGTGCCGTTGCGCTTCGACATGCGCATCGGTTCGCCGTCCTTGAGCAGGTTGACCATCTGCCCGATCAGGATCTCGAGGTTCTTGCCCGGCTCGTCCCCGAACGCGGCGCACATCGCCATCATGCGGCCGACGTAGCCGTGGTGGTCGGCGCCGAGCATGATCAGGTTCCGCTCGAACCCGCGCTCGCGCTTGTCGAGGTAGTACGCCAGGTCGCCGGCGATGTACGCGGGCTCGCCGTCCGACTTGATGACGACGCGGTCGCGGTCGTCGCCGAAGTCGGTCGTGCGGAGCCACTCGGCGCCCTCGGCCTCGTACATCACGCCGGCCGACCGCAGTCGGGCGATGGCACGCTCGACTGCCTTCGACTCGTGCAGGGCGTTCTCGTGGAAGTAGACGTCGAAGTCGACGCCGAAGTCGTGCAGCGACGACTTGATGTCCGCGAACATGAAGTCGACGCCCTCGCGGCGGAAGAGCTCCTGCGCCTCGTCGCGCGGCAGGTCGCGGACGTCGATGCCCGGCTCGAGGGTCGCGATGACCCGTGCCGCGATCTCGGCGATGTAGGCGCCGCCGTAGCCGTCCTCGGGCGTCGGCTCACCGAGTGCGCTGGCGACGAGGGAGCGGGCGAAGCGGTCGATCTGCGCGCCGTGGTCGTTGAAGTAGTACTCACGGGTGACGAGGCCGCCCTGCGCCTGGAACACGCGGGCCAGGCTGTCGCCGACCGCGGCCCAGCGGACGCCGCCCATGTGGATCGGGCCGGTGGGGTTGGCGGAGACGAACTCCAGGTTGATCCGGACGCCGTCGTACAGGTCGCCGGTGCCGAAGGACTCGCCGCCGTCCACGATGGTGCGCGCGATCTCGCCAGCGGCGGCCGCCTCGAGCGTGATGTTGATGAAGCCGGGGCCGGCGACGTCAACGGAGTCCACACCGTCGAGCTCGGTCAGCTCGCCGGCGATCTCGGTCGCGAGTTCGCGCGGGTTCGTGCCGAGCCGCTTCGCGAGCTGCATGGCGGCGTTCGAGGCCCAGTCGCCGTGGGCGCGGTTCTTCGGACGCTCGAGCACCACGTGGGACTCCTCGATCGTCACGGTCTCGGACGCGCCTCGGCGCTCGACGATCCCGGTCAGGATCGACAGGTACGCGGCGGAGAGTTCGGCAGGAGTCACGAGGACCGATCCTACCGGGACGCCCAGGTCCGCACCGATCGATGCAGCATCATGTCGGGATGACCCCCCGCAGCCGTGCCCGGGCGCTCACCGTCGCCACCCTCACCACCGCAGCAGCCGTCGTGCTCGCCGGGTGCTCGGGCGGCGGGGACAGCACCCCGTCGGCCAGCGCGACGCCGGCGGGCAAGCCGGTGTCGCAGACCTGCGCGGAGCTCCTGCCGATGAGCGCACTGTCGGTCTACGGGCAGACCTTCGAGCTCGACGACTCCTTCACCCCGGCGAAGGGCTCCCCCGCCGCGACCATCGCGAAGCAGCAGGGTCGCGTGTGCCGGTTCGTCAGCACCGGCGCGGACGCCACGGCGATCACGCTCGCGGTCGCCGACCTGCCTGAGAAGTCGCTCACGAACCTGAAGGACGCCCTGTACGAGCGGGGCGGGTCCGTCCCCACCTACCGCGTGGAGGGCTACTTCGCCCTGAGCGGCGACGTCGGCCGCGCGGACGCCTTCGCCGACCCGTACTGGATCACCGCGCAGTCGACGCTGTTCACCGAGCCGGGTGGGGCGCAGCCCGTCGTCGATGCGGTGCGGGCCGCGCTGCAGCCGTCCGCGTCGGCGACGGCGACGCCCGCGGGCTGACGCCCTCGCGCCGGCACCGTGCCGCGTCCGCCGTCCGGTGCGAGGTTGCGCGCGCGGTGCGCGCGTGCAGCGCCGCACGGAACACGGAACCTCGCACCGGATCGCGTCGCTCGCACCGTGCGGACGGGAGGCCCGTGGCAGGCCCGCACCGAGCCTCCCGTCCGGCGGCGGCCACGCACCGTGCCGCGTCCGCCGTCCGGTGCGAGGTTGCGCACGTGGTGCGCGCTTGCAGCGCCGCACGGAACGCGGAACCTCGCACCGGATCGCGACGCTCGCACGGTGCCGGGTCCGCCATCTGGTGCGAGGTTGCGCGCGCGGTGCGCGCTTGCAGCGCCGCACGGAACACGGAACCTGGCACGGGATCGCGACGGACGCACCGTGCGGCCGGGAGGCCCGTGGCGGGCCCGCACCGCGCCTCCCGGCCGATGGCAGCCACGCACCGTGCCGCGTCCGCCGTCCGGTGCGAGGTTGCGCGCGCGGTGCGCGCGTGCAGCGCCGCACGCAACACGGGACCTCGCGCCGGCTCGCGCCGCTCACACGGTGCCGTGTCCGCCATCTGGTGCGAGGTTGCGTGCGTGGTGCGCGCCTGGTGCACCGCACGGAACACGGAACCTCGCACGGGATCGCGACGCTCGCACCGTGCGGACGGGAGGCCCGTGGCCGGCCCGCACCGCGCCTCCCGGCCGTGCCGACGGCACGTCCACGGCGCGACACGCGCTGTCCAGGACCACCCGCCGGACCTGCTACGGTTGTTGACACCCCTTGGCCCCCATAGCTCAGGGGATAGAGCACTGCCCTCCGGAGGCAGGGGCGGAGGTTCGAATCCTCCTGGGGGCACCGTCACATCCCCGCGCAAGCGGTTGTCTTCGCTTCGCTCAGGCAGCTGCGCGCGATGTCACCTCCGGCGACCTTCCCCCGTTGAGACTCCTCCGGGTTCGTCGCTCAGCGCTTCTCGGCGCGGATGCCGAAGAGGTTCCCGAAGGGATCGAGCAGCTGGCAGAGCCGCTCTCCCGTGAACACCGTCTTCGGGCCCCGGTGCGCAACGGCACCGTTGGCGACCCAGTCCTCGACGACGGCGTCCACGTCGGGCACGGTCCAGTACGGCACCGTGCCGGACGGCCCCGGCGTGTTGAGTTCGTCGGTGCGGTGCAGCGTGAGGCGGACGCCCTCGATGTCGAACGCGACGAGCGCGCCACCACGCACGACCGGTTCGCGGCGGAGCCTGGCCGCGTACCAGGTGACCGCGGCCTCGAGGTCGTCGACGAACAGGAAGACGTTGCCGACCGGGCCGATCGGGAGCGGTGCTGTGGAGTCGTCGTGCACGGGCGTCCTCCTTCGTCGCGCGCCGCTCAGCGGCGCTCGACCCCGAGCGTCTGCGCGAGGAACGCGAGCGATCCGGGCAGCGCATGGTCGGTGTACCCCTCGGCGTGCCGGAGGCCGGGGATCAGCTGCAGCGTGTTCGGGACGCCCACCGCGGCGAGCGCCGCCTGCAGCGCGATCGGGTCCGACCGCGGGACCCACTCCTCCAGCGAGTTGGCGAGGTAGACGGGGCCCGTCGACGCCGTCACGTGCTCGATCGTGGACGCCGCGTCGAGAGCCGACCGGTCGCCGCCGACCTCCTGCAGGATCACCCACCGGAGGAACGGGTCGTCCCGCCCGGTCTGGTCGATGTCGGCGCTGCGCATCGCGTCGAGGTCCTGGGTCGTCGGCGCGGCGGAGACCGTGCCGTCGGTGGCGCGGATGATCTCGGCGAGGCCGAAGATCCCGGACCAGCTCACGGAGGGACGGCCGGTCGCGATGCCGCCCTCGACGGCGAGGTTCCCCCCGGCGGACCCGCCGAAGAAGGCGACCTTGCTCCGGTCGAAGGGGATGTCGGACTGCAGCGCCCACTCGTAGGCGGTGAGCACGTCGTCCCTGCTCGCGGGGAACACGTCCGTCGGTGCCAGGCGGTAGTTCGGGACGAAGACCGTGTACCCGGCGTCCACGAGTCGGGCGGACAGGCCGTCCTCCTTGGACTTGTCCCGCGGAACCAGCCGCCACCGTGCACGAGCACGACGGCGCCGGTGCTCGGGGGCGATCCGGTGCCCGGGCTGTGGACGTCGAGGACCAGGGCGTCGTGCCGGTCCGAGTACCGCACGTCGCGGTCGATGTGGGGAGGTGGCTGGGTGGGCATCGGTGACGACCTTCCTCGGGTTCCCGACGCCGCGACCGGCGGCGGTTCGTGGAATCCGATTCTCATCGACGGTGTCACGGGGCGATTGGGTCGGATGACTCGATGCGGGTCGGTCCCGGGGCGAGGAGCGGCACAACCGGGTCCGGAGCATCCCGGTAGCGTTCCGGCATGACGATGACGTTCCCGGTGCCCGAAGTCCACGCGCTGCGGGGCGGACCCGTGCTCCGGTGGGGTGTGATCGGCCCCGGGGAGATCGCGAACGACTTCACCACGACGCTGCACGCGAACTCCGACCAGCGCGTCGTCGCCGTGGGGTCCCGCTCCCCCGAGCGTGCCGCGGCCTTCGCCACCCGCCACGGTGTGCCCGGTGTGCACGGGTCGTACGAGCCCCTCGTGGCGGACCCGTCCGTCGACGTGGTCTACGTCGCCTCGCCGCACCCGCAGCACCTCGGGCACGCGCTGCTCGCGATCGCCGCCGGCAAGCACGTGCTCGTCGAGAAGCCGATGACGACCTCGGCAGCGGACACCCGCACCCTCGCCGACGCCGCCCGGGCCGCGGGCGTCCTCGCGATGGAGGCGATGTGGACCCGGTACCTGCCGGGCACCACGCTCATCGCCCGTCTGCTCGCGGACGGGGTACTCGGCGACGTCCGCCTCGCGACGGTCGACGTCGGGTGGCCGCACGACCCGGACCCGGCGGACCGGATGTTCGACCCCGCCGCAGGTGGGGGTGCCCTCCTCGACGCCGGTGTGTACGGGCACTGGTTCGCACGGTTCGCCACCGGCGCCCCGGTGACCAGCAGCACGTCGGGGGCGGTCTCGGATCGCGGGGTGGACCTCCAGTCCGTCACGGTGTCGACGGCGGAGGGTGGCGCGCAAGCGGTGGTGACCACGTCGATGACGGCGTGGACGCCGGGGCTGGCGGTGATCGCCGGGAGCCGGGCCACGGTCCGGTACACCGACCACTTCGTGTTCCCGGCGTCGTTCGCGGTGCACCACCGGGGTGCGGAGGACCACTGGGCGGAGCCGACGGGGCTGCGGGGGCGTCAGGGACTCGTGTGGCAGGCGGCGGCACTCGCGCAGTACGTGGCGGAGGGTCGTACGGAGTCCCCGGTGCACTCGCTGGACGACTCGGTGGGGATCGCGACGGCGCTCGACGCGGCCCGTGCGGCGCTCGAACCGACCGGTGCGGCACTCGGACCGACCGGTGCGGCACCGTCCGTTCCCGAGCAGGACACCTCGACCCTCTAGGATCACGGGCCGGTCGTCCCGCACACGACCGGGAAGAGGCCTCGATGA
>Ga0308159_1003744_pt1 | contig 14763 bp, 14 predicted proteins | sample PhyCR1_FD_201040 | JGI IMG/M metagenome (GOLD analysis project Ga0308159, IMG submission 201040) | Phyllosphere microbial communities from UC Gill Tract Community Farm, Albany, California, United States - DLSLC.R1 | ecosystem: Host-associated > Plants > Phyllosphere > Unclassified | place: USA... | reverse complement strand
GGCACTCAATGGCGGGGGCGCCGCCTTCGTCTTTACCGAAGACCGGCTGCGCAACGAGTTGGCGCCGCGCCTGAACGACATCGCGCTCAGGATCGCGCGCGACATCGGCGGCCACGTGCCAACACCGCTACCGGGCTAAGCACTCGCCGCCCGGGCGAACCCACCCCACGACGACCGCAAAAAAGGAGACACAGGCCATGCACCTGAGCGATGAAGAGAAAGCCATGCGAGACGGCCGCGACGGGCCGGCCGTGCAGAAGGCGATGGACCTGCTGATGCGCTACGGCGAAGCCCTCGGCGCCGAGCGGCTGGTGGAGACTCGCAACGTCTGCGCCAGCATCACGTCGACCACGCCCTTCCAGCGAGACTTCGCACTCGCCAAGGGCGGTGGCATGGATGCGGTGTTCTCCGAATTCAGCCTGGACAGCCAGGAGACCGTCGAGATTCCAAAGTTCAAGGTCTTTACGAGTCACCTGCAGTTGGGCTTCGACCCCGGGCAGCCCGAGCGCATGGGCGTGAGCGAGGAAATCGTCCAGTTCTACAACAGGAGCGAGCGCCACGCGGCCGGCTTGGGTGCGCAGATCATGAACACCTGCACGCCTTACCAGGTGGGCAACATCCCGACGCGAGGCGAGCACTGCGCGTGGATGGAGTCGTCGGCAGTCGTGTACTGCAACTCGGTCTTGGGCGCGCGGACCAACACGGAAGGCCGCGAGAGCACGGGCGCGGCGATGCTCACCGGCCGCATTCCGTACTGGGGCTACCACCTCGACGAGAACCGCCGCGCCACCCACGTGGTCGAGCTCGACATCGAGGTCGAGTCGGTCCAGGACTGGGGCCTGCTTGGCTACTACATCGGCGAGCACGTGCAGGAGCGCGTGCCGGTCGTGCACAGCCGGCACGGCATCGGCCGCGTACCCAACCTGCCACGGCTCAAGCACTTCGGTGCCGCAGCGTCATCGTCGGGCGGCGTGGAGATGTACCACATCGCCGGCATAACGCCCGAGGCCCTGACCCTGGAGCAAGCACTTGGCGGCAAGCCGCCCGTCGAGGTGCTGCGTTTTGGCGAGGCCGAACGCCGCGCTACCTACGAGAAGATCAACGTGACCGGCAAGGATGCCGAAGTGCAGTACGTGATGCTCGGCTGCCCGCACTACACCATCGAACAGATCTGGGAAGCTGCGCAGCTCATCGAAGGGCGGCGCGTGCACCCGGACTGCGAACTGTGGATCTTCACGCCGCGCGCCATCAAGTCGCTGGCAGACCGCAACGGCTACACGAAGATCATCGAGGACGCCGGCGGCATCCTGATGACCGATAGCTGTTCGGCCATGAGCCGCGCCGTCCCCAACGGCACGAAAACGGTGGCACTGGATTCGGCCAAGCAGGCGCACTACCTGCCAGCCATTCTCGGCGTGCAGGCTTGGTTCGGCAGCACGGCGGAGTGCGTCGACGCAGCGTGCACCGGCCGCTGGAATGGAGGCTACGCATGAGCGCCGCGCCGGGCCGCCCCAAGCAAGCTCGCACCGCAGTGCGAAGCACGGAGGTATTTCAATGAGCACCGCCGTCATCACGCCACAGACCATCGTCATCCGCGGCCGCAAGGTGGTCGGAGGCGTCGCGCAAGGCGAGGCGCTGGTCACGCGCGATCGCATTTCGGGCTGGGGCGGCATCGACCCGCGCACCGGCACCGTCGTCGAGACGCGGCATGCGCTGCGCGGCCAAAGCTTCGCGGGCAAAGTGCTGGTGTTTCCCGGTGCCAAGGGCTCGTCGGGCTGGTCGGCCATGTTCCACATGACGCGGCTCATGAACGTGGCGCCCGCCGCTTTCCTGTTCAACGAGATGACCACCAAGATGGCGCTGGGCGCGGTCGTCACCCACTCGCCCGCCATGACCGACTTCGAACAGGACCCGCTCGACTGCATAGAAACCGGCGACTGGGTGAAGGTCGATGCCGAGCGAGGCATCGTCGAGGTCACGAAGAAACAAAAGACCGGAGACCGTCCATGACTCGAACCTTGCGCAGCAACTTCCCGCGCGGCTCCTACCTGTGGTCGGTGCGAAATGCGCACTGGCGCGCGCTCGGCATCCCTGAAGAGGACTGCGAGAAGCCCAAGATCGCCATCGTCAACAGCTCGTCGGAACTGGCCGCTTGCTTCAGCCACCTCGATCAGGTCGCGCTGGAAATCAAGAGCGCGATTCGCGCGGCCGGCGGCGTGCCGTTCGAAATCCGGACGGCAGCGCCCAGCGACTTCATCACAGGCGCCGGCGCACGCGGCGCGTACATGCTGGGCGCGCGTGACCTCGTCACCAACGACATCGAGGTTGCCGTTGAAGGAGCGCAGCTCGACGGCATGGTGTGTCTCACCTCCTGCGACAAGACCGTGCCGGGCCAACTCATGGCAGCCGCACGGCTCAATATTCCGACCCTCCTGGTGCCCTGCGGCTACCAGCCCAGCGGCGAGTACCGCGGTCGTCATATGGACATCGAAGAGGTGTTTATCGGCGCCATGCATGCAGTGACCGGCGATCTGCCGGTGGAAGAACTCGTGGGGATGAGCCGCGAAGCGATCCGTGGGCCGGGGGTGTGCTCGGGCCTGGGCACAGCGAACTCGATGCACATCGTGTGCGAAGCGTTGGGCATGGCCTTGCCTGGCAGCGCACCTGTGGCGGCGCTCAGCCGCAAGATGATGGACGACGTTCGCGCAGCGGGCACACGCATCGTGCAGATGGTGATGGACGATCTGAAGCCACGCGACATCCTCTCGCCGGGCGCATTCGCCAACGCAGTGCGCGCGGTGCTGGCCGTCGGAGGTTCGCTCAACACGGCCAAGCATCTGCAGGCGGTCTCCAGTGAAGGGGCGTGTGGCGTCGACGTGTACGGCCTGTTCGAAAGCCTGGGCCCGACCACCCCGGTCCTGGCCGGCGTGCGGCCCATCGGCGAGTATTCGATCGAGGCCTTCGAGGCAGCCGGCGGCTGCCTTGCGCTGATGAAGCAACTCGCACCCTTGCTCGAGACGCGCGCGCTCACCGTCACCGGCCAGACGGTGGCCGACAACCTCCGTTCTGCCCAAGTGATGGACCCGGAGGTCATCCGCCCCATCGACCGCCCGGTTGCGCCCCTGCCGGCCATTGTTCTTCTGCGCGGCAATCTGGCGCCCGAGTCGGGCCTTATCAAGACCGGCATTACCGAGCGCAAGGTTCGCCGCTTCACCGGTCCGGCCGTGTGTTTCTGGACCTCGGATGCGGCCATCGAGGCGTTGAAGAACCACGAGATCGTCCCCGGCCAGGTGGTCGTGATGCGCGGTGCAGGCGCGTGCGGCGGTCCGGCCATGGGCGGTGGGGCCTCGCGCGTGGTCTTTGCCGTGGATGGCGCAGGCCTCGGCGATCAGGTGGCCTTGTTGACTGATGGGCATCTTTCGGGACTTGTCTGCAAGGGTCTCGTGGTGGCGGAGGTATCGCCCGAAGCCGCGCTCGGCGGGCCACTGGGTCTGGTGCGCAACGGCGACCTGATCACCATCGACCTCGATGCACGCCGACTCGACATCGCACTGAGCGATGCAGAACTCGATGCACGGCGCGCCGAATGGCTTGCACCGGCGCCTGCCTACGACACGGGCTGGCTGCAGCAATACCGCCGCAACGTGGGGCCTCTGTCGCAGGGCGCCGTCCTCGTGCGGACCGAAAACCGCAGCCCCGCGGCCTAGCCCCTTTTTTCTCATACCGGCCTTCGCGGCTGGCGGTGAACGTCCGTTCATCGCCGGTGGCGCAGCCGTGCGCGAGAGTCGAGTATTCAATCAAAGCAAAAATGCAGGAGACAAGCAACCATGAAAAAGATACTGATTTGGTCGGCGTTCGGGCTGGTCAGCGGTGCATCGCAGGCGCAGTCCAGCGTGACGATGTTCGGCGTCGTGGATCTCGGCATCCAGCACACACGAGGCGGTGGCGCCGGTTCGGTCACCGGTGTGTCGAACGGCGGTCTGTCGACCAGCCGCCTGGGTTTTCGCGGATCGGAGGACCTCGGCGGAGGTCTGCGCGCAGGCTTCTGGCTGGAGGCCAGCCTGAACCCGGATACTGGCACCGGCCGCGCAACCAACACCAACAACCAGCCCAGTGGCGCAACCACCGCTGGAGCACTGACCTTCGACCGCATGTCGTACGTGAGCCTGTCGTCGGCCGCATTGGGCGAAGTGCGCCTGGGACACGACTTCATCCCGACCCACTACAACAGCATCTACTTCGATCCCTTCAATGCAAACGGCGTGGCGCGCGCGGGCAACCTCACTTTCGCGGGCGTCGGTTCGGGCCCACTGCCCACCGCGATCACGGCCAGCAACACCCTGAGCTACTGGTTGCCGGCTGGCTTGGGCGGCGTCTACGGCATGGCGATGGTAGGCAGCGGCGAGAACGTCTCCACCGCGCCAAAGCGTGATGACGGGAACCTCGCAGGGGCTCGTCTGGGCTTCGCATCGGGCCCTTTCGATATGGCAGCTGCGGTGACACGCACGCATTTCGATGCGACGGCCACCATCGGCAACTACCAGCACGCCAACATCGGCGCGTCCTGGGACGCCGGCTTCGCCAAGTTTTTCGCGCTCTACAACGTGGTCAGGGTGAAGACCGCCGCTGGCGGCGTGCGCAAAACAACGACGCAAGTCGGGGCCCACATCCCCGCCTTCCAGGTCGGCCGTATTCGCCTGAGCTACGCCTACCTCGACGATCGAAGCGACGACGACCTGCGCAATGCCGCGGGCTTGCCACGCAAGCTGGACGACGCGCGCCAGCTGGGCATCGGCTATGTCCACAACCTCTCAAGGCGCACGGCGCTCTACGGCAGCTATGCACGGCTGACCAACACAGGTCGCGCCCGCTACGTCGTGAGCGGGGGCGTCACGCCTGCCGAGGGCCAGCGGTCTTCAGGCTGGGAATTCGGCGTCCGACACCTCTTCTGAGCAAGGAGTTCATATGCAACGCAGAACCTTGACCACAGCCGCCTTGGTGGCTGGAGGTGCGCTGGCACTGCCGCATGCGCGGGCATGGGCAGCCGATCCCTATCCACAGCGGGCGATTCGGCTCCTGGTCGGCTTCGCACCCGGTGGTGGTGCGGACTCCCTCACACGCGTCATCGCCGAGGGGCTGTCCAAGCAACTGGGCCAGCCTGTGATCGTGGAGAACCGACCAGGCGCCGACGGCGTGCTGGCGGCTCAAGCCACATCGAGCGCCAAGCCTGACGGCTACACCTTGCTGATGGGAACCAACACCGCCATGGTGGCAGCGCCCACCTTGCGCCCTACCCCACCCTACGACCCATTCAAAGCCTTCACAGCGATCAGTTCGGCCGGCCAGTTCTCCATGTTCCTCGTCGTGCCAGCCAGCCTTCCGGTCACCAGCGTGGATGCTCTGTTGGCGCTGGTCGCTGCCAAGCCTGGTGGCTACAACTCCGCCTCCAGCAACAGTGCATCAGAGCTCGCGATGCTTCAATTGCTGGGTGACCGCAAGGTGGTCAACGCACGCTACAAGGGCGACATGCAGGCAATGACCGACCTTCTGGGCGGGCAAATCCACATGATGTTCACCACAGGCACGTTGGCACCGGGCTTCGTCAAGGAGGGGCGCATCCGCGCCCTCGTGACGCTGCTGCCGCAGCGCAGCGGGCTGCTCCCCGGGGTGCCCACGGCGGGTGAGTTGGGATTGGGCACGCTGACGATCACCCCATGGGCGGGCTTTTTCGGCCCCCCGGGTTTGCCGCAGGCCATCACGCAGAAGCTGTCAGCAGAGTTACAAAACACCCTGGCACGGCCAGACGTCCGCGAGCAACTTGTTCAGCAGGGCTTCGAGGGCTACGGCATGAGCGCAGCAAAGTTCGGCGCATTTTTCCGGGCACAATATGACGCGTTCGGCGCAACGGTACGCCAGCACAACATCAAGTTCGAGTAGCAACTCCAGCGCGCCCGCCTGCAAAGGCGCGCCTTCCAGTTCACCGCGTCGATTGGCCACGGCGTACCGACTTTTCGGCGGTTCGTGTGCGTTGGCGCACCTCTTTCGATGATTCGGTGAATTTGCTGCAATGCCTGTCGTTGATGATCGGGGCATGATGAAACGCCGAGACTTCGTGGGCGCCCTGGGTGCCGTCCTTCCGCTGGCCGACGGGTTGGCGTCCGAGCCGTTCCGGGCACTGCGGAAGTCTCCACGCATGCCCGTGCTTTTTCTGGGCCATGGGAGTCCGATGAATGCGATTGGCGACAACGCCTACCGACGCAGCTGGCAAGCGCTGGGCGCGGAGTTCGGAAGCAGGTACCCGACGCCGCAACTGATCCTCTGCGTTTCAGCCCACTGGCTGACGCGCGGCGGTTGGTACCTTACCGGCATGGCCAAGCCAAAAACGATCCACGACTTCGGCGGCTTCCCTCAGGAACTGTTCGACCAGCAATTTCCTGCACCGGGCGCGCCGGCCGCTGCGGCGGAGATCGCGCAGGCCATTCGGCAACCATTGAGCGGAGCACCATTGAACATTGACCGCGAGGAATGGGGCTTCGACCACGGCACGTGGTCGGTGCTCAAGCCGATGTTCCCTCAAGCGCAGATTCCGGTGGTTCAGCTTGGCATGGACTACGACCGCGCGCCAGCCGAGCACGCGATGCTGGGCCGGCAACTCAAGGCGCTGCGCGAACGCGGCGTGCTGATTGTCGGCAGCGGCAATCTGGTGCACAACCTGCGCGTCGCGCGCCGTGGCACCGCACCGAACCAGGCCTACGACTGGGCGCACGAGTTCGACCGGGTCATGATGGCTCAGATCGAAAAGGGCGACATTCCTGCACTGTCGCGCTTCCAGTCTCTGGGCGTGCTGGCCCAGCAGGCGCACCCGACGCACGAACACTACCTGCCCCTGCTCTATGCCGCAGGCGCTGTCGACGCGGCCAAGGAGGCGCCGCGGTTCTTCAATGCCGACTTTCAGTCGGCTTCCATCTCCATGCGCTCGGTGATCTGGAGCTGAGAAAAAGTGTTTCCGACAAAGGTGGAACCGAAAACTCGGCGAACCACTCGCGCTTGGAGCCTTTTGGGACCGTGCTCGATTCACAGGTCGCAAGCCCGTGTGTGTTGCAATACAGCAGCCAGCGGTCAGCCGGCCCCGTGGCGCTGGCCAGGCGCGTGGCGCCACGTGGAAATTGCTGATTGCTCCCGATGCAGTGCGCCCGCACCGGGTTCTCAACGATCAGACAAGCAAGCCATGGATCTCGACTTTTTGCCGCTGAATTTCAAGCATCGCATCAGCGCCGTCGTTTACGCCCGCCGGGCGGTGCTTCCGGTGTCGCTGGGCGCCTCCCTCGTGGTCGCCGTCATGGCATGGCCCGACATCTCGAGGCCGGATGGAATTCCTTTGCTGGGTCTGCCCTTGGCCGCACTGATCTTGGCCGGCCTGCTGACGTTCGTGCTGAAGATCGTCGAGGTGAGCTTGCGTCGACAGTTCATCGGCGAGGCGCGGCTGCCGGCGTTTCTCGCGGGCAAGCTGCGTGGCGCCCACCCTCAGTTGAGCGCGAAGGATGCTGAACTCGTGCTCCAAGGTCTGCGGCAGTTCTTCATGGCGCACCTGCGCAGCCGCAGAGACTTCGTGGCCATGCCTTCGCGGGTGGTGGATACGGCCTGGCACGAGTTCATCCTCGACACGCAGGGCTACCAGGCGTGGTGCCGTGCGGCCTTCGGTGGCATGCTCCACCATGCGCCTGCGGAGGTGCTCGGCCGAAGCGCCAAGCGAAATGACGGCTTGCGTCGCACCTGGTACTTCAGCTGCAAAGAGGAAGGCATCGATCCACGCAACCCGGTGCGTCTGCCGCTCTTGTTCGCGTTGGACGCCAAGTTCGGGATCGACGGCGGTTTCCGCTATGTGCCGGACTGCCGGGCCATCGACCGGCACACAGGGTCGGATGCGCACTGCGGCAGCAGTTTCTCTGACAGCAGCTCGGACAGCGGCAGTCCGGGCGATGCCGACGGTCTGGGCGGCTGCGAGTCGTCGGACGCTGGAGGCTCCGGCAGTGACGGCGGCAGCGACTCGGGCGACAGCGGATCCAGCTCGTCCGGCTGCGGCGGAGGCAGCAGCGACTGAGTGCCGCCCCGCCATCAAGGCCGAGGCGCGAGACGTTGCACCAGGAAGTCGATCATCTGGGACAAGGCGATCGGATCGACGGGCTTGACCAGGTGCTTGTCCACGCCGACCTCGCGTGTTCGAAGCATGTCACGTGGCGCACCCCAACCCGTGAGGGCAATGATCGCCATTCGTTCGGGTGGAAATCGCGCGCGCAACTGTTGCGCGACCTGGTAGCCGTCAAGGCGCGGCAGCCCGAGGTCCAGCAGGACCACGTCGGGCTCTTTCTCGCAGGCAGCCTCCACCGCTGCAACCCCGTCCGCAGCCTGATGGACCTCATGGCCCAGACCCATCAAAAATTCCGTCAGGCTGGCACGGCCATCGTCGTTGTCTTCCACCACCAGGATGCGTGAGGCCTTCCCGGGGTGGACCTCGTCGACGGGTCGGGTCGGCTGTAGGGCGACCGTCGCGCTGGTGGCTGCGGTTGCAGCCGCCGGCATTGCACGCAGGACATCCGGCACATCGGCCGGCGTCTTCGAACGGGCCGGCAATTCCACAGTGAAGGTGCTTCCGAGCCCTTCGCCCGCGCTGTGCGCACGCACGCTGCCACCGTGCAATTCGACCAGCTTCCTGACCAGCGCCAGCCCGAGCCCCAACCCGCCCTGCGAATGTGCCTTGGTGTGATGCAGCTGCGTGAACATGTGGAACAAGCGTCCCAGCTCGGTGCGCGGAATGCCAAGTCCGCTGTCACGCACGGAAAGCAGGATTCGATCGGCGTCGCGGCGCGCTGCCAGCACGATGTGCCCACCCGGCGGCGTGTACTTGGCCGCATTGGTCAAGAGATTGGCAATCACCTGCACGAGACGCGTCGGATCGGCGTGTACCTCCAGGCCAGGAGGCACGTCGACCTCCAGCGTGTGCTCGCGCAGCGTCATGAGGCCTTGCACCGACTCCACCGCCTGACTCGAAAGCACATCGATCTCCGTATCCTGAGGCTGGAGCTCGATCAGGCCACGATTGATGCGAGATACATCCAGCAGATCATCGATCAAGCGGGCCATGAGGCTGGTTTGGCGATCGATCACGGCGTGCTTCTGGGACACTTCCGGCGGTACTGGATAGCGGTTGGCTAGCGCCACCGCGTACTTGATGGGTGCCAGCGGATTGCGCAGCTCATGGGCCAGCGTGGCGATGAAATCGTCCTTGCGGGCATCCTGTTCGCGCAGGATGGCCGCGTCCCGCACGCGCTCGATGTGCGCCCAGCAGCGGTCGACGACGTCCGAGACGGTCTGGATCTCATGGACCGTCCAATGCCGCGGCACGTCCTGGTGGATCGCCATCATGGCAACCAGACGGCCTTCCTTGACCAGGCCAGCACAAATGATCGCCTTGATGCCGATCGCATTGAACATCCGGCCGCCGCCGTCGTCCCCGAGCTCCGCATCCACGTCATTGACCACCAGATGCAGGCCGCGCCGCAGGTTCGACGTCGCCTTGGGCCCGAACAGGTCGAGCGAGTAAACGCCTGCACTGCTCGAGACGCCTTCCCTGGCCCAGTCGCTTCGGATCGTGAATCGGTCGCTGTCAAGGTCCACATCGGCGTACGCGCAGCGGGTCGCGCCGAGATACTCGCCAAAGATGCGCGTGGTTTCCGCCATGATCGTGTCGGCATCGGCGGCGTGCCGAGTCGTCGTGCTGATCCGATCGAGAATTCGAAGCCGTTCCTCGCTGGCCTCGAGTTCGGCCTGCGCTGCCATCTGCTCGGTGACGTCGACCACGAAGGCCACCCAATGGCGCAGCACGCCCTGATCGTGCACCGGGGCGAGTTGCATCCGAACCTGGCGGTAGACGCCGTCGGCTCGGCGCAAGCGGCCACTGAACACGCTCGGCGAAGCCGCGGATGAGAGAGCGTCCCAGCGTGCCCGCATCGTCTCGCGATCCTCGGGATGCACGGCCTCCAGCCAGCCCCGGCCGTGGTACGCCGCCCAGCTTTGCCCGGTGAACGCCGCCCAGGTCGGCAGCGCAGAGACGACGCTGCCGTCAGGATCCGCATACCAAACGGCATGCGCTGCATCGTCGGAGGGAACGGCGCGCGCGGACGGCGGCGGAGAGAGCGAATCGACCATGGGCCGATCCTGCCAGTTTCTGCCGCGTTTCGATGTCGGAGCGATACCCAACGTTCGAGCCGGCAGCCCCCCGAAGGATGTTCAGCGCTGCACCACATCCCCGCAGCCGATGGCATCGAGCTGGGTCACCGCATCCTCGGGCAGCCGGACCTCCCCCGCTGCCAGGTTCTGGCGGAGATGCGCAACCGACGAGGTGCCAGGGATCAGGAGAATGTTCGGCGAGCGCTGAAGCAACCAGGCCAGGGCCGCCTGCATCGGAGTGACACCCACCTCTGCAGCCACCTGGTCGAGCGCCTTGGACTGGAGCGGGCTGAAACCGCCCAACGGGAAGAACGGCACGTAGGGAATCCCGGCAGCCGCCAGGCTGTCGACCAAGTTGTCGTCGCCGCGATGCGCGAGGTTGTACATGTTCTGTACGCAAGCGATGGTGCACAGACGGCGACCGTCCTCGATCTGGCGCGCCGTGACGTTGCTCAGGCCGATGTGGCGGATCAAGCCCCGGTGCTGCAGTTCCGCGAGAGCCGCAAGGGGCGCCTCCAGGGATCCTTCTTCCGGACCGTGAGTGCCCAGCATGCTGCGCAAGTTCACGACTTCCAGGACGTCCAACCCGAGGTTGCGCAGGTTGTCGTGCACGGCGGCCGTGAGTTCGGCCTGCGACATGGCGGGCAACCACGCACCGTCTGCGCCGCGCCGCGCGCCCACCTTCGTTGCGATGACGAGATCGTCGCGGTAAGGATGCAGTGCCTCCCGTACGATCTGATTGGTCACGTGAGGACCGTAGAAGTCGCTGGTGTCGATGTGGTTGACGCCGCCTTCCACCGCGGCGCGCAGGACAGCCAGCGCGGCGGAGCGGTCCCTCGGCGGACCGAATACTCCAGGGCCTGCGAGCTGCATGGCACCGAAGCCGAGACGCCCGACTTCACGGTCGCCGAGGCGGTAAGAACGGATGGATTGACTTGTCTTCATGCGCATTTCCTCTGGTTGGGCTGCAACTTTAGGACGCACTCCGGCGTACGATAAGTAGCATATGTCCGCACGCACCGTGCGGTATTTCGAACAACCAGAACGCAGGCAATGGCATGAAAGATCTGGACGACCTGGCGGTTTTCGTCGCTGTGGCGCGGGCAGGCGGCTTTCGCGAGGCGGCGCGCCTGGGTGGCGTGAGCGCTTCCAACTTGAGCGAGACGGTGCGGCGGCTGGAGGCCCGGGTGGGCGTTCGGCTGCTCAACCGCAGTACCCGCAGCATCGTGCCGACCGAGGCCGGTGCGCGCCTGCTCGAGCGGCTCGGTCCCGCATTGAGCGAGGTCAATGCCGCGTTGGACGTGGTCAACGGCTTTCGCGACCGGCCGGCCGGAACCCTGCGGCTGAATGTGCCAGCGAGCGCGGCGCGGCTCGTGCTGCCGTCCATCGTGCCTGCTTTCCTGCAAGCGTATCCGGACATTCGCATGGAAGTGATCGTGGAAGAGAGCTTTGTCGATGTACTGGCCGCAGGTTGCGATGCCGGCATCAGGTACGACGAACGCCTCGAGCAGGACATGATCGCGGTCCCCATCGGCCCGCGACGCCAGCGGATGGCCACGGTGGCGGCACCCGCCTATCTCGACGCGCGCGGCAGGCCGGCACATCCACGCGACCTGATGGCGCATGCCTGCCTGCGAGGCCGCTTTGCGAGCGGCGCCATGCCCGCATGGGAGTTCGAGCGTCAAGGAGAGGTCGTCACGATCGATCCCGGTGGGCCGCTGATCGTGCGACTGGGCGGGGGCGTCGAGCTCGCCGTGGAAGCCGCCGTCGCCGGCTGCGGCGTCGTGCAACTGTTCGAGGACTGGCTGGCACCCCAGATCGTGCGCGGTGCCCTCGAGCCCGTGCTCAAGGACTGGTGGCGCCCCTTCACCGGGCCCTTTCTCTACTATCCAGGGCGCCGCTACGTGCCGGCGCCACTGCGCGCGTTCGTCGATTTTGTGCGGGCTCGGCAGGCTGATTCCACGCCTGACGCGTTGTTGTCCGACATCCTGCCTGGCAGGTGATGCAAGACTCGAGGTCTGAAAATGATGAGGAACACACATGCATCTCGAAGGCTCCTGCCATTGCCGTGCGGTCCGCTTTTCGCTCGAAGCCGATAGCCCCGTACCGTTCATGCGTTGCCACTGCACGATCTGCCGCAAGACCGCAGGAGGTGGCGGCTATTCAATCAATCTCGGTGGCGACGCGCAAACCTTGAAAGTTCGAGGCAAGGAACATTTGGGCACGTACCACGCGGTCATTCGCGAAGAAGGCAAGCGCACCAAACGGTCCAAGGCCGAACGCCGCTTCTGCCTGAAATGCGGCAGCGCCCTGTGGTTGTGGGACCCACGCTGGCCCGAGCTGATTCATCCGCAAGCCTCGGCCATCGACACGCCGCTGCCCAAGCCGCCAGAGGTGGTGGACATCCTGCTCGACTTCCAGGCCAGCTGGGAAGAAGTACCGAAGGGCCGTGGTCGCAAGCACTTCGCCCGCTTTCCGACCGAATCGCTGGCGGAGTGGCACGAACGGCACCATCTTGGCGACAGCACATGAGCGGCCTTTTCTAAAATAGGTCCCGCGCTGCGCACTGCCGCAGTACGTCACCGCACCCTCACCACGACCTTCCCCTTGGCACGCCCTTGCTCGACGTAGGCGAGCGCATCGGCCGTCGCCTCGAGCGGAAACACCCGATCGACCAGGGCTCGGATCGCACCCGCCTCGATGAGCGACGCGATCTTGCCGAGTTGGTCGCCGTCGGCGCGCATGAACAGGAAGGAATAAGTGACACCACGCTGCCTGGCCTGTTTCCGGATGCCATAGCTCAGCAGTCGCAGCACTTGCCTCAATGGCCAGGCGAGCCCCTGCGCGGCGCCGAAGGCTGGCGTGGGTGGTCCGGAGATGGACACCAGATGCCCGCCCGGCCTGAGGATGCGCAGCGACTTTTTCAGCTCGTCGCTGCCCAGGCTGTTCAGTACCACATCGTAGTCGCGCAGTTCGGTCGAAAAGTCCTGCTTCTTGTAGTCGATGACCACATCGGCGCCCAGTGATTTGACCCACTCGACATTGCTCGTGCTGGTGGTCGTGGCGACGAAAGTGCCCAGATGCTTGGCCAACTGGATGGCGATGGAGCCGACGCCACCCGAGCCCGCCTGGATGAATACCTTCTGCCCCTTCTTCAGCTTGGCGATCTCGACAAGCACCTGCCAGGATGTCAGCGCAACCAACGGAATCGAAGCGGCTTCCTCCATGCTGAGGTTGTTGGGCTTGTGGGCCAGCGATGCTTCCTTGACCGCGATGTACTCGGCGAAAGTGCCGATCCGCAAGTCGTCCGGCCGGGCAAACACCTCATCGCCCACCTTGAAATTTCGCACGCGCGTGCCGACCTTGACCACCTTGCCGGCGACATCGTGGCCGAGCACGAGAGGTATGCGATAAGGAAGAATCAGCTTGAACTCCCCTTTCCTGATCTTCACGTCGAGCGAATTGACGCTTGCCGCATGGATCTGGACAAGAACGTCATCGTCCCGCACTTCAGGTTCGGGCATTCTTGCGAGCCGACCGGACTCTTTCTTGCCGTAGCGGTCGATGACGAAGGCTTTCATGCGGTTTTAACTCCCGAGGACTGCGTTGAAGGCGAAATAGGAAAAGGCGCTGGGGCAAGGCATGCCGCAGCGCGGCTCCAGTGAACATGGGCACTCATGCCTCGTCTCCAAGAAAGTCCAGCGCCATGGACACGAAGTCAGCGTGGTACTGAAAGATGCCGCCGTGACCCGCATCGGCGTAGATGACCAACTCGCTGTTCGGCAAGCGCTGGGCGAGGTCATGCGAATTGGTGGTTGGCACCCTGCGATCCGCATCGCCGTTCGCCCCGAGAACGGGCTGTTTGATGGCCGAGAGATCGGCCGGCCGCTTCTGCCCCCATGCGCTGAGCGCCTGGAGTTGCGCCACGTCGGCGCTGACGCTGATGTCCTTGTCGCGGTTCGCAGTGCGTTCCTGCAGACGCGTGACACGCTCGCCCACGTCGGCGCCTGGGCCAGAGGCCGCAGCGGGCGAGCGGCCCACCACCGCAGGCGCGTCGCCAGCCACAACCGGGGGTGAAAGAAGTACTGCCGACAGTGCAACGAACAAAAGGCGGACGCGGATGACCCCCAACGCGCTGGTGACAAGGTCGGTGGGGAGCGGGCTCATGAATGTTTTCTACGGTCGAACTACTGGGCTCTTCGCAATGATGTCGAACATCATCCAATTTGTCCAGGTTTGATGTCGGTTGACATCAATGTATAGTGACTTCTTCAGACAGGCACAAACACCGCGAAGAAACGATGAAGGTCACCAAGGCGCAGGCGCAGGCCAATCGAGCACACGTCGTCGAGACAGCGTCCACGCTGTTCCGTGAGCACGGCTACGATGGGGTGGGCATCGCCGATCTGATGGCTGCCGCAGGCTTCACCCACGGCGGCTTCTACAAGCACTTTCGCTCCAAGGTCGACCTGATGGCAGCATCGGCGGCCTGCGGCATCGCCCAGACGGCAGCGTTGACCGCAGGGGTGGACAAGC
>Ga0308159_1003742_pt1 | contig 14768 bp, 15 predicted proteins | sample PhyCR1_FD_201040 | JGI IMG/M metagenome (GOLD analysis project Ga0308159, IMG submission 201040) | Phyllosphere microbial communities from UC Gill Tract Community Farm, Albany, California, United States - DLSLC.R1 | ecosystem: Host-associated > Plants > Phyllosphere > Unclassified | place: USA... | reverse complement strand
GTTTCTGGGGAATTCTTTCCCCTGACCTTCCCCTCCCGCCCCAAGCCGAACGCTTGCTTGCTTGAAGCACGATCGCCCTGGCTACGCCGCCGCCTCCACCAGCCGTTCCCGCGGCAGGGTCAGCCAGGCGCGGGCGCCGATGCCGGGCACGGCTTCCAGTGTCAGGTCGCCGCCATGGGCGCGCAGCAGGTCCCGCGCCACCACCAGCCCCAGGCCGAGGCCGCGTGTGCCCTGGCCGACCGAGAGGCCGTTGAGGTCCTCGGCGGTCTGCCCGGTGCCCTCATCCTCCACCACAATGGCCACGCTGGTATCGGCGCGTACCAGCCGCAGTTCCACCGAGTCGCCATCCTTCGTGTTGCGGATGACGCGGGTCATCACCGGCCGCAGGGCGCCCAGCAGTGCCCGCCGGTCGGCGTCCAGGGTGACGGTGCGCAACTCCGGTGCCACTCGCCAGGCGCGGCGGCCGGGCGTCAGGGCCTGGGCGATCTGGCCAATCACCTCATCCAGCAGCGGGCCCAGGGGCGTCGCTTCCTCTTTCAGCACGCGTGGCCCGGCCTGGGTGGCCAGCAGGTCGGAGACATCGGCGGCGAGGCCCAGCAGGGCGCGTGCACGGCCTTCCAGAACAGGGGTGCCAGGCTTGCTGGCGGCGGGGGGCTCGGGCGCCGTGGCGTGGCCCAGCAGGGCCAGGCCGTGGTCCTGCATCTCCTGCGCCAGCAGGCCCAGGTAGCGCCCGCGTGCCTCCAGATCCCGCTCCGCCTGGCGGGCACGCGCTTCCACCTGCCGGCGCTCCAGCAGGAAGGAGGCGGAGACGAGGGCACAGGCGGTGAGGAGGCCTCCCCCCAGCAGCAATGGCGGCAGCAGCGATTCCATGCTGCTCATGCTGTGGGATGGCGGTGAAGGAAGGCTTAAGGGCGGCCCTGATAATTGAGACGCGCAAGACAACGTGAAACAGGCGGCACCATGAAAAAGGGCGCTTCCCTTGCGGGAAGCGCCCTTTTCGAACTCAGCCGGTCAGACCGGGTTCAGGCGGCAGCGGCGGCCGAAGCAGCCTTCTTCGCCTGGGCGCGCTGGATGCGGCGCTTCAGGACCTGCGCCTCGACCGGCAGGTTGCGGTTCGGGGTCGTGATCAGGAACGAGTCCAGGCCGCCATTGTGCTCAATGGTGCGGATGCCATTGGTGGACAGGCGGATCTGGATCGAGGTGCCCAGCACGTCCGAGAAGAACGACGTCTCCTGCAGGTTCGGCAGGAAGCGACGACGGGTCTTGTTGTTGGCGTGGCTGACGTTGTTGCCAGCCTGGACGCCCTTACCGGTGATCGCGCAACGGCGAGCCATGGCACTACCCTTTGTATGCAGCAGGCTGGGCACGCATGGCCACTCGCCTAACAGTGTGGAAATCAGAGGGCGGCGTATGGCCCGCCCTCCCGCCAGAGTCAAGGATTCGGGTGAGGAAGCTCAGCCATTCCCAGCGGTCGGCGGCGCGGATTGGCGCAATTCGTCCAGTTCGCCCGATTCGACCGAGGCCAGCGCGCTGCGCAGCACGTTGGCAATGGCCTGGTCCTTCATGCTGCGGGCCATCAGGCCCAGCGCGCCGCCCAGCAGAGCGGAGGCGACCGAGATCGGGGCGATCTTCTGCTCGATCATGTATTCGATGGCCTTGTCCACCACCGAACCGGCGTGGCTCAAATCCTCGGGGGCCATCCCCTGCGGGTCGAGTTGCATGCGATGCCTCCAGAGATACGGACCGGTCACATAGTCAGTGCGGGGCGCGGGGGAAACCCCTGCCGCGCCCTGCCTGGCCCACCCGGCCGCTTACGGACGGGCGGGCGTTACCGCGCCGGTCGGCATCTCCGGCGCCACGCCGGCCGCCATGGCCGCCGCCTGGGCCGCCGCGGCCGCTTCCGCCGCCGCCACGGCCTCGGACTGCCGGCGCCACATCTGGGCGTAGAGGCCGTCCTCCGCCATCAGGGCGGTGTGGCTGCCACGCTCGGCGATGCGGCCATCCTGCAGCACGATGATCTCGTCGGCCTCCACCACGGTGGAGAGGCGGTGGGCGATGACCAGCGTGGTCCGCCCGGCCGAGACACCGCGCAGCGCCGCCTGGATGTCCTGCTCCGTGCGGGTATCCAGCGCGCTGGTGGCCTCGTCCAGGATCAGGATGCGCGGGTCCTTCAGGATGGTGCGGGCGATGGCCACGCGCTGCTTCTCGCCGCCCGAGAGCTTCAGGCCGCGCTCGCCCACCTTGGTCTCGTAGCCATCCGGCAGGCGCAGCACGAAGTCATGCACCTGCGCCAGCTTCGCCGCCTGCTCCACCTCGGCGTCCGAGGCACCGGGGCGGCCATAGGCGATGTTGTAGCGGATGGTGTCGTTGAACAGCACGGTGTCCTGCGGCACGACGCCGATGGCGTGGCGCAGGCTCTCCTGCGTCACCGCGCGGATATCGTGCCCGTCGATGCGGATCTGGCCCGACTGCGCGTCGTAGAAGCGGAACAGCAGGCGGGAGATGGTGGACTTGCCAGCCCCGGTCGGCCCGACGATGGCCAGCGTCTTGCCCGGCGGGATGCTGACGGAGATGCCCTTCAGGATGGTGCGGTCCGGGCGATAGCCGAAGCGGATATCGTCCAGCTCCAGCGCGCCGGGGCCAGGCGGCAGGGCGATGGCGCCGGGCGCATCGGCCACCTCCTTCTCCTGCCGCATCAGGGTGAACATGGCCTCCATGTCCGTCAGGCCCTGCTTCAGCTCCCGGTACACGAAGCCGAGGAAGTTCAGCGGCAGATAGAGCTGGATCAGGTAGGTGTTCACCAGCACGAAGTCGCCCACCGTCATCCGGCCACTGATGACGCCGCGCGCCGCCATCACCATCACCACCGTCAGGCCGACGGCGATGATCGCCGCCTGGCCCATGTTCAGCAGGTTCAGCGTGACTTCGGAGCGGATATAGGCGCCCTCGTACCGCGCGAGAGAACCGTCGTAGCGGCGCTCCTCATGCTTCTCGTTGCCGAAATACTTGACCGTCTCGTAGTTCAGCAGGCTGTCGATGGCCTTGGTATTGGCGTCCTGGTCCATCTCGTTCATCGCGCGGCGGAAGCGCAGCCGCCAGTCGGTGAACACCAGGGTGAAGGCGATGTAGAGGCCGATCGTCAGCAGGGTGGCGGCGGCGAAGGTCCAGTCGAACATCCCCCACAGGATGAAGGCGACCAGCAGGACTTCCAGCAGCGTCGGGATGATGCTGAACAGCATGAAGTCCAGCACGAAGTTGATGCCCTTCGTGCCGCGCTCGATAACGCGGGAGAGGCCGCCGGTCTGCCGGTCCAGGTGGAAGCGCAGGCTCAGCGCGTGCAGATGGTGGAACACCTGCAGCGCGATGACGCGCGCCGCCCGCGCCTGCACCTTGACGAAGATCGCGTCCCGCAACTCGGCGAAGGAGGAGGAGGCGACGCGCAGCAGGCCGTAGCCCACCACCAGCGCCACCGGCAGCGCGACGATGGCGGCGACGCCCTGCTGCGGCGTCAGCGCATCCACCGCGCGGGCATAGACGATCGGCACCAGCACGTTGGCGCCCTTCGCCACCAGCATCAGCACCAGGGCGATGACGACGCGGACACGCAGCTCCGTCTGATTCTTCGGCCAGAGATAGGGGGCGAGGGTTCTTAAGGTGGAGGCATGCCCGCGCTCCCGCGCAGGCGTGGCTTTGGGCTCGGCAGACAAAGGGGGGCACTCCGGATTAGTCGGTTGCCGGTTACATGGCGGTACCGGCGCCGGCTGACAATGCGGCCGCCACGCGGGGCTGCCCCCATTGCCGGCAGGCCCTGGGCAGGCCAGAACCAGGGCATGGACGGCTTCGCGCGGCACATCGCTGCCTGTAACAACATGGGCTCCCCCGCCGGGCGGATCCCCTTCCACATCCTCGGCCAGCCGGTCGGGCTGCTGCCGCCGGAGCTGGCGCGCTGGCTGGCCTACCGGCCGCAGCATTTCCACTTCGATGCCAAGGGCGTCTCCCTCGCCACCGGCCTGCGCGGCATCATGCGGCGCGATGCCGCGCTGGCCGACGCGGTGAAGGGCATGGCGCGGGAAGGCTACATCAAGCACCGGGACGAGCCCTTCGACGTCCGCGCCAATGCCGGCGGCCCGGTGCTGGCGCGGCTGGACCGTGGCGCCATCCCCGCGTTCGGCATCATCTCGCAGGGCGTGCACCTGAACGGGCTGGTGCGGCGGCCGGACGGGCTGCACCTGTGGCTGGGCCGCCGTTCCCCCACCAAGGCCGTGGCGCCGGGGCAGTGGGACAACATCGTCGCCGGCGGCACGCCCGCCGGGATGGACGCGGTGGGCACCCTGACCAAGGAAGCCGGCGAGGAAGCCGGCCTGCCGCCGGAGATGGTGGCCGGCGCCCGCCCCGTCGCCCGCCTGAGCTACAACATGCTGGAGGAGAACGGCCGCCTGCGCCGGGACATCCTGCACGTGTTCGACCTGGACATCCCGGAGGACTTCACCCCCTCCCCCCAGGATGACGAGGTTGAATTCTTCGAGCTGTGGCCGGCCCAGCGCGTGCTGGAACTGGTGCGGGATACGGAGAGCGTGAAGTTCAACGTGAACCTGGTGCTGATCGACCTGTTCCTGCGCGAAGGGCTGATCGACCCGGACAGCCAGGAAGGCCGCAGCCTGCGCGCAGGGTTGGTCCAGGGCGGCGGGCTGTAACGATCAGGGCGGGAAGAAAGTAGGCCGGGGAAGGAATTCCCCGGACCCTATCTTTTTTCTGCGGGTTTGGCGTTGGGCTTGGCGGCCGTCGGGCGAAGGCTGTGATCGGAGCGGCGGCAAGCGGTACCAGGCCCAGGACGGTCCGCGATGGGTGGCGGCAGCGGCTGGGACCCGCTAGAGGCGCAAGGTCCTGTGCCATCCCGGCTGGGTTCCGGGACCAAGTAGCATCGGACATAAAAAAGGGCCGGGGAATGGCTTCCCCGGCCCTTCTTGCAGCCGCCTAGTTCAGCGGCGAGGACTGCACGCCGCCCTGCGGGGCCGGCTGGTAGGTCGGCATCGCCTGGCCCTGGGCCGGGGTGGCGCCGGAGGAGGAGGTCGCCGCCACCGGCGGATTGTTCGGCGGGCCGAAGCGCATCAGCATGGCGCGCAGCGGGTCCGCACCCGGGTTATGCGCCGCCATGTCGATGACGATCTGCCGGGCCGAGTAACCCTGGCCGTAGAAGACGCGATTGGATTCGCTGCGGCTGCTGAGCAGGGAGCCGTCGAAGGCCACGCCCGCGAACAGGCCACGCGTGCGTGCCACCGTGACGATATCGGCGCCCACCGCCGCGGTGGTGGCTCCGGCGATGCCGCCGCCAACCGTGGCCACGGCGATGGAGGCATCGGCGCCGATCTTGAACTGGCTGTCCATCAGGGCGGAGAGGCCCTTGTCGGTCAGGATCATCATCATGACCTGCGCGTCCTGCACGCCGATCTGGAAGCCGATGCTGCCGGAGCCCATGCTGTAGAAGGCGGGCGAGGACCAGGAACCGGCGCCGTCCCGCGCCAGCAGCACGCAGCCACCGCCCTGGCCGCCGACGATGAAGCCGGCGCGGAAGACGCGCGGGCACACCATCACAGCGCGGGCGCGGCGCAGCAGGCCGACGGCATCCGTCTGTGGCCCGTCGGAGCCAGAGAGCATCTCCTGCACCGTCAGGGTGGCGCGATCCACCAGCACCTGTTCCTCACCCTGGGCCGTGGCCGCGCAGGCGGGCAACAGCACCGCCAGGGCCAGGGCCGGGGAAAAGGCCTTAACCTTCGGGAAGATGGAGCGCCGCATGAAAAACCTCCGCCAAGCCTTTGGATAGGAATGACCTTACGGCACCTGGGCCGCAAGGCAAACTTCCGTGGAGGGCGAGGCGGTCTCCCGGTGCAGCCGCGATGGGCGGCTGGCCGGCGCACGATGAAGGCATTGTCGCCTGGGCCACCGGCCGGCGGCCGTGTCCGGCTAGGCTGCCGGCAGCGGCGGTTCCTCGTTCACCGAGCTGACGCGCCAGTCGGCGCCATGGCGTTCCAGCCGCGTCAGCGACAGGTTCTTGACCGAGAGCTGGAAAGCCTGCTGCGGCTGCAGCCCCATCGCATGCGCCACCGCCGCCCGGATGGAGCCGCCATGGGCGATGATGACGACATCCTGGCCCGGCAACTGCTCCGCCATGCCATCCAGCGCCGGGCCGACGCGGCCGATGACGTCGTCCAGGCTCTCGCCCCGCGGCGGCCGTTCGCCGGCGCTGTGGGGCCAGAACGGGTGCGGCGGCTCGGTCAGCAGGGCGGTGAATTCCTCGTGGCTGATGCCCTGCCAGTCGCCCAGATGCTGTTCGACGAAGCGGGGCTCCACCTCCAGCTCAGCCTGCGGGTAGCCGGCGGCGAAGATGGCCGCCGCCGTGGCCTGGGTGCGGGAGAGCGGGGTGGTGAACCACCGCGCCCCGCTGGGCAGCCGGCTGGCCAGCCAGCGATAGCTGGCGGCGTCTTGCGCCATGGTCAGCGCACAGATGGCGACGTCCATGTCGCCATACATCACGGCCCGGGCGGAAGGTTCGACCAGGGCGTGGCGGATCAGGAAAAAGCGTGTTGCGGTCACGAGGGGTGTTTAGGCGCTTTGGCGGCGGCGGCAAATGGCACGGCGTGAGTTCACTCTTTGTTCAAGCAAGCCACCGATACTCCGCAGGCCCCAGAACGGGCGCGGAGCGTGTCAAAATGTCATCGCTATCCCTCATCGCCATGCCAGCCACCCCGGCCATGGCCTGGCCGCCGGAGCCGCCGCAGCCCCTGCCGCTGCTGGCGGCGCAGATCGCACTGACGATACGGCCGGAATGGCCAGGGCAGCCCGTGGCGGCACCCGGCCTGGCCGAGCTGGCGGAGGACATCGCGGCGGCGCTGCGGCTGGAAGCCCGGGTGCCGATCGGCCTGGACGCCGTGCTGCCGCCGCAGGAGCCCTGGCAGCGCGACACCATGGCCGAGTCCCTGCTGCCAGCAACCGGCGGCAATGCCCTGTCGGACCTGCTCTGGTTCGGTTGAAGCACCAGTTCAGTTGGAGCGCCGGTTCGGTTCAAGCGTTGGGCCGCCCGGCCGACCTGGGCGTCATGACGGTCGTGGTGCGGGTGCGCGCGGGTGAAAAATCTGCTCCATTGGGTGGATGCAAGCCGCGCCGCCCTGCCAGCCCGCCCCAGGCCGCCTGCCTCCGGGGTTGCGGGTCTACGCTATCGGCGACGTGCATGGCCGGGATGACCTGCTGGGGCGCCTGCATGCGCAGATCGCCGCCGATTGGCGGGCCGCGCCGGCCACGCAGGCCGCCATCGTGCATCTGGGCGACTTCGTGGACCGCGGCCCCGACAGCGCCGGGGTGCTGGAACGCGTGGCAGGCCCGCCGCCCATCCCTGGCGCCACCGCCATCGCCCTGCGCGGCAACCATGAGGCGATGATGCTGGATGCGGTGGCCCCCGGCGCTTCCCGGCAGGCCCTGGCCCTGTGGCTGATGAATGGCGGGCTGGCGACGCAGCGTTGCTACCCCCAGGGGGTGCCGGAGCGGCACCTGGCACTGATGCGCGGCATGAAGCTGAACTGGGAAGCGGGCGACTATCTTTTCGTTCATGCTGGCATCGACCCGCGCGAGCCGCTGGAGGCGCAGCAGGAAGCCACGTTGCTGTGGATCCGGGAGCCGTTCCTCTCCTGGACCGGGCCACTGCCCAGGGTGGTGGTGCATGGCCACACGCCGGCCCAGCTGCCGCAGGTGCGGGCGAATCGGATCGGCATCGATACCGGCGCCGTGGCTGGCGGGCCACTGACCTGCCTGGTGCTGCAGGATGCCGGGCTGCGCTTCCTCTCGGCGAGCTGAAACGCGGCTTTAAAGTGGCCGCCGGGCAGATCGGCGTGGGGTGCGTCTTGCGCCACAGGCCTGGGCTGCGCTAGGCCGTTGCGATGCAAGGCCCTGTGCCCACAGCCGATCCGGCACTGCCGGCGGACCAGACGACGCCGCCCTTCCCCGTCTCCGCTGGCCCGGATCTGGGCGAGGCGGTGCGGCAACTCAAGCGCGCCTCCGTCCTGGTGGTGGGCGATGCGATGCTGGACCGCTACGTCTACGGCCAGATCAAGCGCATCAGCCCCGAGGCACCCGTGCCCATCCTGACGGTGGAGCGGGAAGTCGCCATGCCCGGCGGCGCCGGCAACGTGGTGCGCAACCTGACGGCGCTGGGCGCCGCGGTCGCCTTCCTCTCCGTGGTGGGGGATGACCAGGCGGGCAGCGACCTGACCGGGCTGATCGGCGGCCAGCCGGGCGTCGAGCCCTGGCTGCTGGTGCAGGGTGGCCGCGCCACCACCAGCAAGACCCGCTTCATTGCCAGCGGCCAGCAGATCATGCGCGCCGACCACGAAATCGCCCGCGCCATCCATGAGCGGCTGGCGGACCGGCTGGTGCGCATCGCGGCCGATACCGTTGCCGCCACCTCCGTCATGGTGCTGTCCGACTACAACAAGGGCGTGCTGGCGGGCGAGGTGCCGGCGCGGCTGATTGCCGCCGCGCGCGCCGCCGGGCGCCGCGTGGTGGTGGACCCCAAGGGGCTGGATTACGGCCGCTATGCCGGGGCCGACGTCATCACCCCCAACCGGGCCGAGCTGGCGCTGGCGACGGGCCTGCCGGTGGACACGGAGGAGGAGATCGTCCTCGCCTGCCGCGCGCTGCGCGATGCCCACGGCTTCGGCGCCGTGCTGGTGACGCGCAGCGAGGATGGCATGACCCTGCTGGATGGTGATGGCCTGCACCACTTCCCGGCCGAGGCGCCGGAAGTGCACGACGTCTCCGGCGCCGGCGATACCGTGGTGGCCGTGCTGGCCGCCGGCATGGCCAGCGGGCTGGCCCTGCCCGTGGCCGCGCGGCTGGCGAACATCGCCGGCGGGCTGGTGGTCGGCAAGGTCGGCACCGCTGTGGCGCGGGAGAACGACCTGCTTGAGGCCCTGACGCCGGAGCGCGGCACGCTGCGCAAGGTGATGCGCCGCGCCAGCGCGGCCGAGCAGGTGGAGCGCTGGCGCCAGCGCGGCTGGCGCGTCGGCTTCACCAATGGCTGCTTCGACCTGCTGCACCCCGGCCATGTGCACCTGTTGGAGCAGGCGCGCAGCTGGTGCGACCGGCTGGTGGTCGGCGTGAACGCCGATACCAGCGTGAAGCGACTCAAGGGCCCTAGCCGGCCGATCCAGCAGGAAGCGGCCCGCGCCGCCGTGCTGGCCTCCCTCTCCACCGTCGACCTCGTGACGGTGTTCGAGGAGGATACGCCCGTCGAACTCATCCGCTTGCTGCGGCCGGACGTGCTGGTGAAGGGCGCCGACTATGCCGTGGACCAAGTGGTCGGCGGCGAGCTGGTGCAGGAATGGGGCGGCGTGGTGAAGCTGGCGGAGCTGCTTCCCGGCAACTCGACCACCGCGACCGTCGCCCGCATCCGCGGCTGATACCCATGGAGTGGAGCGCGCTGTTCAACACGGGGCGCTTCCCCGACCGCCCGGCGCGCGACGACCCCGACCGCAACCCCTTCCAGATCGACCAGGACCGCATCGTCTTCAGCCGCCCCTTCCGGCGCCTGCAGGAGAAGACGCAGGTCCACCCGATGATCGGCAACGCGCATGTGCGCAACCGGCTGGTGCATACGCTGGAAGTGGCCTCGATCGGCCGCTCCATTGGCTTCGGCGTCGGGGCCGCGCTGCGGTCCGACCTAGCCAATGCCGGCCGCACGCCGGACGATCTCGGCTACCTCGTGCAGGCGGCCTGCCTGGCGCATGACATCGGCAACCCGCCCTTCGGCCATGCCGGGGAAGCCGCCATCGCCGCCTTCATGGAGACCTGGCTGCCAGAGGCCCGCCGCACCACCGGGCTGGAGCTGGACGAGGACCTGCGCTTCTTCGACGGCAACGCGCAGGGCTTCCGCATCCTCACCCGCTCGGACGGCTACCGCGAGCGCGGCGGGCTGAAGCTGACCTTCGCCAGCCTGGGCGCCTTCATCAAGTACCCCTGGGGCGCCACCGACCCGCGCGCCGAGAAGCACGGCGTGCCCGGTGCCAAGTTCAACCGCTTCGAGACGGAGCGGGCGGGGTTCGAGACCGTGCGCGACGAATGCGGGCTGGAAGGCCCCCTGCCCCGCCACCCGGCCGTCTGGCTGATGGAAGCGGCGGACGACATCACCTACGGCCTCGCCGACCTCGAGGACGCGGTGGAGCTGGAGATCGTGCCCTACGCCGATTACGAGGCGCTGGTGAAGCCGCTGACCGGCTTGGCCGACCGGCGCATCGCGGATGAGGACGGCGTGCCGCAGAAGCTGGCCCTGCTGCGCTCCGCCGCCGCCGGGCGGATGATCGGTGCAACGCGCGATGCCTTCCTGGCCCATGCCGGCCCCCTGCTGCGAGGCGAGTTGCCGCGCGGCAGCCTGGTCGACCTGTGTGTGCCGGATCTGGCGGAGCCCTTCCGTGCCCTCAGCCGCGCCAATGCCGAAAAGCTGTACCTGCACCCGCGCAAGGTACAGTTCGAGATCGGCGCGCGAGACGTGCTGGAGAAGACGCTGGGCGTGTTCCTCGAAGCCTGTGTCGCCTTCGTGCAGGCCAAGGGCGAGATGACCCGGCTGCCCCTGCGCGCGCGCCAGGCACTCTCCCTGATGCAGGACTACCACCCGCGCGCCGGCTTCTCCGCCAGCGAGACGGTACGCTGCGCGGTCGATTTCGTCGCGGGGATGACGGATAATTACGCGGCCAATCTGGCGGCGCGGCTGCGCGGGCTTTAGGGGCGCGGGAGAAGGAGAAGGCCGGGAAAAGAATTCCCCGGGCCCCTTCTTTTCTTTTTTCGAGTTTTGCTGGAGCGGCTGTTGAAGGGGTGGCCCGGGGAGACGGGTGGGTGCGCCGGAAGTCTTGGACCTCCGGCGACTGACGGTTCAGCCCGCGTGGCCCATATTGAAAATCATCAAGAAGCGTCCGCTCTCAGTTTGCAGCACTTCTCCAAACTTGCAGAAAAAAGATGGGGTCTGGGGAATTCCTTCCCCAGCCTTCCTTTTCTTACCGGAACATCCCGAAAGCAGCCCCCTCACTGCTCATAGGGTTGCGGCGTCAGTTCCGGCGGGACGTAGGCGGGCACTGGCTGGCGGACGCAGCCGCGCACGATGGGGGCGCAGACGCCGTTCTGGCCGCCCACGTCATCATTGTCTCCGGTGTAGTTCAGGCCGATGACGCGGTTCTGCGCCACGCGCACCAGCACGTGGCAGTAGGTGCCGCTGCCGGCCAGGCTGAAGCCGCCGACGACCGGCAGGCTGATGTTCAGCCCGCCGACGTTATCGTTCTTCTGCTCGTAGGACAGCAGGCGCGTGCCGTCGCCGAGCGTCTGGGTCCGGTTGGGGATGCCGGCGCAGGCCTGCAGGTCGTTCACATCCATGCCGACCAGTTGCTGTCGTGCCACGTCGGCCACCTGGGCACCGCTTGGGGCGCAGGCTGTCAGGGCCAGGCATAGCAGGGACAGGGGTCGGGACAGATGCATCGCGCTTCCTTTGTAAAGGTCCCCGGCAAGGTGGGGGCTGGGGCGGCCCGCGTGAACCCCAGTTAAAGCATTCGGCCTGCCGCAGCGCAGCATTCGGCCGTGGTGGGGGCGGAACTGCGTGCTTGACGCAGGCTCTGCGCAGGTTCATGTGCCGCCGGTCTGGCGACGGCGCGGGTGCCCCCGTGCCGCCGCAGCGAATCAGGAACAACCGCAATCATGCCCAGCGACAGTCCAAGCGACAGTCACAGTCGATTGTCCACGCCGGCCGTCGCCGGAGCCTGATCGCGAGGTCCGGCTCACCGCGCCGCGCCGGCGGCGGACACAACAGGTGAGCCATGAACAACCTCTTCGCCACGGCCTTCCCGGCCGATGGAAACCTGCTGGTCCACACCCTGGCCAAAGGGCACGTCGCCGACCTCGTCGAGTACCTGAACACTCTGCCGGATGACGAGGCCGCCGCCGCCCTGGCCGCCTTGCCGCCGGAACAGGCGGTGGAGGTGTTCGACCGGCCGGAGCTGAACCGCGCGTCCGAGTTGCTGGTCTCCCTGCCTGGTGCTGCCAGCGCGCATATCCTGCGGGAGATGTCGGCCGACCGGGCGGCCGACGTGCTGCGGGTGCTGGACCGCGGCGCCCAGGCGCTGCTGCTGGCGCCGCTGGAGCCCGAGCCCGCCGGCACGCTGCGCCGCCTGCTGGCCTACCCGGAGCACAGCGCCGGCAGCCTGATGACCACCGAGTTCGTCGCCCTGCCCACCACCGTCACGGTGGGCGAGGCGCTGGCGCATATCCGCGCGGTGGAGCGGACGCGGGAGACGATCTACGCGCTGTATCTGCTGGACCCGGCCACACGGGCGTTGGTGCGTACCATCTCGCTTCGCCGCTTGATCATCGGGGAGCCGGAGCAGAAGGTGATGGACTTGGCCCTGGCGCGGGAGCCGGTGACGGTCTCGGCCGAGACGGACCGCACCGACGTGGCGCGGCTGTTCGCCCGGCATGACCTGCTGGCGGTGCCGGTGGTGGATGCGCGCCAGCAATTGCTGGGCATCGTCACGGTGGATGACGTGATCGACGCAATCGTCGACCAGGGGACCGAGGACACGCACCGCTTCGGTGGCATGGAGGCGGTGGACAAGCCCTACCTGCGCATCGGCTTCGTCGAGATGCTGCGCAAGCGCGCCGGCTGGCTATGCATCCTGTTCGTCAGCGAGATGCTGACCGCCAGCGCCATGCAGCACTTCGAGGCGGAGCTGGAAAAGGCGATCGTGCTGACGCTGTTCATCCCGCTGATCATGAGCTCCGGCGGCAATTCCGGCTCCCAGGCCACGTCGCTGCTGATCCGTGCCCTGGCGCTGGGGCAGGTGCGGTTGCGGGACTGGTGGAGGGTGATGCTGCGGGAGTTGCCGACGGGGCTGACGCTGGGCGCCATCCTTGGCGGCATGGGCATGCTGCGCATCGCCGCCTGGCAGCAGCTTGGCTTCTACGATTATGGCGAGCACTGGTTCCTGATCGCGGTGACGGTCGGGCTGGGGCTGGTCGGCATCGTGCTGTTCGGCTCGATGGCGGGGTCGATGCTGCCCTTCGCGCTGAAGCGGCTGGGCTTCGACCCGGCCAGCGCCTCCGCCCCCTTCGTGGCGACGCTGGTCGATGTCACCGGGCTGGTCATTTACTTCAGCGTGGCGCTGCTGGTGCTGAGCGGCACGCTGCTCTAGCAGTTCGATGCTTTGGTTCGATCGCGTGACTCGGGCTTCATGGTCAATCCGCCTTGAGCCATCGCGCCTGAGAGGCCGCAAGTCCCTGGCCCTCCGCCTGCGGAGGCCAGGGACGCCGCGAAGGAATCGCGCGACCGGGCGCGGCAATTCTGGAATGCTGCCGGGACACGTCTCGGAAAGGGCACAGACATGCCGGAAATCATGGTCTTCGCGGCAGCAGGCCGCACGGTGGAACAGAAGCGCGGCCTGGCCCGCGACCTGACGGATGCCATGGTCAAGAACTTCCAGGTCCCGGCCGAGTCCGTGACCGTGCAGATCGTCGAATCCCCGAAGGATTCCAAGGCCAAGGGCGGCGTGCTGTTCAGCGACCGATGATGCGCCGCGCGGGATGACCCCCGCGCCCCGGGAGCCGCACAACCGCCGAGAAGCGGGGCGTGCGTGCCCCCGGGGCATTGCCTGCAAGCACGGCCCGCACCGGCTTGCGCCATGACCATGCCGCCCCCTCCGCTCTCGCCTATCCGGCCTGGCAGGCGCCACGCTGGCGGATACCGCCATGACCATTCCTGACTTGCCGCCGTTGCCAGCCGTGCTGGCGGCCATCGCCGCCGCGCTGCTGGCCGGGCTCGCGCGTGGCTTCTCCGGCTTCGGTGCCGCGCTGATCTTCATCCCGCTGGCCAGTGCCGCGCTGGGGCCGCGCGTGGCGGCGCCACTGCTGGTGCTGGTGGACAACCTGACCACCCTGCCCCTGGTGCCGCCCGCCTGGCGCCGGGCCGCGCGCGGCGAAGTGGCCGCCCTGGCCGCCGGCGCCTTGGTCGGCACACCCATCGGCACCCTGCTGCTGCTGCGGCTGGACCCTACCGCGCTGCGTTGGGGCATGTGCGTGCTGGTGGTGGCCATGCTGGCATTGCTGGCCTCCGGCTGGCGCTATCACGGGCGGCCGGCGCTGCCACTCTCGCTCGGCGTCGGCGCCGTGTCCGGCTTCTGCTCCGGCGCATCGCAGATGGGTGGGCCGCCGGTGGTGGCCTACTGGCTGGGCGGCGCCATCCCCATGGCGCAGGTGCGCGCCAACATCGTGCTGTTCTTCGCCGCCAGCGGCGCCATCAGCGCCACCACCTACCTAGTGGGCGGGCTGCTGGACCTTAGCGTCGTGCTGCTGGCGCTGCTGGTGGCACCGACCTACGCGCTCGGCGTGTGGGGCGGTAGCAAGCTGTTCGGCCTGGCCAGCGAAGCCAGCTTCCGCCGGGCGTGCTTCGTGCTGATCGCCCTGGCGGCGCTGCTGGGGCTGCCGGTGTGGGATGGGCTTCGGTGATGGGGTGAAGCAAGGGGAGTGCAGGCCGGGGAAAGAATTCCCCGGGCCCCATCTTTTCTTTTTCGAGTTTTCCGGGCGCGGCTGTTGAGCGGGCGCGCTGAGAGACGGCTGGGTGCGCCGGAGGTCCTAGACCTCCGGCGACTGACGGTTCAGCCCGTGTGGCCCATTTTAAATGTCATCAAGAAGCACCTTCCTACGTCCCAAGGCGCAACGCCGAACTCGCAAATGAAAAGAAGGGGTCT
>Ga0308159_1003741_pt1 | contig 14770 bp, 13 predicted proteins | sample PhyCR1_FD_201040 | JGI IMG/M metagenome (GOLD analysis project Ga0308159, IMG submission 201040) | Phyllosphere microbial communities from UC Gill Tract Community Farm, Albany, California, United States - DLSLC.R1 | ecosystem: Host-associated > Plants > Phyllosphere > Unclassified | place: USA... | reverse complement strand
GTCGCTGTGCACGAAGGCGGTGCGGATGCGGCGGCCCACCTCGCTGCGCACGGGGATGTTCTGCAGGTTGGGATCGTTCGAGGAGATGCGACCGGTGGCGGTCCCCGTCTGGTCGTAGCTGGTGTGGATCCGCCGGTCGGGCGTCACCGACTTCTCGAGCGTCTCGATGATCTGCTTGAGCTTGGTCGCGTCGCGGTGCTCGAGCAGGAGGCCGAGGAACGGGTGCGGGTGCGACTCCTGCAGATCGGCGAGAGCGGAGGCGTCGGTCGTGTAGCCCGTCTTGGTCGCGCGGGTCTTCGGCATCGCGAGCTCCTCGAAGAGGACCTGCTGGAGCTGCTTCGGCGAGCCGAGGTTCATCTCGTGGCCGATCTCGGCGAACGCGCGGCTCGCGAGGTCGGCGGAGGTGGTGGTCAGCTCGCTCCGGAGGCGCGCGAGCACCTCGGGGTCGATCGCCACGCCCGTGAGCTCGACCGTCGCGAGGACCTGCACGATCGGCAGCTCGATGTCGACGAGGACCGACAGCATGCCCTCGCCGAGCATCTCGGTGAGAGCTCCGACGAGGCGGAACGCGTACCAGGCCTCGGTCGCCGGGCTCATGGGCTCGACCGTCGGCACCAGCTGGTTCGGATCGCCCTGCGCCATCGTCTCGTCGAGGTACTGCGACACCTGCGCGGGCAGCGTCGCCGCGTGCCCCGTGGGCTGCAGGAGCCATGCCGCGATACGGGTGTCGAAGGCGAGGCCGGCGACCGGCAGACCGGCGGTGCGCAGCGCCTTCACCTGCGGCTTCGCGTCGGCGAAGTACTTGGGAGCGTCGCTCGCCAGCCACTGCTCGAGACCCGTGTAGTCGGGGCGGTCGGCCGCCCAGGGGACGTACGCCGACTCCTTCTCGACCGACAGACCGATGCCCTCGAGGCCGTCGGGGCCGACCTGCGCCTGGACGGCGACGGGGGTCGTGCCCTTGCCGGAGACGGTGGCGAGCCAGTGCGCGAGCTCCTCGTCGACCATCGTCCGCACCGCGGGGGCCGCGGTCGTGACGGTGTCGCCCGCGAGCGCGGCGGCCGCGCCCTCGACGCCCTCGTCGGCGGCGATCGTGAGCACGCGCTCCTGGAGCGTCTTGAACTCCAGGCGCGAGAAGATCTCGCGGACGGCGTCCGGGTCGATGGGCTGCCGGGCGAGGTCGGTGGGGCCCAGCGGGAGCTCGACGTCGGTGACGAGCCGGTTGAGGCGGCGGTTGCGGAGCGCGTTCTCCTTCTGCTCGCGCAGCTTCTCGCCGACGACGCCCTTGATCTCGTCGGCGTGGGCGATGATGTCGGCCACCGTGCCGTACTGGTTGACCCACTTGGCCGCGGTCTTGGGCCCGACCTTGTCGACCCCGGGCAGGTTGTCGCTCGTCTCGCCGACCAGGGCCGCGATCTCGGGGTACTGGTGCGGCTCGACTCCGTACTTCTCGAACACCTTGTCGCGGTCGTAGCGCGTGAGCTGCGAGACCCCCTGAGTGGAGGGGTAGAGAAGGGTGACGTCGGGGGTGACGAGCTGGATCGTGTCGCGATCGCCCGAGACGACGAGCACCCGGTAGCCGGCCTCGGCGCCCTGCTTGGCGAGGGTGGCGAGGATGTCGTCGGCCTCGAAGTCCTCCTTCGAGACGGTGCGGATGTTCATGGCGTGCAGCGCCTGCTCGAGCAGCGGCACCTGGCCCTTGAACTCCGGCGGCGTCTCGCCGCGCGTCCCCTTGTACTCGGGGTACTCGCGGGTGCGGAACGAGTACCGGGAGATGTCGAACGCGACGCCGAGGTGCGTGGGCTTCTCGTTCTTGAGCAGCAGGATCAGCATCGACAGGAAGCCGTGGATGGCGTTCGTGTGCTGGCCGTCACGGGTCTGGAAACTGTCGACCGGGAGCGCGTAGAACGCCCGGAACGCCAGGGAATGGCCGTCGACGAGCAGGAGGGTAGGCTGTTCCGGATCTGACACACGGCAAGACTACACAGCGCCTCCGACACCGGATCAGGACGGTTCCGAGCCGCTCGTCGGGCGCCTCGCAGGACGCGACGACGAGGAGATCCGTGACCGACTCAGCCCCCCTCGCCAGCCACTGGGTCCGTCCTCCGGCGCTCGACCTCGTGGCCGGCATCGGTCGCGGCATGGGCGAGCTCGCCGAGCGGATGGGCATCGTCTGGCACGAGCTGTCCCCGCAGCACTCGGTCGCCTCGATGCCGGTGGAGGGCAACCGCCAGCCGGTCGGGATCCTGCACGGCGGCGCCCACGTCGTCCTCGCGGAGTCGATGGGCTCGATCGCCGCGAACATCCATGCCGGCGAGGGCCGGATCGCCATGGGGATCGAGCTGAACGCGAGCCACAGCCGCTCCGTCCGTTCCGGCTTCGTGATCGCCACCTGCGACGCGATCCACCTCGGGGGCACGCTGGCGACGCACGAGATCGTGGTGCGCGACGAGGCCGGACGCCGACTCTCGACGGTGCGGATCACCAACATCCTGCGGTGAGGCGACCGGCCCGGGCGCGAACGCAAGCCCCGGTCGCTGGGAAGCTCGGAGCCTAGGCTCGCAGCGTGACCTTCCGCGATCTCCTCAAGAGCCTCCCGTCCATGCCCTCCGAGCTCCCCGCGTTCGACGTCGACGCGGCTCCCGAGGAGCCGCTCGAGCTGTTCGGGCAGTGGCTCGAGGAGGCCGCCGCCGCCGGGCAGCTCCTCCCCCACGGCGCGACCCTCTCGACGGCCGACGCCGACGGAGTCGTCGGGGCGCGGATCCTCGTGCTGCGGAACGCGGACGAGCAGGGCTGGGCGTTCTCGACCCACGCCACGAGCCCGAAGGGCCGCGCGATGGAGGAGAACCCGCACGCCGCGCTGACCTTCTTCTGGCCGGTCCAGGGGCGCCAGGTGCGCGTGGAGGGCCGCGTCGAGCGCGGCTCCGCCACCGAGTCGGCCGAGGACTTCCGCCGCCGCTCGGAGGCCGGGCGGACCGCGCTGCTGGTCGGTCGCCAGAGCGAGCCGATGGCCTCCGCCGCCGATTTCGGCCTCGTCACACTCCAGACCAGCGTGGCCGTGAGCTGCTCTCCCGCGACGCTCGACCGCGAGTGGGCCGTCTACCGGGTCGTCCCCGAGCGCATCGAGTTCTGGCAGGGGTCCAGCGCACCCGAGCAGGACCACGTCCGGCTCGAGTACCGCCCGGGAACGACGGAGGCGGGCGGCTCCCCGTGGGAGCGCACCCGCCTCTGGCCGTGATCGGGGACGTCGCCCCGGCGGCTACTTCTTCGGGCTCAGCTGCTCGATGATCGCCTGAGCGACATCGTGCATCGTGAGCCGACGGTCCATGGACGCCTTCTGGATCCAGCGGAACGCCTCGGGCTCGGTGAGGCCCATCTTCTCGTTGAGGAGCCCCTTGGCCCGGTCGACGAGCTTGCGGGTCTCGAAGCGCTCGACCATGTCGGCGACCTCGGCCTCGAGGGTCAGGATCTGGGCGTAGCGCGAGAGGGCGATCTCGATCGCGGGCAGCAGGTCGTTCGGCGTGAACGGCTTGACCACGTAGGCCAGCGCGCCGGCCTCGCTCGCACGCTCGACGAGCTCCTTCTGGCTGAACGCCGTGAGGAGGACGACGGGGGCGATGTGCGCCTTCGAAAGGCGCTCGGCCGCCGAGATGCCATCGAGCTGGGGCATCTTCACGTCCATGATCACCAGGTCGGGGCGGAGCTCGGTGGCGAGGGCCACAGCGGTCTCGCCGTCGCCCGCCTCGCCCACGACCTCGAAGCCGTTGTCGCGGAGGATCTCCACGATGTCGAGGCGGATGAGCGATTCGTCTTCGGCGACGACGACCCGACGGGGTGCGGTCGGCGCGGTTTCCTGGTCTGTCACGCGGACGAGCCTACGGTATTCTCGACGGGCTCGTGATGAGCCGGTGTGGCGGAATGGCAGACGCGGGGCACTCAAAATGCTCTGTCCGAGAGGGCTTGTGGGTTCGAGTCCCACCACCGGTACCGATGCGGTCGGAGCGGCCCGACCCGACCCGGCGGGTCCGCTAGCGTCGACGGATGAGCGGATGGACCTCGACCTGGCCCCTGTTCGATCTCGTGCTGCGGACGCCGCGGCTGGAGCTGCACCCGGTGCGCGACAGCGATCTGCCGGGACTCGCGGAGGCCGCCGCCGCCGGGATCCACGAGCCGGGACGGTCGCCCTTCCCGGCGCCCTGGGCTGAGGCGCCCGCCGAGGAGCTGCCCGCGCAGCTCGCCCGCTACCACTGGTCGCTGCGTGCCGCGACGACACCCGACTCCTGGCGCATCGCGTTCGCGATCCTCGAGGACGGCGTCGTGATCGGCTGCCAGGACCTGCTCGCCGACCGCTTCCGCGCGACCCGCTCCGTCTCCTCCGGATCCTGGCTCACCCGCCCGGCGCAGGGGCGCGGACTCGGGCGCGAGATGCGGGCCGCCGTGCTGATGCTGGCGTTCGACCACCTGGCCGCCGAGGTGGCCGAGAGCAGTGCCCTGGCCTGGAACGACGCCTCGATCCGCGTCTCCTCCGCACTCGGCTACGAGCCCAACGGGACGAGCCGGACCGTGGGAGCGGACGGCGCGGGCGTCGAGGAGACCCGGTTCCGCGTCACTCCGGACACCTTCGTGCGGCCCTCGTGGACCCTCGACGTCGGCGGCGTGGAGGACGCGCGCCGCGTCCTGCTCGGCCCTCCGGCGGACTAGAACCCCGTGAGGCTCCGCCGCAGGCCGCCGCCCGGATGCTCGCGGCGCAGGATCCCCCGCCGCCGCAGGATCGGGACCAGCTCGTCGAGCATCCGGTGCAGCGTCACGGGATGGAAGTCGCCGGAGAAGGCGATGCCGTCGTTGTCGGCGTCGTCGCCCAGCTCCTGGACGAAGTCGGCGACCTCCTCCGCCGTGCCCACGAGCCCGGCCCGGTCGGCGACGAGTCCGAGCCGCGCTTTCGCCGCGAGCAGCTCCCGCAGGGGCGCATCCGAGTCCGCCGAGCCGTAGAGGCCGGCGATGCTGCCGCGCGAGACGTGCCCGCCGAAGACGGAGGGATCGATCGCCCGATCGAGGTCGAGCGCGGTGAGGTCGGTCTCGAGATCGCTGGACCAGGCGGAGGCGATCGCGAGGAGCGCGGCCTCGTCCGGGTGCGCCGACGCGGCGACGAGGCGCTCCGCCTCCTCCCGACTCGACACGACGATCGGCTTCACGACGAAGAGGACCGTGAGGTCGTCCGGATCGCGGCCGTGCGACGCGGCCGCCGCCCGCGCCTTCTCGCGGTAGGCGCGCACGGTCGCGACGTCGAGCGAGGCGAGCGCGAGCTGGACGTCGGACTGCGCTCCCGCGAAGTCGATGCCGCGCGGCGAGCCTCCGGGGGACACGATGACCGGCTCCCCCGTGTCGAACGGCAGCGCGTTCAGCGGACCGTCGAAGGTGTAGTGCTCGCCGCGATGGCGGACCGGGCGCAACCGGGTGCCGTCCGCGAACACGCCGGTCGCCGCGTCCTGGACCAGAGCGCCGTCGTCCCAGCTGCGCCAGAGTTCGCGGATCGAGTCGAGCCACTCGTGCGCGCGGTCGTAGGCCCCGTCGTGCGGGAGCGGCTCGAGTCCGAAGTGCCGGCTGCTGCCGACGTCGGTGACCACGTTGAGCCCGAGCCTGCCCTCGCTCAGGTGCTGCAGCGTCGCGAACTGTCGCGCCGCCTGGTACGGGCTCCAGGCCATCGGATTCACGGTGGGCGCGACACCGAGGTGCCGCGTCGCCTCGAAGAGGTACGGAGCGAGCAGGAGCGGGTCGTGCTTGGGCCCGCCGTAGGCGCGGCGCACGCGCAGATCGAGAGTGTCGGCGCTGCCGAGCGAGAGGGCGTCCTCGATGATCACGAGGTCGAACCCCGCCTGCTCGAGCTCGCGGGCGCTCTGCCGGTAGAGGTCGGGCCCGGTCCAGCGCCGGTCCCAGTCCCAGTTCGGCTGCCCCCAGGCCTGCGGACCGAAGCCGCGCGAGAGGAACCAGGCGAAGTGCTGCAGCCTGCTCACGAGGCCGCCGCCAGGACGAGCGGGGAGGCGGAGGCGAGGAGTCCGGTCTCGAGGTCGGCGAGGAGGTCCTCGACGTCCTCGATGCCGATGGACAGGCGGAGCAGGCCCGGGCCGATCCCGGCGGCAGCGCGCTCCGCCTCCGTCCGACCCGTGTGCGTCGTGCTCGCCGGGTGCAGGACCAGAGAGCGGACGTCGCCGAGGTGCGTCATGCGGGTGAAGAGGGCGAGGGCGTCGGTGAAGCGGCGCGCCGCCTCCGCTCCCCCGCGCAGCGTGAACGAGAAGACCGAGCCCTGCCCGCGCGGGAGGTAGCGCTGCGCGAGAGCGTGCGACGGGCTCGAAGCCAGCCCGCTGTAGTCGACGCTCTCGATCTCGGGACGGCCCTCGAGCCAGCGCGCGACGACGAGTGCGCTGCGCGACTGGTGGCGCACGCGGAGCGAGAGCGTCTCGAGTCCCTGCTCGAGCAGGAACGCCGTCAGCGGGGAGACGGTCGGGCCCATGCGGCCGGCGACCACGTCCCTGGCGTAGGCGAGGAAGGCCCGGCCGGGAGCGGCCGACGTCGCCGCGAGGTGCGGGAACGCGCCGGACCGGGCGCTCCAGTCGAACCGGCCGGCGTCGACGATCGCTCCCGCGATGACGGCGCCGTGCCCCGCCAGGAACTTGCTGGCCGAGTGGACGACGACGTCGGCGCCGTGCTCGATCGGGCGTAGGAGGTACGGGGTCGCGAACGTGTTGTCCACGACGAGCGGGACGCCCGCGCGGTGCGCGACATCGGCCACGAGGCGGAGGTCGACGACGTCGTTCCGCGGGTTGGGGATCGACTCGACGAGGACGACCCGGGTCCGCGGAGTGATGGCGTCCTCCCACGCGAGCGGATCGTCGGCGTCCTCGACGAAGGTGGTCGTGATGCCCAGGCGCGCGAGGTTTTCGAGCAGGAGGTTCCTGGTGCCCTCGTAGAGGCTCGCGGCGGCCACGACGTGGTCGCCGGCCGAGGCGAGGGCGAGGAGGGCGACCGAGACCGCGGCCTGCCCGCTGCCGACGAGGAGCGCCTCCGCACCGCCCTCGAGCGCGGCGAGACGGCGCTCGACCGCATCGGTCGTCGGGTTGCCGACGCGGGTGTAGGTGTATCCGTCCGCTCCCGCGAACCGGTCGCGCGCCTCGTCGAACGAGTCGAAGCTGAAGCCGGCGGTGAGGTAGATCGGGGTGCGCCTGGCGTGCAGCGCGTCCTCTGCCGCCCCCTCGTGCAGCTGGCGGGTCGAGAACCCCCAGTCGTGCGACCGCTCGCTCATCCTGCTCCGCCTCCCGTCCCCGCCCCGCGGCGGTGCCCCACGATGGCATGCGACACGGCGGAGGGTCGCGGACGTTACCCGGCGTGACGTGCAGCGCGCGGGACGGGCGGGAGCCGGTTCCGGGCCTCCTTCAGCAGAGGCGGTGACGACCGGACCGGATCACCAGAACATCGTGCCCGGCGCGCCCTTGAAGGGTCCGACGACGCGGGAGGTGATCCAGCCTCCGTAGAAGTCGCCCGGCTGTGGCTGCACCGTCTCGCCGTCGACCGTGCACGAGTCCATCCGCCCCGGGTACACGGCGACGGTGTCCTGCAGCACCTCGAAGCCGGGCATCGGCTCGGGGTAGGTCCAGCCCGCGCTCTCGGCGATCGATCCGCCGCCGCGGACGCTCAGGTACGAGGCCGCGCCCTTGAACTCGCAGACGCTGCGGCCCGGAGCCGGCTCGAGCGCGCCGTCCGCGAACGCGGAGCGGGGCAGGTAGTAGACGGGCGGGTGGCTGGTCTCGAGGACCCGGAAGGAGGCGCGGGTGTCGGCGACGACCACCCCGCCGAGCCGCACGATGACGTGCTCGGAGCTCGCCTCGACGCGTGGCGGCCTCGGGTAGTCCCAGACGGATTCCTGGCCCTCGGCGGGCGGTACGCGCTTCATCCCTCCACGCTACGCGCCACCGCCGAGCGGTCCTCCGCCTCCCAGCCGATGCCCGGCGGCTCCGCGTCCCGCGACCGCGGATCACCGCCCCGGCGGCACGCCGACCCGTCGGTCGCGTAACGTCGTCCTTGCGCCGGACCCCCCGAGACCGTGCGCAGAAGGATCCAGCGTGCCCACCGAATGCATCCACGGCCTCGACATCGCGCTCTGCGACGTCTGCTCCCCCGCCAAGGCTCCCGAGCCCGCGGCCGGGCGCACGCGCACCCCGGCGCGCGTCCCCGGGACCTCCCGCGCGGCCACCGCGCGAGCGGCGGCGCGAGGAACGGCCCGCGAGAAGCCCCTGCCCAAGGTCGACATCGCCGCCCAGCGGATCTACCACGTCACGCACATCGACAACCTCGCCGCCATCGTGGCCGCCGGAGCGATCCTGGCCGACGAGCACCTCCCCGAGCGTCCCGCCATGGACGTCAGCGCGGAGACCACGCGCGAGCACCGCCGCGCCGTCCAGGTCCGCGACGGAGCGAGCGTCGCCGGCTTCGTCCCCTTCTTCCTCTCGCCCGACGCGGCCCTCTGGGCCGATCTGCGCGGCGAGCGGGTGCTGCCGCACTGGTCGCCCCGCGCCCACGACACGACGGCGTCGCAGTACGTCGTCCTCGTCGGATCGCTGGCCTCGGCACCGGTCCTGAGCGACGGCGACGCGTCCCACGTCCTGACCCGCTTCACCGAGGGCGACGCCCTCGTCCGCACCTTCGCCCGCCTGCTCGTCGACGAGCCCGCGCTGCGCAGCGCCGAGGCCCTCGTGCCCGAGCGGTTCCCGCTCGAGGAGATCGCGGTCGTCGGAGTCCCGTCGGTGACGACGCGCAACAAGGTCAAGGCGCTCTTCGAGGGCAGCGCCGCCTCGCCCCGCGTCGCCGTCTACCCGCCCTGGTTCCACCCGGTCGCGGCCGAGGAGGAGTGAGCGCGGATCACGTCCCGCTCTGCAGATCGAGGCGCTCCGAGAGGTAGCGCTCGATCGGCATGAGACCCTGCTCGCCGAGGCCCGGTGCCCAGCGGACCAGGACGTCCGCGCCCCGCAGGGCGAGCGGCTCCGGATCGGCGCTCAGGCCGTCCGCGTCCAGCGCGAGCCTCCGCCAGCCGTAGTTGACGATCTCGCCCTCGCGGAACGGTCCGTCGAAGGCGGCGCGGCGGATCTCGCGGCGCGCCTCCTGCGACTCCGACTGGTTGTTCGCGTGCAGCGGCGCCACCGCGCGGGTGACCGATCCGACGGCGTAGAGCGAACCGGTCCTCTCCAGGAGCAGGACGCCGAGTCGCCAGGCCCTGGTGACCGGAGCCATGACGGGAGCGCGGCGGAAGCCGAGGATCGCCCGGGGCCGGCGCAGCTCGGCGAGAGCCTGATCGACGACGCCTCGGCTCTCGAGCTCGGCGACCATCGAGGCGAGCACCTCCCCGAGGCGCTCGGCGGCCCGCGCCGCGTCGGTCGAGTGCGTCATGGGCCTCCTCCGGTCCGTTCCGGCCAGCCTAGAACGGGTGGCAGAGCGGATCCGAATCGGCGGGCCGGGCGGACGGGCCCGGATACGATCGCCTGACGACACCGAGGGAGGACGAGCGATGCGCGTCATCATGATGGGACCGCCCGGCGTGGGCAAGGGCACCCAGGCGGCGATCCTGGCCGGGACGCTCGGCGTTCCGGCGATCTCGACCGGCGAGCTCTTCCGCGCCCACGTGGCCGACGGCACGGACCTCGGACGGCGCCTGCGCACGATCGTGGAGGCGGGCCGCTACGTCCCCGACGAGATCACGAACGCGCTCGTCGCGGAGCGGCTCGACGAATCGGACGCGCGGGACGGCTTCATCCTCGACGGGTACCCGCGGACGCTCGCGCAGGTCGCGGAGCTCGACCGGATGCTCCGGGAGCGCGACGTGGAACTGGCGCGGGCGGTCCTGCTCGTGGCGGACACGGAGGTGGTGGTGGACCGGCTGCTGTCGCGCGCCGTGCAGCAGAAGAGAGCCGACGACGACGCCGAGGTGATCCGTCACCGGATCTCGGTGTACGAGCAGGAGACCGCTCCGCTCGAGGAGGTCTACGCGGAGGCGGGGATCCTCGTCCGCGTCGACGGCAGCGCCGGGCAGGACGAGGTCGCCCGGCGGGTGGCCGCGGCGTGCCGGTCGGAGTGACCGGGCACGCCGCGACGGCGGCTCAGATCGCCGAGGCGAGGACCTCGTCGAGCTTGGCCGAGGCCTCCTCGTCGGAGCCCTTGAGCGCGAGCGACAGCTCCGAGACCAGGATCTGACGCGCCTTCAGCAGCATGCGCTTCTCGCCGGCCGACACTCCGCCGGCCTGCTCGCGGCGCCACAGGTCGCGGACGACCTCGCTGACGCGGTACACGCTGCCGCTGGCCATCTTCTCCTGGTTGGCCTTGAAGCGGCGGGACCAGTTGCTGGCCTCCTCCGCGACGTCGCTGCGCAGGACGTCGTAGACCGCCTGGACTCCGGCGTCGTCGATGATCTCGCGCACGCCGACCAGCTCGGCGTTCTCGACGGGCAGGGTGATCGTGAGCTCGCTGGTGTGCACGTTCATGGTCATGAACGTCTTCTCGACGCCCTTGACCGAGCGCTTCTCGAGCCCGGTGATCGTCACCGCTCCGTGGTGCGGGTAGACCAGGGTCTCGCCGACCTCGAATGTCATCATGTCGTGCCTTTCATCGTGGGGCCTGTGGTGGGAGGAATCGGGGATCCGAGCGGCGCATCGGCCAGCCACGGAGGAAGGAGGGCGACGAGCTGCTCGACCAGCTCCTCGTCAGTGCCGTCGATCGAGCCGGCGAGCCAGGCTCCGACGACGGCGAGGACGCCGCCCGCGGCGAAGGTCGCGGTGAGCTCCGGGTCGACGGATGCGGGGACGCCGGCACGGGCCAGGACCTCGCGGTGCAGGCCCAGCACCGTGTCGAGCACGGCGTCGTCCGAGGCGACGCGGGCCGACGCGCGGGCGCGGAGCCGGGCGTGGAAGGCGTGCCGGTCGACGAGGCGCTCGACGAGCCGCGCGTAGCCGCGCCGCAGGGCGGTGGACCCGGTACGGTCCTCCGCGTCCCCCTCGGCGACCTCGGCGACGACGAGGTCCTCGCGCAGCAGAGCGGAGGCGACCGCCGCCGCGTCCTCGAAGTGCGCGTAGAACGAGCTGCGGCTGATGCCGGCCTCGCGGACGATGTCGCTGACGGCGATGCCCTCCGTCCGCTGCTCGCCGTCGTGCATCACGAGGCGCTCGACCGCATCGAAGACGCGGCGGCGGGTCCGGCGGGCCCGGGGATCGGCCGACATGGGGCCGTGGGGTGCGCCCGCTCCGTGCAGGGAGGCGACGCGAGCGGAAGTCATCGACGACAGTCTACCACTTCCCGGACAGGTGTTCGGGAGTGACGGTCACGTGGTGCCGCCGTCAGCGGTGGTGCGCCTCCTCGAGTCGGCCGAGCCGCGTCCTCGCCGCGCGCTCGCTGGGCGAGAGGCGACCGAGATGGAGCTCCAGGCCCCGCATCAGGAGCCGGTTGGCCGTGATCGCCGGCCACCAGGGGCGGCGGAGCCCGAGCAGCCGGCGGACCTCCGGACGGAGGGAGGCGACGGCACCGGCGAAGAGCAGCGGGTAGACGACGCCGGCCTCGCCGGGGAGGCGGATGTCGCGGAGGAACCCGACCGCCTCGCGGACCCGCTCGTCCGGCTTGAGCTCCGCCGCGAAGCCCGAGAGCTGCTGCCGGAGCTCGGCGACGCTCTCGGGCGGGTTCGGCACTCCGAGCAGGCGGCCCGACTCCGCCCACTCGCGCACGTAGGCGTCGGGACCGCCCGGAATCGGACGACCCCAGATCTCGTGGGTACTGAGGAAGGCGTCGGTGAAGGCGTCGTGCACCCAGAGCAGCAGGTGCGGATCCTGCGCCGAGTAGGGGCGCTCGGCGCCGGCCGCGTCCTCGTAGGTCCCGGTGATCCGCTCGTGCACGCCGGTCACCCAGCGAGCGGCCCCGGTGGCGGCGGCGCGGTCGCCGAAGCTCGTCGTCAGCACCCAGCGGACGGTGTTGTCCAGACGCCCCATCGGATCCTCGCGATACGTCGAATGGTCGTGGACCCCGGCCATCGCGCCCGCGTGCAGGGTCTGCATCAGGAGCGCCCTGACACCGGCGATCATCGTCGGCATCGCTCCGTTGACCGCCCACACCGCACTGCCGGGACCGAAGAGTCCCGGGCCCTCGCCCTGCTCGAGTGCGACGACCCAGTCGGGGCGGGGACGGGGGCGGCGGCGGCTCATCCGGCCAGTGTGCGCTCGCCCCCTGTACCGCGGCTGTCTGTCACCCTTTCGGCCTAACGCGCCTCGCTACTCGGCCAGCAGCTCGCGTACGTCGTCGGCCGTCAGCGCCTGCGAGAACAGCTCCCCGTCGTCCAGGACGGCGGCGCCGAGGCGGGCCTTGCGCTCCTTCAGCCGCACGATCTTCTCCTCGATCGTGTCGAGGGCGACCAGACGGTAGACGTTGACCCGGCGCTGCTGCCCGATGCGGTGCGCCCGGTCGACGGCCTGGGCCTCGGCCGCCGGGTTCCACCAGGGGTCGAGGATGAAGACGTGGTCCGCCTCCGTGAGGGTGAGGCCGGTGCCGCCCGCCTTCAGGCTGATGAGGAACACCGGCGCGTCGCCGGAGCGGAAGGACTCGACGACTCCGGCCCGGTCGCGCGTCGATCCGTCGAGCTGCACGAAAGGGACCCCGCGCGCCCGCAGTCGCTCCGCCGCCCGCTCCAGGTACGAGGTGAACGTGCTGAAGACGAGCGCGCGCCGTCCCTCGGCCAGCACGTCGTCGAGCTGCTCCACCAGAGCGTCGAGCTTGGCCGAGGGCACGTGCCGGTAGGAGGGATCGACCAGGGAGGCGTCCAGCGCCAGCATCCGCAGGAGGGTGAGCGAGCGGAAGACGGTGAACCGCTGCCGGTCGAGGTCCTCGACGAGGCCCAGCAGCTTCCTCCGCTCGCGCTGCAGATAGCCGTCGTAGAGCACCCGGTGCGCGGGCGCGAGGGTCACCTCGATCGTCTGCTCCTGCTTCTCGGGCAGCTCGGGCGCGACCGCCTCCTTCGTCCGGCGCAGGAGGAACGGGCGCACGCGTCGGCGGAGCCGCTCGAGCCGGCGGCGGGCTCCCTCCTCCTGCGACACGGTCCGCCCCTCGGACAGGTCGGGCGACGCGATGCCCAGCGGCGCTTCCGCGTGCTGGATCGGCCGCGTGTACTCCTCCTGGAACCGGCGCAGCGGGGGCAGGAGGCCGGGCGCCGTCAGCGCGAGGATCGCCCAGAGCTCGTCGAGCGAGTTCTCGAGCGGAGTGCCGGTCAGCGCGAGGACGATCGGCGCGCCGAGCGAGCGAGCCGCCCGGTGGGTCTGCGAGGCGGGGTTCTTGACGAACTGGGCCTCGTCGAGGACCAGGGCCGACCAGCTCCGACCAGCCCACTCCTCCGCGGCCAGGCGCAGGACGGCGTAGCTCGTGACGACGAGATCGGCCTCGTCCGGTATCCCCGCGACACCGGTCCTCGCGCTCGAGACCGTGTGCACCCGCAGCCCGGGGGCGAAGCGCGCCGCCTCGGAGGCCCAGCCGGGCACCACCGAGGTCGGAGCGACGACGAGGAACGGCGCGCACCGCTCCCCCGACGCGCGCGCCTGCTCGACCGCCTCCAGCATCATCGCGAGGGCCTGCAGGGTCTTGCCGAGCCCCATGTCGTCGGCGAGGATCCCGCCGAGACCGTGCCGTCGGCGATGGGCGAGCCACGAGTACCCCTCCTGCTGGTAGGGCCGGAGCTCGGCGCGGAGGCCCTCCGGAGCGGCGACGTCTCCCGGAACCCCGGCGGCCAGCGCCTGCTGCAGGACCTGCCGCCACGCGTCCGAGGCGACGCTGTCATCGGCGAGCTCCTCCAGCTCCTCCCACAGCGCCGTCTGGTGCCGGCCGAGCCGCGGACCCGTCTCCCACTCGTCGAGCTGATCGGCGCGGTTCAGCAGCTCGCGCAGTCGATCGAGCCCCGGATGGGCGAGCGAGAGGTAGGAGTGGTCGACGAGCCGGATGCGGTCGCCCCCGGCCGAGAGCGCGCGGAACAGCGGGAGGAACGGCACGCTCACATCGCCGATCGTCACGACGACGGCCAGGTCGAACCAGTCGGCGTCCGCGGTGTCGACGGCGGTCACCGTGAGGGTGAGATCGCCGTTCAGGAGGCGGTAGTCGGGCGGGACGCCCTCGCGCTCCACCCGCACCCCGCCGACCTCCTCGAGACGCGGCAGGTGCTCGACGACGAACACCGCGGCGTCCGCTCCGCGCAGGAGGACACCGGCCTCGAGATCGGGGACGACCGGGGACCCGGCCTCCGCGAGCACGGCGGTCGCGCGCCGCAGGATCGCCGCCTCGAGGAACTCCGTGCCCTCGCCGTCGATCTCGCTCGAGCGATCGGCGCTGCGCCGCCAGCGCCAGCTCACGCGCACTGCGCGGCGGGGCTCGAAGGACACCGTGCAGACCAGCCTCGGCGGCTCCGGCTCGTCGATCTCGACGCCCGGTCCGCTCGGCCGGACGGCGACCCGCCCGCGCAGGGCGGGCAGATGGTCGTGGAGGAACTCGTCGACGTCCTCCGCGGGCACGCTCGTCGCCTCCGGATGGCGGAGCAGTCGCAGCTCCTCGTCCTCCAGTGCAGCCGCGGCCGGCGCGAGGAGCAGTGCGGACGGATCCCCGCCCTCGACGAGGTAGACGCCGTGGCGCGCGACCGGGCGGACCTCGTCGAGCAGCCGGTCCTCCTCGCCGAGCCGGAGGACCGGGCGCAGCTCGAGGGTTCCGGACCGATCGG
>Ga0308159_1003739_pt1 | contig 14783 bp, 14 predicted proteins | sample PhyCR1_FD_201040 | JGI IMG/M metagenome (GOLD analysis project Ga0308159, IMG submission 201040) | Phyllosphere microbial communities from UC Gill Tract Community Farm, Albany, California, United States - DLSLC.R1 | ecosystem: Host-associated > Plants > Phyllosphere > Unclassified | place: USA... | reverse complement strand
GTCGTCACCGACAACTGCATCAAGTGCAAGTACACCGACTGCGTAGAAGTCTGTCCGGTGGACTGCTTCTACGAAGGCCCGAACTTCCTGGTGATTCACCCGGATGAGTGCATCGACTGCGCTCTGTGCGAGCCTGAATGCCCGGCCACTGCGATTTTCTCGGAAGACGAAATTCCGGCTGGCATGGAAAACTTCATTGAGCTGAACGCCGAGCTGGCTGACGTCTGGCCCAACATCACCGAGCGTAAAGATGCGCTGCCGGATGCTGAGGAATGGGATGGCAAACCTGGCAAGATCGCCGATCTGGAGCGCTAAGCTTCCAGCGATACCGCAAAAGGCCCTTCGGGGCCTTTTTGCATTTTCGGGAGCGATGACCTGAACGCCCCACTTTTCTGCAGACAAAAAAAGGGGCGGTTTGACCCGCCCACATTTTTTCCATAATCCCTTTAATCCATGTTCATCGTCCTGATGAATCGCCTCCTGCGATGTCCTGTGAAGCAGTCTTCCTTGACCGCCTGTGCCAATCCCTCGGCACAGTTCTGATCTTAGTGATTTACCGATTCAGAGCAACACCCCGGACTTTGCAAAAAAATTCAGCACCGTCGACGTTAGTGAAATAAACATGAGTTAAATCATGGGGATGAATTATTTCACTCGTCCACCAAAGACTTAGCCCCTCAACAAATAGCGTTATCTCTCACGTCACACGTACGAAATGACTTACAACTAATGCAAGAGCCACCTACGGGCATCGCTCATATTAAAATCGACATACATGTAGGCAGGCTTAATCAATTATTCATCATATGCACTTGATACCGTAATAACAAAAAAAGCCCTGAACAGGTCAGGGCTTTTTATATGATGCTACTTAGCTACCAACACGTTGACGTTGAAATCCCCTGATCACTGAAACAGGGACTCGCTCGACAAGCCATTTTTTTCAAGGATCTCACGCAGGCGCTTGAGCCCCTCTACCTGGATCTGCCGTACACGTTCACGGGTCAGACCGATCTCCAGGCCCACGTCTTCCAGTGTGCTGCTCTCGTGGCCACGCAAGCCGAAGCGGCGCACAACCACCTCACGTTGCTTGTCGGTCAGTTCGGACAGCCACTGGTCGATGCTTTGGGACAAGTCGTCGTCCTGCAGCAGCTCGCAAGGGTCGGTAGGTCGATCATCAGTGAGGGTATCAAGTAGCGTCTTGTCCGAATCTGGCCCCAGGGACACATCGACGGAAGACACACGCTCGTTGAGGCCCAGCATGCGCTTGACCTCGCCCACCGGTTTTTCGAGCAGGTTGGCGATCTCTTCGGGTGAAGGTTCGTGGTCGAGCTTCTGGGTCAACTCGCGTGCAGCACGCAGGTAGACGTTCAGCTCCTTGACCACATGAATCGGCAGGCGGATGGTCCGCGTCTGATTCATGATCGCGCGCTCGATGGTCTGACGGATCCACCAGGTTGCATAGGTGGAGAAGCGGAAACCGCGCTCTGGATCGAATTTTTCGACCGCTCGAATCAGCCCAAGATTGCCTTCTTCGATGAGGTCCAGCAATGACAGGCCACGATTGACGTAGCGTCTGGCGATTTTGACCACCAGGCGCAGATTGCTCTCAATCATGCGTTTGCGTCCGGCCGGATCACCGCTCTGCGACAAGCGCGCAAAGTGGACTTCCTCTTCCGGGGACAGCAGGGGGGAGAAGCCGATCTCGTTGAGATACAGCTGCGTGGCATCCAGTGCCCGCGTGTAGTCGATGTATTTGTGCTGCTTGAGTGCTGCGGAGTTTTTGGTCTTCGCACGAACAGAAGGTGTAGCTGGCTTCTCATCCGTTGCAGAATCCAGGACGATCCCGTGCTCCATAAGGAGAACTTCGTCGTCTATGTCAAACTCCGGCACTTCTTTGTTGAGAGCCATTGTTATAGTCCTTTGGTGAGTTCGACCTCAAGCTCCAGTGGCGCCTTTTTCCGTGGCATCACTTGAGCCTGTCCCCTCTATGTCAGGAACAGGCTGGAAACCGATCAACGACGCGGCAAAAATTCCAGTGGATCTACCGGTTTACCCTGACGGCGAATCTCGAAATGCAGTTTCACCCGGTCAGTCCCCGTGGACCCCATCTCGGCAATCGTCTGCCCTGCCTTGACCTGTTGCCCCTCCCGAACCAACAGCCTACGGTTGTGACCGTAAGCACTGACATAGGTATCGCTGTGTTTGATGATTACTAACTCGCCGTAGCCCCTTAATCCACTTCCGGCGTAAACCACTGAACCATCAGACGCGGCTAAAACAGGCTGTCCCAAATCACCGGCGATATCAATTCCTTTATTCAAACTACCGTTTGAAGAAAATTTGCCGATCAAAATGCCGTTAGTTGGCCACGCCCAGCCACTCGCAGAACGCGCTCCCGCAACTACGGGTGTATTAACCGGAGTGGTGACCGGGGTAGTGGCAGGCGGCGCCGTACTACCTGAAGTTGCACCGACAGGCCGTGTAATAACAGTGGTCTTGAGTGAACCGGATGGCGAATTCGAGCTGCTGGTTGTAGTTTGCGGGACCACGACCGGCGCGGCCGCTACAACAGCAGAGGTAGAGTTTGAACGTCCGTCGAAGCGAATCGCCTGACCGACATGAATGGTGTAGGGCTCTGGGATGTTGTTGCGGGCGGCCAGCGCCTTCCAGTCCCAACCGTAACGGAAAGCAATGGAGAAAAGCGTGTCGCCCCGCTTGACCACGTACTGACCAGTGGTGACAGGCTGGCGAACGGGAGCTGCGGATTTGCCGCCATTTCGATCGACGACACGCACTCCGCCCGAGGGCGTACTGGAGCAGCCGACCAGAAGGACACTCAGGGCAATGCCAATCACCAGACGTTGAAAACTTGTTGAAGACGTACGCTGCCGAATGACTGTGAGACTCACCCGCCACTCCTTTACTGGTGACTGAATTAAAGCTGCCTATTGTGTCGTGGTGATGACGGGCAGCCATGGAAAAACCGGTTACAAAACGTGTTCAGGACGACATAGAGCGGACGGGTAACGACCTCATCGCAAATCGCCAGCCTGTAGACAGGCGGCGCCTCGTGGAATTCATTGCAGCTGCAAAAGAGCGGTTACGCCAGCGGACCGTTGAGCAAAGGCACGAAACGCACCGCACCCAGCACATGCCGTGAAAAGCCATTCTCTTCACGGATGATCAGCATCAATTGCTGCACTTCACCCGAGCCTACCGGAATCACCAGACGCCCCCCTGGCGCGAGTTGGTCCAGCAACGCCTGCGGCACGTCGGTTGCGACAGCGGTAACGATAATGCCGTTGTAGGGCGCAAGGGCTGGCCAGCCTTCCCAGCCATCGCCCCAGCGAAACACCATATTGCGCAGATTGAGCTCAACCAGGCGCTCCTTGGCGCGGTCCTGCAGCACCTTGATGCGCTCTACCGAGAACACCCGCTCCACCAGCTGCGCCAAGACTGCGGTCTGATAGCCCGAGCCAGTGCCGATCTCCAGCACCTTGTCCAGCGGCCCCGCCGCCAGCAGCAGTTCGCTCATGCGGGCGACCATGTACGGCTGAGAGATGGTCTGGTTGTTGCCGATCGGCAGCGCGGTGTCTTCATAAGCGCGATGGGCCAGCGCCTCATCAACGAACAGATGCCGAGGCGTCTTGCGAATGACGTCGAGCACCTGAGTGTTAGCGATGCCCTCTTCATACAACCGCTGGATCAACCGCTCACGGGTACGCTGCGAGGTGAAACCCACGCCACGACGTAACAGATCATCATGCTCACGCGACATCAGGCCATTCCCTCCAGCCATGCGTTCAGGCTGTTGAAACCGTCCTGATAGGTCCGATCCAGCTGTAAAGGTGTAATCGACACATAACCCTGCATCACGGCATGAAAATCCGTGCCCGGCCCGCCGTCCTCGGCGTCGCCTGCGGCGGCAATCCAGTAACCGGCCTTGCCACGCGGATCGACTACCCGCACCGGCGCAGCAGCGCGAGTACGATGGCCCAGGCGGGTCAGCTGAATGCCGCGCACGTGATCCAGCGGCAAGTTTGGAATATTCACATTCAACACGGTACGCGGTGGCAGATCGAGCTGTTCGTGAGCCTCGACCAGAAGCCGTGCGTAATGCGCGGCAGTTGCCAGGTTATCGACCTGACGCGACAGAAATGAAAAGGCAAACGACGGACGTTGCAAAAAACGTCCTTCCAGCGCTGCAGCGACGGTGCCGGAATACAGCACGTCGTCCCCCAGATTGGCGCCCAGATTGATGCCGGAAACCACCATGTCCGGTTCCTGTTCCAGCAAACCGTGGATACCCAGATGCACGCAGTCGGTGGGGGTGCCGTTAAGACTGATGAAGCCATTGTCCAGCAGGTGTGGGTGCAGAGGCCGATCAAGGGTCAGCGAGCTGCTGGCACCACTTCTGTCTTGATCGGGAGCGATGACCGCGCACTCGGCATAACCCGCCAGCGCTCCGTGGAGCGCAGCAAGTCCGGGTGCCGAGACCCCATCATCATTCGAAATCAGAATACGCATGAGCTGTCCGTCTGTCCCACAGGCGCCAGATCCACGAGTTCACGCACCAATGCGGTGGCGAAGCATCCGGCCGGCAGGACGAATTCCAGTTGCAGAATGTCAGGCTCGGGATAATGCCACGTCAACCGCCCGATGGGCAGTCGCAGGATGCGACGTTCTTGTTCCATTCCCGCTTTTATCAACCAGTTACAAAGCGACGACTCACGCAGCGCGACGATGTTTTCCACTTCTCCAGTGACCCCAGTGGCCGGGGAAGGACCTTCGCCCCATTGGGGGCCTGTAGGGTGCAGATCGAGAATCGCCAGACGCGGATCGCTGCACTCCGCTTCACCCGCCGGGAAAAAGCTGCGACTGTCAGTGAATGCCAACAGATCGCCCACCTGAGCCTTATCCCAGGTCCCGTTGGCAACACGGGCCGCCAGCACCTGATTGAACAAATAACTGCGGGCAGTGGAAAGTAGACGGGAGCGTACATTTCGTTGTTCGGGCAAGGCCTGGCGCTCAGCGTAATGCCGGGCTTCGCCGACGTTACCGCCCTCGTAGCCGAAACGCTGCGCACCGAAATAATTGGGAATGCCGCCGAGCTTGATCGCTTCAAGGCGCGCATCCAGAGCAGCCTTGTCAGCCTGCAACCCGGTCAGGCGCAGGGTGAAGCCGTTGGCAGCATGGGCTCCACGCTGCAATTTGCGCTTGTGGCGCTTGCTGTCGAGAATTTTCAGCGTGTCGTTCTCGGCACTCGACATGTCCGGATCGGCCTTGCCCGGCAACTGTATGCTGAACCACTGCCGGGTCAGCGCCTGACGATCTTTCAAACCCGCGTAAGCCACGGTCCGCAACGGCACGCCAGCGGCCTTGGCCAGACGTCGTGCCGCTTCTTCGGTGTTCAAGCCGCGTTTTTCGACCCACAGCCACAGGTGTTCGCCATCGCCGGACAGGGGGATGTCCAGCACTTCATCGACCTGAAAGTCTTCAGCGGTTGCCTTGAGCACCGCAATGCCCAATGCATCGCCATAGGCCCGTGGGCCCAAGAGTTCGAATTCGGTCATGCTGCGATCAACAGCGCAACGGCGTGAACCGCGATGCCTTCTTCACGGCCGGTGAAACCCAGCTTTTCAGTGGTGGTGGCCTTGACGTTGACCTGATCCAGTTCGACCTGCAGGTCTTCGGCGATCAGCGCCCGCATGGTGTCGATGTGCGGGGCCATCTTGGGAGCCTGGGCAACGATGGTGGCGTCGATATTGCCGACTTTCCAGCCTTTGGCTTGCACCTGTTTAAGTACATGACGCAGCAGTACGCGGCTGTCGGCGCCCTTGAACTGCGGATCGGTATCGGGGAAATGCTTGCCGATGTCGCCCAGCGCTGCCGCGCCCAGCAAGGCATCGCTCAATGCGTGCAACAGCACATCGCCATCGGAATGCGCAAGCAAACCGAACTTGTGCGCGATCCGTACCCCGCCCAAGGTAATAAAATCGCCTTCAGCGAAACGGTGCACATCATAGCCGTGGCCAATACGCATAAAAAAACGCCCTGAAAAAGTCAGGGCGTGATTCTACCTACTTTGTCGGACATTAGGGCCTGGTGGCACTCAATTGCAGGACAGCTTGTCGCGATTGAATGCCATTTCTTCAGGCCGCCAATGCCTGTGCGTGATGGCGCAGGTGGTCTTCGATGAAGCTGGCGATGAAATAATAGCTATGGTCATAGCCAGGTTGCATTCTCAGTTCCAGCGGATGACCGACCGCCCTGGTTGCCTGCACCAGCGCTTCGGGCTTGAGCTGATTGGCGAGGAAATCATCACGATCACCTTGATCCACCAGCAGCGGCAGACGCTCGGTGGCGTCGGCAATCAATAAGCTGGCATCCCATTCACGCCAGCGCGACCGGTCTTCGCCCAGATAGCGGGAAAAGGCTTTCTGCCCCCATGGGCAATCCATCGGGTTGCTGATCGGCGAGAACGCCGACACCGATTTGTAACGGCCGGGATTGCGCAATGCACACACCAGCGCGCCATGACCGCCCATCGAATGGCCACTGATGCTGCGTTTTTCCGAAGCCGGGAAATGCGCTTCGATCAACGCAGGCAATTCACTGACCACGTAGTCGTACATGCGGTAATGGCGAGCCCAGGGTTGCTGCGTGGCGTTCAGATAGAACCCCGCCCCCAGGCCGAAATCGTAGGCGTTGTCCGGGTCGCCCGGAACATCGGCGCCACGAGGACTGGTGTCCGGCGCAACGATGATCAAGCCCAGTTCGGCCGCAATGCGCTGCGCACCCGCCTTCTGCATGAAGTTTTCATCGGTGCAGGTCAGCCCCGACAGCCAATACACCACCGGCAGCTTGGCACCCTGCTCCGCCTGGGGCGGCAGATAGACAGCAAATACCATGTCGCAGCCAAGCACATCGGAGTGATGTTTGTAGCGTTTATGCCAGCCGCCGAAGCTTTTCTGGCACGAGATGTTTTCCAGACTCAAGGTCGTTCCTCCCAGCCGCAAGCTTCAAGCCGTCGGCTGCAAGTCGGCACAGCGGCGCGCCTTCTTGCAGCTTGCAGCTCGTGGCTTGTCGCTGCTCTTAGAAATGGATGACCGAACGAATGCTTTTGCCTTCGTGCATCAGGTCGAACGCTTCGTTGATCTTGTCCAGACCCATGGTGTGGGTGATGAACGTGTCCAGCGGGATTTCGCCGGTCTGTGATTTCTCGACGTAGCTTGGCAGCTCGGTGCGACCTTTGACGCCGCCGAACGCCGAGCCGCGCCAGACGCGACCAGTGACGAGCTGGAACGGACGAGTGGCAATTTCCTGACCCGATGGCGCCACACCGATGATGATCGATTCGCCCCAACCCTTGTGGCAGCACTCCAGGGCCGCGCGCATCAACTGCACGTTGCCGATACATTCGAAGCTGTAGTCGACGCCGCCATCGGTCAGTTCAACAATGACGTCCTGAATCGGCTTGGTGTGCTCTTTAGGGTTGATGAAATCGGTGGCGCCCAGCTCACGGGCCACATCGAACTTGGCCGGGTTGATGTCGATCGCGATGATGCGCGAGGCCTTGGCCATTTTCGCGCCGATGATCGCCGCAAGACCAATGCCGCCCAGACCGAAGATGGCGACGGTAGCGCCCTCTTCCACCTTGGCAGTATTCAGGACCGCGCCGATGCCGGTAGTCACGCCGCAACCCAGCAGACAGACTTTTTCCAGCGGCGCTTCCTTGGGGATTCTTGCCAGGGAAATTTCCGGCACCACGGTGTACTCGGAGAAGGTCGAGCAGCCCATGTAGTGATAAACCGGCTCGCCGTTGTAGCTGAAACGGGTGGTGCCGTCAGGCATGAGGCCCTTGCCCTGTGTGGCGCGCACTTTCTGGCAAAGGTTGGTCTTGCCGGACTTGCAGAATTTGCACTCGCGGCACTCGGCCGTGTAGAGCGGGATCACATGGTCGCCGACTGCCAGCGAGGTCACGCCTTCGCCGATCGCTTCAACGATGCCACCACCTTCGTGACCCAGAATGCAGGGGAACACGCCTTCGGAGTCAGCGCCAGACAAGGTGTAGGCATCGGTATGGCATACGCCGGAAGCGACGGTACGGATCAGCACCTCACCCGCTTTCGGCGCCTCGACGTCCACTTCGACGATTTGCAGTGGTTGGTTGGGCGCGAAGGCAACGGCGGCACGAGACTTGATCATCATGATCTCCAGCGAAGTAAAAACGAGCTGGGAGTGTAAAGCAGTGCTGTTTGATTAATAATCCATGCAAAAGCAAAACATTAATGCTGTGCAGGGATAATCGATGTACACCAATCGTTGGGAAGGCCTCGATGAATTCGTCGCTGTCGCCGAATGCGGACAATTCACTGCCGCTGCAGAGCGGCTGGGCGTTTCTTCCTCACATATCAGTCGCCAGATCGCACGACTTGAAGAGCGTCTGCAGACACGCCTGCTCTACCGGAGCACGCGAAAAGTTGCGCTGACCGAAGCCGGCCAGACCTTTCTGCATCATTGCCAGCGTTTGCAGGACGGTCGTGAAGAGGCACTGCGCGCGGTGGGTGATCTGACCAGCGAACCGAAGGGGCTGCTGCGCATGACCTGTGCAGTGGCCTATGGCGAGCGGTTCATCGCGCCACTGGTGACACGCTTCATGGATGAATATCCGCAGTTGCGCGTGGATATCGAACTGAGCAACAGCACGCTGGATCTGGTGCACGAAGGGATGGACCTGGCAATACGCCTCGGCCGTTTACAGGAATCACGTCTTATTGCGACTCGCCTGGCGCCGCGCCGAATGTATCTGTGCGCATCGCCCTCTTATGTGGAGCGATATGGCCGTCCCCACAGCCTGTCGGAACTGAATCGGCATAACTGCCTGATAGGCAGCTCCGACAGTTGGCTGCTGCAACAGAATGGCAAGGAGTTTTCCCAGCGTGTCCACGGAAACTGGCGTTGCAACAGTGGCCAGGCGGTGCTGGACGCCGCGCTCCAAGGCGTAGGGCTGTGTCAGTTGCCGGACTATTACGTGCTTGAACATCTGAAGAGCGGTGCACTCATCTCGTTACTGGATGCCCACCAGCCACCCAACACCGCCGTCTGGGCGCTGTATCCGCAGCAAAGGCATTTGTCGCCGAAGGTCAGGAAGCTGGTGGACTATTTGAAAGCGGGATTGGCGTTACGCGATGAGTACCTCACTCCCTTATGAGCGACTTATTCGGCGAGCTGTGAAGAAAAGCTGTCGGCACCGGCCAAGGCGCAGACCTCGTCCAGATCCGGCGATGCCCCGCTCACGCCAATGCTGCCAACGTGACGTCCGGTCCGGTCAAACACCGGCACACCGCCTGCCAGCAGAACGAAGCCCGGTATCGATGCATAAGGATTGTTCGGCGAGGCGCTGCTGCGTGTCGCCAGTTCCCGGGTCGAGAGCGGAAAGCTGGCCGAAGTCAGGCCCTTGAGCTGGGAGACCTGAATACTGCCGACACTGGTGCCATCCATGCGGCGAAAATACCGGAGTTGCCCGTGCTGGTCGAAAATACTGATGACCAGCCGAAGATCGCGCTCTTCGGCCGCCTTCTGCACCGCGTCAGCCATCTGCTGTGCAGCGTGAAGGCTGATCGAGGCTGAGGAGATTCCAGCATTGCTGGCGAACGCAAACCCGGGGAAACACATACAAAGAAACACGACTATCCACTGTCGGATCATTACCGCCTCCTGCGCGCATGAACGGATGAAGGTGCACCTTATAGAGAGCATCCGCAGGTCGTCGAGGTAGCAATTGTGACGCTATATGAAGAGCCCCCTGGAGCCACGCCCGATATGATCAGCTGCGCTTGATGCCACGCTGTCGCAACCACTCAAGATCTTCAGGCCGGGTGACCTTGATGTTGTCCGCCCGGCCTTCGATCAATCGCGGCGACTGCCCAGCCCATTCGATGGCCGAAGCTTCGTCAGTGATCGAAACGTTCGACACCAGGCTGTCCGCCAGCGCCCGATGCAACGCGCCCAGACGAAACATCTGCGGTGTGTACGCCTGCCAGATCAGGCTGCGATCAACCGTTTCCACCACTCGCCCGCTGGCATCGGCGCGCTTCAAGGTGTCCTTGGCGGGAACAGCCAACAGCCCCCCGACCGGGTCGTCTTTGAGCTCACAGAGCAGATTGTCCAGATCCGAACGTGCCAGATTGGGTCGCGCGGCATCGTGAACCAGCACCCAATCGTTATCATCAGCGCCATTGGCGTGCAGGTGCAGCAGCGCATTGAGCACCGAGTCCGCACGCTCTTTGCCGCCCGCGACCTGCTGAATGCGGGAATCCAGCGCGCAAGGCAACGTAGGCCAATAGGGGTCGTCCACAGCCAGACTGATCACCAGGCCCTTGAGCCGCTGATGATCGAGAAAACAAAGCAGGCTGTGTTCAAGAATCGTGAGTCCGCCCAGTTGCAGGTACTGCTTGGGACGGTCTGCCGCCATGCGAGCACCAACGCCCGCTGCGGGAATCACTGCCCAGAAGGCAGGAAGGGATTGTGTCATTACGCCAACGTCACTGTGCCAACTGATAGAGGGTCTCGCCGTCCTTGACCATGCCCAATTCGTGGCGGGCACGTTCTTCAACGGTCTCCAGACCTTTCTTCAGCTCCAGCACTTCCGCATCCAGGACACGGTTACGCTCCAGCAAAGCATCGTTTTCGGCATGTTGATCGGCGATTTGCTGGGTCAGACTGGCCACCTGCGCGAGACTGCCGTTACCTACCCATAGGCGATACTGCAAGCCAGCGAGCATCAAAAGCAGAACGAGGAACAACCAGTTAGGACTGCGCATTGTGAATATCTGTTACCCGGTGGAGAAAGACAGCAAAACCGACCATTTCAAATGCCCAAGAGCCCGGTGGTCACCGGGCTCATGGATCAGGACGTCAGGATAAATCGCTTCTCAGCGAAATGTCCTACAGCGCCTGCTGCCTTTTTACCATCTTGCAATCAGCCGCGAAACTCGCCGCGACCACGGTAAACAGCTTTGGCGCCCAATTGCTCTTCGATACGCAGCAGTTGGTTGTACTTGGAGATGCGATCCGAACGGCTCAGAGAACCGGTCTTGATCTGACCAGCGGACGTGCCCACTGCCAGATCGGCGATGGTCGAGTCCTCGGTTTCACCGGAACGGTGGGAGATCACGGCGGTGTAACCGGCTGCCTTAGCCATCTGGATGGCTTCCAGGGTCTCGGTCAGGGTGCCGATCTGGTTGAACTTGATCAGAATGGAGTTACCGATTTTTTTCTCGATACCTTCTTTCAAAATCTTGGTGTTGGTCACGAACAGGTCGTCGCCCACCAGCTGGATCTTGTCGCCGATCTTGTCGGTCAGAACCTTCCAGCCGTCCCAGTCGGACTCGTCCAGACCGTCTTCGATGGAGATGATCGGGTGCTTGCTCACCAGGTCGGCCAGGTAGTCGGCAAAACCGGCTGAGTCGTACTCGCCTTCTTCGCTCAACACGTACTTGCCGTTCTTGTAGAACTCGCTCGCCGCGCAGTCCAATGCCAGGGTCACGTCGGTGCCCAGCTTGTAACCGGCGTTCTTGACCGCTTCAGCAATGGCGTCCAGCGCTTCGGCGTTGGAGTTCAGGTTCGGTGCGAAACCGCCTTCGTCACCCACGGCAGTGTTCAGGCCCCGGGCCTTCAGCACAGCTTTGAGGTGATGGAAAATCTCGGTGCCCCAGCGCAGGCCTTCGGAGAAGGTCTTGGCGCCAACCGGCTGAACCATGAATTCCTGGATATCGATGTTGTTATCGGCGTGCTCGCCACCGTTGATGATGTTCATCATCGGGACTGGCATCGAGTAGACGCCTGGAGTGCCGTTCAGGTTGGCGATGTGCGCGTACAGCGGCAGGTCCTGGTCCTGTGCGGCAGCCTTGGCAGCGGCCAGGGACACAGCGAGAATTGCGTTGGCGCCCAGGCTGGCTTTGTTTTCGGTGCCGTCGAGCTCGATCATCGCGTGATCCAGCGCTTTCTGGTCAACCGGGTCCTTGCCCAGCAGCAGATCGCGGATCGGGCCATTGATATTGGCCACAGCCTTCAGAACGCCCTTGCCCATGTAACGGCTCTTGTCGCCATCACGCAGCTCAAGTGCTTCACGCGAGCCGGTGGAAGCACCGGACGGCGCGCAGGCACTGCCGATGATGCCGTTGTCGAGGAGCACATCTGCTTCCACGGTGGGATTGCCACGGGAGTCGAGAACTTCACGACCTTTGATGTCGACGATTTTTGCCATTGTTGTTAACACTCCAAGATTGACGAAAACGACGCAGCTGGGAAAACGACTGACGCCCCGAGGCACTCAGACAGCGGGCAGGCCCGAGACGACAAAAATTCCCGACCCATTGGTCGGGAAAGAAACGCACGGCACTGTACCGGAGGCTCCAGTGCCGGAGAAGCGGGTTTTATGCCGTTTCGATGGTCGGGAAGCTCTTGACCAGATCATCGAGCGCCTTGAGCTGAGTCAGGAATGGCTCAAGCTTGTTCAGGCGCAGTGCGCAAGGACCGTCGCATTTGGCGTTGTCCGGATCCGGATGCGCCTCGAGGAACAGGCCCGCGAGCCCCTGGCTGATACCGGCCTTGGCCAGGTCCGTGACCTGGGCGCGACGACCACCGGCTGAATCCGAACGACCGCCCGGCATCTGCAGCGCATGAGTGACGTCGAAGAACACAGGGTATTCGAACGCCTTCATGATGCCGAAACCGAGCATGTCCACCACAAGGTTGTTGTAGCCGAAGCTCGAACCGCGCTCGCACAGGATCAACTGGTCATTACCCGCTTCTTCACACTTGCTCAGGATGTGTTTCATTTCCTGAGGCGCGAGGAACTGGGCTTTCTTGATGTTGATCACGGCACCGGTTTTCGCCATCGCAACGACCAGATCGGTCTGACGCGACAGGAAAGCCGGCAGCTGGATGATGTCGCAGACTTCAGCGACAGTCGCAGCCTGATGCGGCTCGTGCACGTCGGTGATCACAGGAACGCCAAAGGTGCTCTTGATCTCTTCGAAGATGCGCATGCCCGCTTCCAGGCCCGGACCGCGATACGACGTCACGGAAGAACGGTTGGCTTTGTCGAAGCTGGCCTTGAACACGTAAGGGATGCCGAGTTTTTCGGTCACCCGTACGTACTCTTCGCAGACCTGCATGGCCATGTCCCGCGATTCCAGGACATTCATGCCGCCGAACAAGACCATTGGCTTGTCGTTGGCGATGTCGATGGAACCGACGCGGATGATTTTAGATGCCATGTAATGAATTCCCTATCAGGCGTTTTTCTGGTGTTGAGCGAGCGCTGCCTTGACGAAGCCACTGAACAGCGGGTGGCCGTCACGAGGCGTTGAAGTGAACTCAGGGTGGAACTGGCACGCCACGAACCATGGATGATCCTTGGACTCGACCACTTCGACCAGCGCGCCATCACCCGAACGACCGGAAACCTTCAGGCCGGCTTCGATCAGTTGCGGCAGCAGCTTGTTGTTCACTTCGTAGCGATGACGGTGACGCTCGACGATCACGTCGTTGGCGTAACAGTCATGAACCAACGAGCCTGGCTCCAGCTGACATTCCTGCGCGCCCAGACGCATGGTGCCGCCCAGATCGGAGGTTTCAGTGCGGGTTTCGACCGCGCCGGTGGCGTCTTCCCACTCGGTGATCAGACCGACCACAGGGTGCGGGCTGGTACGATCGAATTCGGTGGAGTTGGCGTCTTTCCAGCCCAGCACGTTACGTGCGAACTCGATGACCGCCACCTGCATGCCCAGGCAGATACCCAGGTAAGGCACCTTGTTCTCGCGAGCGAACTGGACAGCTGTGATCTTGCCTTCCACACCACGCAGACCGAAACCGCCCGGAACCAGAATCGCATCCACGCCTTCCAGCAGGCCGGTGCCCTGATTCTCGATGTCTTCCGAGTCGATGTAGCGCAGGTTGACCTTGGTGCGGTTGGTGATGCCGGCATGACTCATCGCTTCGATCAGCGACTTGTACGCATCCAGCAGCTCCATGTATTTACCGACCATGGCGATGGTGACTTCATGCTCGGGATTGAGCTTGGCGTCGACCACGGCTTCCCACTCGGACAGATCGGCGCTGCCGCATTGCAGGCCGAAGCGCTCGACGACGAAATCGTCCAGACCTTGTGAGTGCAGGATGCCAGGAATCTTGTAGATGGTATCGGCGTCTTCCAGCGCGATGACTGCACGCTCTTCGACGTTGGTGAATTGCGCGATCTTGCGACGCGACGAAACGTCGATCGGGTGATCGGAGCGGCACACCAGTACGTCAGGTTGCAGACCGATCGAGCGCAGTTCCTTGACGGAGTGCTGAGTCGGCTTGGTCTTGGTCTCGCCAGCGGTGGCGATGTAAGGCACGAGCGTCAGGTGCATCAGCATCGCGCGTTTGGCGCCGACTTCGAAACGCAACTGGCGAATGGCTTCCAGAAACGGCTGCGACTCGATGTCACCCACTGTGCCGCCGATTTCGACCAGGGCCACGTCGGCATCGCCGGCACCCTTGATGATGCGACGCTTGATTTCGTCGGTGATGTGCGGGATCACCTGAATGGTCGCGCCCAGATAATCACCACGGCGCTCTTTGCGCAGGACGTGTTCATACACACGGCCGGTGGTGAAGTTGTTGTTCTGGGTCATGGTGGTGCGAATGAAACGCTCGTAGTGACCCAGGTCCAGGTCGGTCTCGGCGCCGTCGTGGGTGACGAACACTTCACCGTGCTGGAACGGGCT
>Ga0308159_1003738_pt1 | contig 14783 bp, 15 predicted proteins | sample PhyCR1_FD_201040 | JGI IMG/M metagenome (GOLD analysis project Ga0308159, IMG submission 201040) | Phyllosphere microbial communities from UC Gill Tract Community Farm, Albany, California, United States - DLSLC.R1 | ecosystem: Host-associated > Plants > Phyllosphere > Unclassified | place: USA... | reverse complement strand
GAACCACTTCTTTAATGGTTTCTTCTTCTAAGTCTGTGCGTTTTACCAAATCTTCTACTGTAAGTGCCAAAACACTCTTAGCAGTATCGCACCCGATAGCCTTTAATTCATCAATAATCCAGCTATCAATCTCATCTGAGAATTCTTCCAAATCCACATCTTCATCACTTTCTTCTCCAGCTTCACGGTAAACATCAATTTCATAACCAGTTAACTTACCAGCTAGTTTTATATTATGTCCACCACGTCCAATTGCTAATGAAACCTGATCTGGTTTTAAATAAACCGATGCATGTTTGGTTTCATCATCCAATTTAATAGATGTGATTTTCGCCGGGCTCAAAGCACGTGTGATATATAATGAGATATTATTTGTGAAATTAATCACATCAATATTTTCGTTTTTCAATTCGCGAACAATCCCGTGGATACGAGATCCTTTCATTCCAACACAAGCGCCTACCGGATCAATACGATCATCGTAAGATTCTACAGCAACTTTTGCCCGTTCTCCTGGCTCACGAACAATTTTCTTAACCGTAATTAAACCGTCGAAAATTTCCGGAACTTCCAATTCGAACAAGCGTTGTAAAAACTCAGGTGCCGTTCTGGAGATAATAATTTTTGGGTTTGCATTGATCATTTCAACTTTAGAAATTACTGCTCTCACAGAATCGCCTTTTTTGAAATAATCTGCAGGAATTTGTTCTGTTTTAGGCATTAAAAGCTCATTGCCTTCATCATCTAAAACTAAAGTTTCTTTTTTCCAAACCTGATAAACCTCGCCGGTGATAATCTCACCTACGCGATCTTTATATTTCTTGAAAATTTCATCTTTCTCTAATTCCAATACTTTAGAAACTAATGTTTGGCGTGCAGCTAAAATCGCTCTGCGACCAAAACTCTCTAAAGTAATTTGTTCAATATAATCGTCTCCAACTTCTAATGTATTGTCTAATTTGGAAACTTCGGCTAACTCAATTTCTAGATCATCATCTTCGGAGAAACCATCCTCCATTACTTTTCTGGTTCTCCAGATCTCTAAATCCCCGTTATCAGGGTTTACAATCACATCACAGTTTTCGTCTGTTCCGTATTTTTTACGCAACATACTTCTAAAAACCTCTTCCAACACACTAATCACCGTAGGGCGATCTATATTTTTGAAATCTTTAAACTCTTGGAAAGAGTCGATTAAATTAATTGTTGTAGTACTCATTTTTACTTAAATGAAATTAACACACTTGTTTCTAATATATCATTAAACGGTATCGTTGTTTCAACACTTACCGCTTTTTTCCCTTTTTCTTTAACCGATTCTTCTAAAACTAGATTGTCTTCTGTAACTTCCAGAAGCTTCCCTTCCTTTTTAAGCCCATCTTTAAACTTAATACTTAAAGTACGACCTATATTTTTTACGTATTGGCGATTTAATCTTAACGGCTCACCAACGCCCGGAGAAGAAACTTCTAAATTATAAGCCTGCTCAATTACGTTTTCCTCTTCTAAATGAAAACCAACATGCCTGCTAATAGCCACACAATCCTGTATGCTAATACCTTCGTCGCCATCAACATGAATAATTAACTTATTGTTTGGCAACATTTTCACTTCAACCAAAAAAAGCTCTGGCCGATCTGCAATTTTCTCCTCAACGAGGCTCGCAACTTTCTTTTCTACCTGCATATTTTAACCTGATTTCATAGAAAAAGGGGACATTGTCCCCTTCTCTTTTCTTCGATTACGATGCAAATATAGTACTTTCTTGCGAAAAATCAAATACTTATCTCATTATTGTGCTGATTATTACCGTTTAAGTAGTTGTTTCTGTGGCTTCAAATTGTGCCTTGCGCTACCGTTAAGTAAGTTACTTAAGCCCGCAAACTTGATTCCAATATAATTTTCTACCAGGTAATTTTTATTTTTTTTAAAAGGTTGTTCAGGAGAGAAAATTACCGAATCGCCTACAACATTAATTTTGCCTTTCACCATGATATCATCCTGCAAACTATCTTGCTCTCCAGCCTGTATTAAAACAGAAATCAACGCGATAGAATCTGCATTTGCCTGATAATGATTTTTGACCTGAAGCAAACTCGCCTCATCAATATTACTAACTACTATTGTTGTACTATCCGCTGAAAACTTAATTACTGGTTTTTTGTTTGTACCAGAACAAGAAATTACGGCTGTTGCCATAACTGCAACTGTTAAAAATTTATATAAGATTTTAAACATTAACAAATTTAAACATTATGAGATTAATTATTGAAGTCCTTTTAATGGGGCTGGCTTTTTTTATCGGCGCGAAACTGGTGCCTGGAGTAGAGGTAACCGGATTTATGAGTGCACTGGGTGCTGCCGTGTTAATTGCACTGGCCAATGCAACTATTGGTTTTATTTTAAGATTATTAACTTTTCCAATCAACTTTTTAACGCTGGGTCTGGTATCATTTATAATTACAGTATTGATGATTCTTTTGGTAGATAGCATGATGACATCTTTCAATACCTCAGGCTTCTTTGCTGCTGCATTTTTAGCAATTATTGTTGCACTGATCAAAGCAATTTTTGGTGCTGTTGCTGGAGAGAAGGAATAGTTTGGAGTCTTTAGTCGAGAGTCATTAGTCCAAAGTCGTTGGTCAAGAGACTTCTTCGATAAAACAAAACAGTCTGTAGTCTTAAGTCCAACTGACTCAAGACTACAGACTTTTAACTTCAGACTTGATCCTACCTTATCACTTCTCTCGAAATCACCATTTTCTGAATCTCTGAAGTTCCTTCATAAATCTGCGTAATTTTAGCATCACGCATCAACCGTTCTACATGATATTCCTTTACAAAGCCATATCCTCCATGTACCTGAACGGCTTCGATAGTTACATCCATTGCTACTTTTGAGGCAAATAATTTAGCCATGGAGCCTGCTTGTGTATAAGGCAATCCTTGATCCTTTAACCATGCAGCCTTATATACCAATAACCTGGCTGCCTCGATTTGCGTGGCCATATCAGCCAACTTAAAGGCAATTGCCTGATGTTCTGATATTGGTTTTCCAAATGATTTTCGCTCTTTTGCATATCGGGTAGCCAACTCAAAAGCACCTTGAGCAATTCCTAAGGCCTGTGCTGCGATTCCAATCCGCCCACCTTCTAGTGTTTTCATTGCAAACTTGAACCCAAATCCATCCTCCCCTATTCTGTTTTCCTTCGGCACTTTAACATCGTTAAACATTAAAGAATGGGTATCAGAACCGCGAATACCGAGCTTATTCTCTTTCGGACCAATAGTGAAACCTTCCATCCCTTTTTCAACAATGAAAGCATTGATTCCTTTGTGTCTTAATTCGGGATGCGTTTGTGCAATAACTAAATATGTGGAAGCTGAACTACCGTTGGTGATCCAGTTTTTAGTTCCATTTAACAGGTAATAATCTCCTTTATCTTCTGCAGTAGTTCGTTGTGAAGTCGCGTCGGATCCAGCTTCAGGCTCTGATAAACAAAATGCCCCAATCTTCTCTCCGGATGCTAGAGGTTTGAGATACTTCTCTTTTTGCTCCTCACTACCGTATGCCTCCAGACCGTAACAAACCAAAGAATTATTTACAGAAACCACAACCGAAGCAGATGCGTCAATTTTAGAAAGCTCTTCCATTACTAAAACATAAGAAATAGCATCCAACCCACTGCCGTTATATTTTTCACTCACCATCATGCCGAGAAAACCAAGTTCACCCAGCTTTTTAACCTGCTCAGCTGGAAATTTTTGATGTTCATCACGTTCAATTACACCGGGCTTAAGCTCTTGCTCTGCAAAATCTCTTGCAGCCTGCTGTATCATTATTTGCTCTTCACTTAATTCGAAATGCATAACATTTAAGTATAAAAGGTTAGTAAATCAAATGTAGCATTTCAAATTGAAAATTACTATGGCTGCATAGTAATTTTATCGAAATATTTATGCTAAAAGTTTTGATGTTGTGTCAAAAGACAACGCCTCAAACAAGTCAGAAGGAGATTCTATGGTTTTATTGGTTTGATTTCAGGTTTTGTTAACGTTAAAAAAATGCTTAAACAACCTAAAAAGAGGATAAGTAAAACCTGTGAGGAATGAATAATTGTGGCGTAGGCTAATCCATCTTTAAAGGATATGGAATATAAAACTAAAGATTGCCCTACCATCCAATGAAAAACCCCTATCCCACCTTGTACGGGGGCAGCCATGGCAAACCCAGAAAAAACGAGCGCAGTAAATCCGGCATTAAAATGCAAATTGCTGGTAGCAGGAAGCGCTGAAAAACAGAGACACATCGAAATCAGGTAAAAACCCCAGATCAGGAAAGTAAATAGTAAAAATTTCCATTTGTTTTTCATTTTGCTATAGGATCCGAATCCCTGTCTTAAACTCACGAAAATCCTCAGGAACTTTTTGCTTACCCTACGGCGCAAGAAGTAGAATGATGCGCCGCTTAACATCATGATTAAAATACCAAGTGCCATTAGCCAGATATAATTAACCTGGCTCAGGCGATTTGCGATACTATGATAGATGTGGTGATCAAGAAAGTCAAATACTAGGTCGTATTGAAAAATAAGCATCGCCAGGCCAGTAAGCAGAAGTATCAGTACATCGAAAAGTCTTTCTGTTATTACCGTACCCAAAGAAGAAAAGATCGGCACTTTTTCTGTTCTTTGCATTACCGAGCATCGAACCACCTCGCCAAACCGCGGCAAAGCTAAATTGGCTAAATAACCAATGATCACTCCGTGGTAGACATTCCAGAAACTAACTTTATAATGAATAGACCCATAAAGCATTTGCCAGCGCAATGCCCTTAACAAATAGGCAATCAAAACAGATAAAGCAGAGCTGATCACATAAAAAAGGTTGGCCGTTTTAACTTCCAACCAAATCCTTTCCAAATCCTGACCTCTAAACGCCAGATATAAAATACCTACTCCTATCAAAAGCATGATGAGGTATTTTAATGCCGTTTTGAGATCGAAGGTCACAATGCTATTTTAGTAAGTGATTATTATCATCAGGAAAAACGAGTATGGGATTGTACTTTTTTGCTTCTTCTATCGGCAGGCTTCCGTAAGACATGATGATGAGGATATCGCCCAGCTGTGCCAAACGTGCCGTTGCGCCATTTAAGCAGATCGTTCCGGTACCACGTTCACCTTTAATTACATAGGTTTCGAAGCGTGCACCATTATTGTTATTAACAATTTGCACCTTCTCGTTTGCGATAATATTAGCCGCATCCATCAAATCTTCATCTATCGTAATACTGCCTACATAATTAAGTTCAGCTTGTGTTACTTTAACACGGTGTATTTTCGATTTTAATATTGTAATAACCATTTGGCAAAGTTAGTAATCAGTTTGGAGTTTTCAGTCATCAGTTTGGAGTTTCGCAAATCGGTAAATCTTGATTTTGAATACTCAAATCTCAACGTTACTTAATAATCATATTATCGATTAACCTTGTAGAACCTACTTTGGCCGCAACCAAGGCGACCAGATTATCTTCATCTTTGGAAGTAGCTGGCTCCAAGGTATTTCCATTGGCTATCGTAAAATAGTCGAGTTCTACTCCCTCGATATCTTTATACAACGTTTTTGCCATTTTTTCGAGCTCTGCTAATGAGTATTCATCAAAATGTCTAACCACTAAATGAAGGGATTCGTTTAACACTAAAGAATGTTGTCTATCATCAGCAGATAAGTGAATGTTGCGGCTGCTCATCGCCAATCCGTCTTCTTCTCTAATGATAGGGCATGTGATAATCTGAATTGGAAGATCGAAATATTTGACCATATTTTTGATCATCAAAACTTGTTGAAAATCTTTCTGTCCAAACATGGCAACATCAGGTTCCACCGCATCGAAAAGTTTTTTCACAATCTGAGTTACGCCTTGATAGTGACCTTTTCTAAACTCCCCTTCAAGCAGAAACTCTGCTTTTCCAAGATCAATGTGCCAGTTTTCATTTTCTTTTGAAGGATACATTTCTTCCACGTTTGGCATGAGTACCCCACTACAGCCAGCAGTTTCAAGCATCGATAAATCATGTTCAACGGGGCGGGGATATTTTTCCAGATCTTTCGGGTCGGTAAACTGTGTCGGGTTTACAAAAATACTACAGATTATGATGTCTGCATTTTGCTGAGCAAGTTTAATTAAAGAAATATGGCCATTATGCAGGGCACCCATTGTAGGTACAAGTGCTATTTTTTTACCTGATTCTTTTAACGGTTTTAAGAAAGCCTTAAGCGATGCTTTGGTTTTAAATATTTCCAATTTGGTCTATCTAAATTAAAGTCGTAAAGGTGTAAATTAATCTAAACGAAACCAAACAAATGCTTGCTATATTGATAAATAGTATTATTATGCTTACCTTTGCAGCTCATTATCTTTTATTTAACTTAATATTTTCTTAGAATATGGAGATGGCAAAAACGAAGCTGCTGATTGTTACACACGAGATGTCGCCTTTCCTCGAGCTTACTAAAATTTCTGAAATCACGCGTCAACTACCACAGGCCATGCAAGAAAAAGGATTTGAAATCCGCATCTTGATGCCTAAGTTCGGCAACATCAACGAAAGAAGAAATCGTTTACACGAAGTAATCCGCTTGTCTGGAATGAACATCATTATCGACGACAATGATAATCCCTTAATTATTAAAGTAGCATCCATCCCAGCTGCACGCATGCAGGTTTATTTCCTTGATAACGAAGAGTATTTTCAACGTAAACAAGTTTTTAGAGACGCAAGCGGAAAATTCTTTGATGACAATGACGAGCGTACAATTTTCTTCTGTAAAGGTGCTTTAGAAACGGTCAAAAAATTAGGATGGGCACCAGATATTGTTCACTGTCATGGATGGATGAGCGCTTTAGTTCCTGCTTATATTAAAACTACTTATAAAAATGATCCTACTTTCAAAAATTCAAAAGTAGTTTATTCCATTTATGAAGATGGTTTCGCAGAAAAATTGAATGATAAATTCGCATCTAAGGCAGTAATGGCTAACATGACTGAAGAGGATACTAAAGCTTTTGTTCCTGCAGATTGCAGCAGCATGCACATTGGCGCGATAACGCACGCTGATGCAGTAGTTTTAGCAGATGAAAATCTAGATGCTGCTGTGTTAAAATTTGTTAAAGATTCCAATAAACCAACATTAGCATTTAACTTAACCGAGAATTTTGAAAACTTCTATACTTTTTACGAAGAAATTTCAAGTGATGAATTGGTTTCAGTTGCTTAATTAGGTATTATTATTTTAAATATGAAATTTACAAAACAAGACTTATTAACCCTGTTGATAGGTCTTTTTCTTTTTGCATCGTGTAAAAACCCAGGTGCTGTTGGCTTAGATGTTGATCCAAATACAGCTATCCAAGGCACATTGGTAAACAATGAGCAGATCAGATCACAAACGATAAAAGAAAGTGATATTATAACCAGTGGATTAACTCAGCATCCGATAGGCTATATGGTTGATCCGATTTTCGGAAAAACAGAAGCCAGTCTGGCAATGGCTGTAGCACCACCAACTTCTCTTACTCAAGATTTTGGTACTAATTCCACATTAGATTCGGCTGTGCTGGTACTAAATTTGGGTACCCAGTTTTACGGAGATACTACCACTTCAAAATATAGTATTGATGTTTATCAGCTTACTAATAAAATAACCAACTTTAAGAGCTCTGATGTACAGCCACATAACAGTACTTTATTAGGTAATTTCAATAGCAAGATATTCCCTAAAACACCTATTAAAATTTTTGACATCATTGCTGGCAAGCCTGATACGCTAAGAACAGTTAAAGCGCAAATCAGAATTCCATTAAACAAGGCATTTATTCAGAGCACCATTTTGGCGCAACCTGCTGCTACCTTTACAACAGCTGCAAGGTTTATTGATTATTTTAAAGGCTTATATGCGGAAGTGAACAAAACATCGTCAACCATTGCCGGTGGTGGAGTAGCTTTTGTAGATCTTGCAGGTACTAGTTCGTTTGTTCAATTGGTTTATAAAAAACCTAATGCCACTAATGGTATTGATACCACAAGCGTCAATTTTCCGATTTCGTTAGCAAACGGTGCTGCCGCAAACATTAAACATGATTATACCGGTACGGATGTTCAAACACAACTTACCAATAATGCTACACAATATAATGTAACATATTTGCAAGGGCTGGTTGGTTTAAAAACAAAGCTCTCTTTTCCAAATCTGGCTAATTTCACAAATAATTATGGTAATGTTGTAATAAACAAGGCTGAATTAGTGGTTGATGTGAGCAACGGTTCATTCGCAAATCCTTTTGCACCCGCAGAGCGATTAGCATTGTATCGTTGGGATATCGCCGAACAACCCACTACATTACCGGATTACAATGCCCTAGTGGCCTCTAGTGCTACGGGTTTGTTTGGTGGTGCTTACCAATCATTAAATAATAGATATGTGTTTAATGTTACCTCATATGTTCAGGGTCTTATTGATAAGACCATTACGGATTATGGAACTTTCTTAGCGCCATCGTCTACTGCGTCATATGATACTTCGCCATCTGGTACTTCTGCAGGAAGATCTGTTATCGGATCTTTTGGAAATGCAACAAATAAAATAAAATTGAATATTTATTATACCAAAATAAATTAATCGGTTCAATCCTTTCAAACAACCTCGGCCGAAAATGCCGGGGTTTTTTTATGCCTGAACTTTTTTTCATGCTAAACAATCTTTGTTTAGTATATTCGTCGACTTTAGAAATACCCAAATATATGTGTGGAATAGTAGGTTACATCGGCTATAGAGAAGCTTGGCCAATCGTTTTAAAAGGGCTTAAAAGGTTAGAATATAGAGGTTACGACAGTGCCGGTATAGCACTAATGAATGATAGCAGACAAAGTATTTATAAAAAAGCAGGTAAAGTAGCTGTTTTAGAAGAGTTTGCTGAAAGCCAAGACCGTTCTGGTACTATTGGAATGGGGCACACCAGATGGGCAACCCACGGTGTACCGTCAGACCGCAACTCACATCCACATACCTCTAACAACGAAAAATTATCTATTATTCATAATGGTATCATTGAGAATTACGCAACTTTAAAAGAGGAGCTAATGGGACGTGGCCATGAATTTAAAAGTGATACGGACACCGAGGTACTCATTCATTTAATTGAGGAAATTCAGAAAATAGAGAATTTAGACCTTCTTGAAGCGGTGCGCCTGGCCCTACACGAGGTTAGTGGAGCTTATGCCATCGTGATTATGGATAAGGAAAATCCAGATCGATTAATTGCGGCAAGAAAAGGTAGCCCGATGGTTATTGGTGTGGGTAAAGGTGAATATTTTATTGCATCTGATGCGACACCAATTATCGAATACACCAAAAATGTAATTTACCTGAAAGATGGTGAAATTGCTTTAGTTACCAAAGATGATTTATTGGTGAAACAACTGGATAATATCGTTCAGACGCCATTAATTCAGGAGTTGGAGTTGAAGTTAGAAATGCTGGAAAAAGGTGGCTTTGAGCATTTCATGCTGAAAGAAATCTACGAGCAGCCCCGATCGATTAAAGATTGTATGCGTGGGCGTATTTATCCAAGCGAAGGAAAAGTTCAACTAGGCGGGATAAAAGAGTTTGCTGAAAAATTAAAAAATATTGACAGAATCATCATTGTAGCCTGCGGAACCTCATGGCATGCGGGCTTGGTGGGTGAATATCTGATAGAAGAATACGCCAGAATTCCAGTTGAAGTAGAATATGCATCTGAGTTTAGATACCGTAACCCCATCATCACCGAAAAGGATGTAGTAATTGCCATTTCACAATCTGGCGAAACGGCAGATACCATGGCCGCAATTGAGATGGCCAAAGAACGTGGTGCAACCATTTTTGGAATCTGCAACGTTGCAGGCGCCTCCATCCCACGTTTAACGCACGCAGGTGTCTATACGCATGCAGGCCCGGAGATTGGCGTGGCTTCCACAAAAGCATTTACTGCCCAGGTTACCGTTTTAACCTTAATGGCCTTTTACATGGCGCAACAAAAGGGCACCATTACGGAATCGAAAATGATTGAGCTTTTAACAGAGTTGGATCACATTCCAGAAAAAATTCAGAAGGCATTAGAATCAGATAAACTAATTAAAGAGGTTGCTGAAAAAATTAAAGATTCTCGAAATTGCTTATTTCTTGGCCGGGGAAGCGGTTTCCCGGTGGCACTGGAAGGCGCTTTAAAGCTAAAGGAAATCTCCTACATCCACGCAGAAGGTTATCCAGCAGCAGAAATGAAACATGGCCCTATTGCGTTAATTGACGAGGAAATGCCCGTAGTTTTTATCGCTACGCAAAACTCTTCATATGAAAAGGTAATCAGCAACATTCAGGAAGTAAAGGCCAGAAAAGGTAAAGTAATTGCCATTGTTACCGAAGGCGATACAGAAGTAAAGAAAATGGCAGATTATTGTATTGAAATCCCTGATGCCAACGAAGCTTTTCTACCTTTACTGGCTACGATTCCATTGCAACTTTTATCTTACCATATTGCCGTTTTAAGAGGTTGTAATATTGATCAGCCACGGAACCTCGCGAAGTCTGTTACAGTTGAATAAAATATCAGGCCTATCTCTACTGGGGATAGGTCTATCTATATAATTTCTTATACTTCAACGTTCCCAGATTATCCCATTTTAAAGATAATTCCTCATTATCTAGATGAGTAACTCTTCCCCTTATCGATTTTTTAGGGTAGATAACGGTGATGGTACTATCCTGCAATTCATATTTGGCCAGGTCACCTTCAGGTTCAACATCATAATAATATTGTTCCCGAATTTCAAAAGTATGCAGCCTTGCTGATGAACAAATAGTCTGCCACCTTCCGTAAATAGTATAGGCAGCAATCTTTTCAGGCTTTTTCTTTCCAATTCTCAGCATCCAGGCTTCTTCATTCTCAAGGCTGTCGGATTGATGGTTAGCAGTTGTATCCAACGCTCTAAAGAACGCATCTTTGTTATAAACTTTTTGAAGCTTTCCTAACGAATCAGAAACAGTAATCCTGAAAGCTGTGGGAAACTTTGTATCTCTCCAGGTGAAAATCGGCGTTCTAAAGGTTCCATAATTACCCGAAGAAATTCGAAGCGTATCGATCCGATTAAATTCATTGTTTAAAGTAGTATCGGCATTTATTTCTGTGTTTGAATATTTAAAGTTTACAATCACAACTAGCTGTTGTGTACCTTGATTTTGAAAATCAATCCATTTAAATTCATCCTGGTAAGTAGGTGCTTGTTTTTCCTGAGTGGTGGCAACAAATGAAAATATCGATAAAATGGCAATCGCTCTGATTACAAACGGCCGTGATTCAAGCTGTTGAGATTTGCAGAAAAGGCCATAAGACCCGATTATAGTTAAGAGTGCAATGTTGTCTGTCCAATCTACCGAACGGAATGTTTGTAAGCCCAGAGAATTAACGACATTTATAAGTCCTTCTGACCACTCAGACTTCCACAACACAAATGCAACGGCAGTTACCAAGTGTATCCATTTAACATGTTTAGGAAAAATCGCACTCCAGAAAAAAGGGAAAGCGAACAGACCTGCAAAATCTGAGAGCTTTCCCGTCAATTCGTTATGGAAAAATGCTTTTAAAAAGAAATCATTAGCGAGTAGTAAGCTAATTGAAAGTAAAAAGATAGGATGAACAAGCTTACCTTTACTGCTCATATAAGACTAGAAGGGCAAATCACCATTCTCATCTGATGGGCCTATGGTAAACTCATCTTCAATTTTACGTTCTGCTGGTGCTTGTTGGATGGTTGTGGTAGGGCTTTGCTCAAAGTCGCTCTTACGGCCTAGCATGGTGAAATTTTCCGCAACAATTTCAGTGACATATTTTTTAACTTTCTCTTTATCCTCAAAAGATCTTGTTCTTAATTTACCTTCAATGTAAACGAGTTTTCCTTTTTGGAGATATTTTGAGGCAACTTCTGCCAGGCCCCGCCACAATACGATATTGTGCCATTCGGTTTGTTCTACTCGTTTTCCATCTTTATTGTAGGTTTCTGACGTTGCAAGAGGGAAGCTTGCTACGGTAACGCCGCCATCTAAATGACGTACTTCTGGGTCTTTGCCCAAATGGCCTACTAAAATAACTTTGTTAATGCCCGACATAAATATTTTTGGTTAGTTTTTTAAAATTATAGATCAAGTGGTATCTGGATAGTTAGGCCATTCCGTTTTAAAAGATATTCCTGAACAAAATCGTGAATAACTTTTGGTTGCGGTAACTCATTCAATCTATCTAAAGAAACCCAATTAAGTTCCTTTTGTTTATCGAAGTTAAATATATAATTTTTTAATAAAAAAAAGTTGATATGAATAATTTGGTGCGTTAATATATGTCGTTTACTCGTCAACGGTATAAACTTGGCAGCTTCACCGAAATTTTCAGCTACCGTTCCCACAAATGTGGAACTATTAAAGTTTACTTCGTCTAATGTCTCTATAGAAGGAAAATCATAGAGGTGTTGCCAGATATCACCTGCCTGCCTTTCCCGCACCAAGATCTCTTCCTCGTTTTCGCAAATAAAATAACTGATATAGCGATGTTTTTGCGCTGCTTTACGAAGTTTCGCAGGCAACAAATTGACCTGATTTTGTCTGAAAGCAACACAGGTTTGACTCAACGGACAAATACTACAATTTGGCGATTTAGGTTTGCACTGCATTGCCCCAAACTCCATAATGGATTGATTATAAGTTGCCGGATCTTCCTGATAAAGAAGTTCATTGGCCAGCTTGAAAAATTCCTTTTTGCCTGCGGGAGAATTTATCGGCGTTTCGATACCAAAGTATCTGGCCAACACCCTGAATACATTTCCATCCACAACAGCCCTGGCCTCTCCCGTAGAAAATGAGGAAATTGCAGCAGCTGTATATTCTCCTATTCCCTTGAGTTTGACCAGGTCGTCATGCAACGTTGGGAATTTTCCACCGAAATTATTCACTACGTTTTGAGCAGTTGCATGCATGTTTCTACCACGGGAGTAATAGCCTAAGCCCTGCCAAAGTTTCAATACTTTTGTTTCTGTGGCACCGGCAAAGTCGCTTACTGTAGGAAAATTTTCCAGGAAACTATTGAAGTAAGGAAGGCCCTGCTCTACCCTGGTTTGCTGGAGTATAATCTCTGATAACCAAATGGTATAGGCATCGTTTGTATGCCTCCAGGGCAGATCTCTTTTATTATTTTGATACCAATTTATCAGTTCAAGCTGGAATGTCATTACTGCAAATTACGGCCTATTTATCGGATAAAAAAAAATCTTGCATTTGCCTGATATCCCGGAAGAGAAAAAAATCATCTTTTATTTCCCTATCTCATTAAAAAGCAATACTTTTGCAACCCCAAAACAGTTATAATATTAAAACACAATATATATAAATAAGTAAATATGACTAAGGCAGATATTATTTCAGAAATATCAACAAAAACCGGAATTGAGAAGGTTGATGTACAGGAAACAGTTGAGGCATTTTTCAAGGTTATCAAAACAAGCATGATTGGCGGGGAAAATGTATACGTAAGGGGCTTCGGAAGCTTTGTTGTTAAAAAGAGAGCACAAAAAACTGCTAGAAACATCTCTAAAAACACTGCAATAATTATCCCAGAACACTTTGTACCAAGCTTTAAACCAGCAAAAGTTTTTGTTGATAAAGTTAAAAGCAACTCTAAAAAAATTAGTGTAGAAGCCTAAGTCTTATTATGAATAGCAGCATCAGATCAAAACAAATCATTATTATTGGAGCAGTTTTATTGCTTGTTGCTTTTTTATTCACAAGAGACATTAAGGGTTTGGTTAAACCAACCGAAGAAAATGGTAAGCTGCCAGCAGCCGGCCAGGTTGACGGAATGGAATCTACCCCAACCACTGCTACTTTAAACATCGAAACTACTTCTACTGCTGCTAAAAATGTATTAAATAAAAATTTAGCCACGGACATTACTGCATTAGAAAATAGTTATAAAGGAGCGAAAGGCGCAGAGAAAATTGAATTAGCGAAGCAACTGGCTCAGAAATGGGACGATGTAGAGCAAATCACACCATCAGCACTTTATCTGGAAGTGATTGCCGAGGGCGAACCATCTGCGAAAACATGGTTAGCAGCAGGTAATCAGTTTATGAAAGCGTTTGAGAGTACCCAAGATAGTTTAGCCCAACCTGCTTTATTGCAAAAGGCCAATACATCTTACAAAAAAGTATTAGAGAAGGATACAAATAACATTGAGGCTAAAACAGGTTTAGGTGTAACAATAGTAAACGGCTTAGGTGCGCCAATGCAAGGTATTGCAATGTTGCTTGAGGTTGTTGCTAAAGAGCCTAAAAACGTTAAAGCGAATATGAATTTAGGAATCTTCTCCATAAAATCAGGCCAGTTTGACAAAGCAATTCCACGTTTCAATACCGTGATTGCTACTGCTCCTACTCCTGAAGCCTATTTTTATTTAGGAACAGCTTTAGAAAATTTAGGCAGAAACAAAGAAGCAGTTAATGCTTATTTAGACAGCAAAAAATTAGCGGCCAACCCAACCTTATCATCTTTTATCGATAAGAAGGTAGCTGAACTAAAGAATAAAAATTAATTAACGGATTAATAAAAACATTTAAAACTTAAAACTATGCCAAGCGGTAAAAAAAGAAAAAGACATAAAATGGCTACCCACAAACGTAAAAAACGTTTAAGAAAAAACA
>Ga0308159_1003736_pt1 | contig 14784 bp, 13 predicted proteins | sample PhyCR1_FD_201040 | JGI IMG/M metagenome (GOLD analysis project Ga0308159, IMG submission 201040) | Phyllosphere microbial communities from UC Gill Tract Community Farm, Albany, California, United States - DLSLC.R1 | ecosystem: Host-associated > Plants > Phyllosphere > Unclassified | place: USA... | reverse complement strand
CTGGCGACGCCGCTGCGGGACCGATTCGGCATTCCGCTGCGGCTGCAATTCTATACGCCCGAGGAATTGCTGCTGATCGTCCGGCGCGGGGCTCAGAAGTTGAGCTTCGAGCTGAGCGAGGACGGCGCGCGGGAAATCGCCAACCGCTCCCGCGGCACGCCGCGCATCGCCGGGCGGTTGCTGCGGCGGGTGCGGGATTTCGCGCTGGTCTCCGGCCAGGTGGCGGATCGGGAGATGGCCGATGCCTCGCTGCGGCGGCTGGAGGTGGATGAGAAGGGGTTGGATTCGCAGGACCGGCGCTACCTCCGCCGCATCGCCGAGCACCATGGCGGCGGGCCCGTGGGCGTCGAGACCCTGGCCGCGGCCCTGTCCGAAGGCCGGGATACGCTGGAAGAGGTGATCGAGCCCTACCTGATCCAGGAAGGTTTTGTCATGCGCACGCCGCGCGGCCGCGTGCTGGGCGAGCCGGGGTGGCGCCACCTGGGCATGGCGCCCCCGCCAGGCAGCCAGGCCGACCTGCTGGGGGGCTTCTGATGCCGGCGCATGCCTGGCCGATCCGCGTCTACTTCGAGGATACCGATGCCGGCGGCGTCGCTTACCATGCCAGCTATCTGCGCTGGGCGGAGCGCGCGCGGACGGAATCCTTGCGTGCCATAGATTTGCCGCATCAACTTATGATGCAAGATTACTCTTCGATGCTCGTGGTGCGACGCATTGAAGTGGAGTATGTGGCCCCCGCGCGCCTCGACGATTCTCTGGTCGTGGAGACGCGTGTGCGGAGGTTGGGCGGCGCATCGCTGGATCTGGAACAGCGGGTGCTGGACGAATCCGGGGCGTTGCGGGCGGTTCTGACGGTTGGCCTGGTCTGCGTGCGCACCGAAGGTGTGCGGCCGACGCCGATCCCGGAACCCTGGCGCAGCGCCCTCCGCGCCGGGATGAACGACGAATAGCGCCGACCCCACGCGAAGCGGGGCCGGCCAAGCGAAGGAGATGGCCGTGGGTGGCAGCGTGAATGCGTCGGATCTCGGCCAGGTGGCGCACGACATGACCCTGTGGGGCTTGTTCCTGCAGGCTGACTGGATTGTGAAGCTGGTGATGCTGGGCCTGATCGTGGCCAGCATCTGGGTGTGGGCCGTGGTGTTCGAGAAGGTCACCAGCCTGCGCCGCGTCAACCGCGCCGCCGACGCGTTCGAGGAGAAGTTCTGGTCCGGCGGCAGCCTAGAGCAGCTGTTCCAGACCGAGGGCGAGCGCCCGACCCACCCGATGGCCGCCGTGTTCGGCGCCGCCATGCGGGAGTGGGAGCGCAGCACCACGCGCCCGAACGAGATTCCCCACAATGCCGGCATGCAGACCCGCGCCGAGCGCGCCATGGGCGTGGCCGTGCAGCGGGAGATGGACGGGCTGGAGCGCTGGATGGTGTTCCTGGCCTCGGTCGGCTCCGTCGGCCCCTTCGTCGGCCTGTTCGGCACGGTGTGGGGCATCATGAACTCGTTCTCCGCCATCGCCGGCATGAACAACACCAACCTCGCCGTGGTGGCGCCGGGCATCGCGGAGGCGCTGTTCGCCACCGCAATCGGCCTGGTGGCCGCCATCCCCGCCGTGCTGGCCTACAACAAGATCAGCACCGATCTGGCGCGCTTCGCCTCCCGCCTGGAGAGCTTCTCGACCGAGTTCGCCGCCATCCTCTCCCGCCAGGCTGAGGAGCGCGTCTGAACCATGGCGATGTCATCCGGCGGCGGCGGAAAGGGGCGCGGGCGGTACCGCGCCATGGCCGAGATCAACGTGACGCCGCTGGTGGACGTCATGCTGGTGCTGCTGATCATCTTCATGGTCGCGGCGCCGCTGATGACGGTGGGCGTGCCCATCGACCTGCCCAAGACCAATGCCAGCGCCCTGAACCAGGAGACGGAGCCGTTGACCATCTCGGTCAATGCGGAAGGCCGCATCTTCATCCAGGAAAGCGAAGTGCCGATGGAGGGGCTGGTGGCCCAGCTACAGGCCATCCTGCGCGAGCAGCCGCAGGGTGCACCGGAGCGCCGCATCTTCGTGCGTGGCGACAAGGGCATCAATTACGGCCGCGTGATGGAAGTGATGGGGACGATCTCCGCCGCTGGCTTCACCAAGGTGGCCCTGCTGGCCGAGCAGCCAGCTGGCGTGCCTGCCACCGGCACTGCCGCACCGGCCCGTGCCGGCCAGCCCGCTGGCGCCGCGCGCCCGGCCACGCCGCCGGCCGCCGCGCCGGCCGCACCGGCCGCGCCCGCACAGCCGCGTCGCTGAGAGGAACGGCATTCAACTGATGGCCCGTTCTGGCCTCCGATTCTGGGGATGGGTCTCGGCGGCGCTGCACGCGCTGCTGGGGCTCCTGCTATTCCTCGGCCTGCCGGCGCGGGAGATCCCGGAACCGCCCGAGCAGTCGATCACGGTCGAGCTGATGCCGGCGGACAATCCGCAGCTGGCCAACGCGCCCAACCCGTTGCCGCTGCCCGCGCCCCCGGCGCCGGAGCAGACGCCGGACAGCGCCACGCAGCCGGCCACGCCGGACCTGCCGCAGTCGGCCACGCCGACCCCGCCGCCACCCCCGCCGCCGCCGCCGCCGGCCCATACGCCGACGCCCGCGCCGCCGACGCCGACCCCACCGACGCCCACGCCGTCGGCCCCGGCCCCCACGCCGACGCCGCCCGCGCCGTCGCCCACCCCGCCGGCGCCCACGCCGCCGACGCCGGCCCGCCCGACGCCGACCCCGCCGCCCGCGCCGACGCCATCGCCCGTGCCGGCGCAGCAGCAGGCGCTGCCGACGCCGCCCTTGCCGGTGCCGCCGCCGCCCGCGCCGCCGCAGCCGCAACAGGCGCAGCCAACGCCGCAGCCCACGCCCCAGCCGCCGCAGCAGCAGGCCGCCGCCCAGCCGGCACCGCCGACGCCCACGCCACCCTTGCCATTGCCGCCCCCACCCGTGCCGCCGCCGCCGACGCCGAGCCAGACGGCGGGCACCGGTACGACGCCGCCCGTGCAGCGCCCGGCTGAACGCAGCACCAGCGCGCAGAACACGCTGGAGCGCCTGCGCGCGGCCCAGGCGCAACAGGAGCCACCGCGCGCCCGCGCCAGCACCTCCGGCGGCCGCCCGGCCGCTGGTGGCGGTGCGCCGACGGGCAATGCCCTGCTCAGCCAGGGAGAGATTCGTGGCGTCGCCGACCGCATCAGCGAATGCTGGTCCGTCGACTCTGGAATGATGGGGCTTGACCAGATCACGGTCGATCTACAGGTCACCATTGATCCAGCAGGCGTCATTCGCAACGTTCGGGCCGCACATGGCGTTCCCTCGGACCCGCGTGCGCGTGCGGTGTTTGAAAGTGCCCGTCGTGCTTTGCTGGACACCAAATGCAGCCCGTTGCCCATTCCCCGCGAGAAGATTGATTCCGTGAACAACGGAACCATTTTCCGCTTTAATCCGAGGGGCCTGATCCGATGACCAATACGCTCTTCTCCCGCCGCGTCGCCCTGCTGGGCGGTGCGGGATTGCTTGCCGCGCCGTCCATCCTCCGCGCCCAGGGCGCGCCGGCTGCATCCGCCGGCGGCGCCGGGCAGGTGATCGACATCAACCGCGCGCGCACCGATCCCATCCCGATCGCGCTGCCCGACTTCGCCGGCAGCTCGCCCGCCGCGCAGCAGCTCGGGCAGAACATCACCCGGGTCATCTCCAACAACCTGAAGAATTCCGGCCTGTTCCGCCCGGTGGACCGCGCCGCCTTCATCCAGTCGCCTGAAGCCGCCGCGGCGACGCCGCGCTTCCAGGACTGGCGCGTCGTCGGTGCCCAGGCGCTGGTGACCGGCCGGGCCGAGCCGCAGGGTGACCGCTCCCGCATCGAGTTCCGCCTGTGGGAAGTCAACTCCGAGCAGCAGCTGCAGGGCACCGCCTACACCGCCAACGCCGCCAACTGGCGGCAGATCGCGCACGTCATCTCGGACGTGATCTATGAGCGGATGCTGGGCGAGAAGGGCTATTTCGACACCCGCATCGTCTATGTGGCGGAGAGCGGCCCGCGTGACCGCCGTACCCGCCGCCTGGCGATCATGGACCAGGATGGCGAGAACAACCGCTTCCTGACCGATGGCAACTTCCAGGCCCTCTCGCCCCGCTTCCATCCGAATGCGCGGCAGATCGCCTTCATGTCCTACGCCAACAACAACCCGCGCGTGTTCCTGTTCAACCTGGACAGCGGCCGGCAGGAAGTGCTGGGCAATTTCCAGGGCATGACGCTCTCCCCCCGCTTCAGCCCGGACGGGCGGAACGTGGTGCTCTCCTCCACCCGTGGCGGCGACGCCAACATCTTCGTGGTGGATCTGGCCTCGCGGCGGGAGCGTCAGCTCACCTCCGGCGGCGGGCTGGACGTCTCGCCCTGCTATTCGCCGGACGGCACGCAGATCGTCTTCAACTCCGACCGGGGCGGCGATCAGCAGCTCTACATCATGGACGCGAATGGCGGCGGCGCGCGCCGCATCTCCTTCGGTAACGGCCGCTACGCCACGCCGGTCTGGTCCCCGCGCGGCGACCTGATCGCCTTCACCCGCATGGGTGGCGGGCGCTTCGCCATCGGCGTGATGCGTCCGGACGGTTCGGGCGAGCGCATCCTGTCCGAAGGCTGGTCGATGGAGAGCCCGAGCTTCGCGCCGAATGGCCGCGTCCTGACCTTCTATCGCGAAAGTCAGGCCCGCGACTCGCGTGGTGGCGGCTATTCTTCCCGCCTGTCGATGATCGACATCGCGGGCTTCAACGAGCGGCAGGTGATCACGCCGACGGATGCCAGCGAGCCGAACTGGTCGCCGCTTTTGTCGTCCTGACGGGCAGATTTGCGTGCGGCGCGATTAAATTTGTTCTGGAATGCAACCAATCGGGACCTTGGCGCTTTCCTGCCTTGAACAAGCCGTAATCCAGGCCTATCGCGCCGCAAAATCGATCTGCCATGAAGGAATCGAAATGATGAATACCAAGCTCCTCGGCGCCCTTGCCGCCGCCGCCCTGCTCTCCGCCTGCGCGAGCGAGGATAACTCCGCCGCCACCACCGGCGCCGGTGCCGGTTCGGGCGCCAGCTCCAACATGGCTGGCAGCGTTCGTCCGGGCAGCCAGGAAGATCTGGTCGCCAACGTTGGCGACCGCGTCTTCTTCGGGCTGGACCGCTCCACCGTCGCCGCTGACCAGCGCCCCGTGCTGGACCGCCAGGCCGCCTGGCTGGCGCAGTACCCGCAGGTCCAGATCACCCTGGAAGGCCACGCCGACGAGCGCGGCACCCGCGAGTACAACCTGGCCCTCGGCCAGCGCCGTGCGAACTCCGCGCGGGACGTGCTGGTCGCCCAGGGCGTGTCCGGCAGCCGCCTGAGCACGATCTCCTATGGCAAAGACCGTCCGGCTGCCCTCGGCTCCAACGAGGAAGCCTGGGCGCAGAACCGCCGCGCCGTGACGGTGGTGCGCTGAACGCAGCGATCTGATCCCCGCGGCGTTGACGCGGGGTTGAGAGGCTGAAAAGAAAGCGGCGGCTTCCGTTCATCCGGGGCCGCCGTTTTTTGTTGTAGATGTCGTTCACCCACCCGCCGCCACCGGGGAGGGTTCCAGCCGCAAGGATAGGCCCACATGCTCCGCAAGCTTCTTCTCGCCGCGCCGCTGCTGCCCCTGCTGATGGCGGCGCCAGCGATGGCGCAGATGGACAGCCGTGAAGGCATCGCCTTGCAGAACCAGATCCTGCAGTTGAGGCAGGAGATGGAGCAGCTGCGCCGCAGCGGTGGCAGCAGCCTGGGCGGCCCGGTCATCACCGCGCCATCCGGCCGTGGCGGTGCGCCCTCCGAGCTGACGGGCCAGTTGCTGGACCGGGTGAACCAGCAGGATGACGAGCTGCGCCGCGTGCGCGGCCGCGTCGATGAGCTGGAGTTCCGCAACCGCACCTTGCAGCAGCAGCTGGAGAAGCTGCAGGGCGATATGGACTACCGTATGCAGCAGCTGGAAGGCGGCGGCGGAGGCCGTTCCGCCCCGGCGGCACCCGCGTCCCCCGGGCAATCCGGCAGCCTGGGCAATGCGGCGCCCGCCGCTGCGGCCGGGGCGGCGGGCGGTGCCGCCACGGCACCGCGTACGGCGGAGCGCGCCCTGGCAGATGGCCAGGCGGCACTTGGCCGGCGCGACTATCCGGCCGCCGAGGCTGCGGCGCGTGAAGTGGTCGCCAGCCGCAACACGGCGCGTAGCCAGGATGCACAGCTACTGCTGGGCGGTGCGCTGCTGGGCAAGCGGGACTTCCCCAACGCCGCCCTGGCCTTCGATGACGCCTATAAGCGCAACCGGCAATCCGCCCGGGCGCCGGAAGCGATGATCGGCCTGGCCAATTCCTTCATCGGCCTGAACGCCAAGCGCGAGGCGTGCGAGACGCTGGACAATTTGCGCAGCGAGTTCCCGCGCCTGTCCGGCGGCCTGGCCGAGCGGGCAGCCGATGCCCGCCGGCGTGGCAGCTGCCGCTAAGGCGCTGCGCTGCCAGCCTGTGGTGACGCCGCCCGCGAGGGTGGCGTGACCAGCGAAGCACCGCTCTCGACGGAAGAGTTCGCGGCGCTGATGGCGCCGCTAGGGCCGTTTGGCCCGGCGCCACGGGTGGCGGTCGGTGTCTCCGGCGGCCCACATTCCCTGGCTTTGATGTTGCTGGCCAGTACCTGGGCCACTGCGCAGGGCGGCAAGGCCGTCGCCTTTGTGGTGGATCACGGCCTGCGCCCCGGTAGCGACGCCGAGGCCCAGTGGGCGGCCAGCCTGCTGCGCGGGCAAGGTATGCCGGCCGAGATTCTGACCCTCTCCCTACTGGGCGGTTCCGCCGTGCAGGAACGTGCCCGCGCCGGGCGGCTGGAGGCGATGCTGGCCCGCTGCGCCGCGTTGGGCCTGCCTTGGCTGTTGCTGGGGCAGCACCAAGCCGATCAGGCCGAGACCGTGCTGTTCCGCGCCCTGCGCGGCAGCGGTGCCGCCGGGTTGGCCGGCATGGCCGCCGCGCGACCGGAACCCGCCGCTCTGCTGTTGCGGCCCCTGTTGCCAGTGGCGCCGGTGCGGCTGGAGGCCTTGCTGGCGGCACGCGGCATCGAGCCGTTGCGCGATCCTTCCAATACCCATCCTCGATACGCCCGCGCCAGGCTGCGTGCCGCGCTGGCGGACCCGGGGGGGCAGGGCGCCGGAACCCAGGCGCTGGCCACCGCCGCCGCGGCCTTCGCCTGTCGCCGGGATCGCACCCAGGCGGCGTTGACCAGGCGGCTGGCTACCGCGCTGCGCCTGCGCCCCGAGGGCTATGCCCTGCTAGATGCGGCGGCGTTGGGGCAGGACGAGGTGGCCCGTGCCGCCCTGGCCGCCGTTCTGCGGCTGCTCTCGGGCGAGGAGCATGCACCGCCCGAGGCCGCCGTGGCCCGCCTGCTGGCGCAGGGCCAGGGCACGCTGCACGGGGTGCAGTGGGCGGCCGGGCTGCTGTGCCGGGAACCGGCCGCCTGTGCCCCGCCGCTGTCCGCCGAAGCCGGCATGGTGTGGGATGGCCGCTGGCGGGTGGGGACGGTGCCTGAAGGGCTGGAGATCGGCGCGCTCGGTGCGGCTTCGGCGGCGCTGACGCGGCGGGAACGGCGCGGCTTGCCGGCGCGGGTGCTGGCCGGGCTGCCGGCGTTGTGGCGGGCGGGCGCGGTGCAGGGCGTGCCGGTTCTGGGGCTCGGAACGGCTGCGGAACTGACTTTCGCCCCCCGCGGCGGCCCGTTAGGCTAGGATTATCATGCGCCGGGCTAGATGAATTGCGCGACATGGTTTGAGAACGCGGCTTGACGCCCTATCTTGTGTGGGCGCCGGGCGTGCCTGGCGATCGGATGGGAACCCTACGGTGAATAATTTCGGCCGCAATCTGGCGCTCTGGGTGATCGTGGCGCTGCTGCTCGTGGCGCTGTTTAATCTGTTCCAGCCCAATTCCTCTAACCGCCAGGCCGGTCAGCAGGTCGCGTACAGCGACTTCCTGAACGAGGTGAATGGCGGCCGCGTCCGCGACGTGACCATTCAGGGGCGTACCCTGACCGGTCAGCTGTCCGATGGCCGCAGCTTCAGCACCTACACGCCGGAAGACCCGACCCTGGTCAGCAAGCTGACGGACAAGGGCGTCCGCGTCGTGGCGCGGCCGGAAGAGAGCGACGTCAACCCGCTCTTCCACTACCTGCTCTCCTGGTTCCCGATGCTGCTGCTGATCGGCGTCTGGGTGTTCTTCATGCGCCAGATGCAGGGTGGCGGCGGCCGGGCCATGGGCTTCGGCAAGTCCAAGGCCAAGCTGCTGACGGAAAAGCAGGGCCGCGTGACGTTCGAGGACGTCGCAGGCATCGAGGAAGCAAAGGGCGAACTCGAAGAGATCGTCGACTTCCTGCGGGACCCGCAGAAGTTCCAGCGCCTTGGCGGCAAGATCCCCAAGGGCGTGCTGCTGGTCGGCCCCCCGGGCACCGGCAAGACGCTGCTGGCCCGCGCCATCGCCGGCGAGGCCAACGTGCCGTTCTTCACCATCTCGGGCTCCGACTTCGTCGAGATGTTCGTGGGCGTCGGCGCCAGCCGCGTGCGCGACATGTTCGAGCAGGGCAAGAAGAACGCACCGTGCATCATCTTCATCGATGAAATCGACGCGGTCGGCCGCCATCGTGGCGCCGGCCTCGGCGGTGGCAATGATGAGCGTGAGCAGACCCTCAACCAGATGCTGGTCGAGATGGACGGCTTCGAGGCGAATGAGGGTGTGATCCTGATCGCCGCGACCAACCGTCCGGACGTGCTGGACCCGGCACTGCTGCGCCCGGGCCGCTTCGACCGTCAGGTCGTGGTCCCGAACCCGGACGTGATGGGCCGCGAGAAGATCCTGCGCGTGCACATGCGCAAGGTGCCGCTGGCGTCCGACGTCGACCCCAAGACCATCGCGCGCGGTACCCCGGGCTTCTCGGGCGCCGACCTCGCCAACCTGGTCAACGAGGCGGCGCTGCTGGCGGCCCGCACCGGGCGGCGCACGGTCGGCATGCACGAGTTCGAGCAGGCCAAGGACAAGGTCATGATGGGCGCCGAGCGCCGGTCGTTGGTCATGTCCGATGACGAGAAGCAGATGACGGCCTATCACGAGGCCGGCCACGCCCTGGTGGCGCTGCATGAGCCGGAATGCGACCCGGTGCATAAGGCGACCATCATCCCGCGCGGCCGTGCCCTGGGCCTGGTGATGTCCCTGCCGGCCGGTGACCGCTACTCCAAGCACAAGTCCAAGCTGAAGGCGGAACTTGCCATGGCGATGGGCGGGCGTGTCGCGGAAGAGCTGATCTTCGGCCCGGACAAGGTCTCGAACGGCGCCAGCGGCGACATCAAGATGGCGACCAACCAGTCGCGCATGATGATCACCGAATGGGGCATGAGCGAGAAGCTTGGCATGATCGCCTATGGCGACAACAGCCAGGAGGTCTTCCTCGGCCATTCCGTGACGCAGGCGAAGAACGTGTCCGAAGCCACAGCGCGGGAAATCGACAGCGAAGTGCGGGCCATGATCGACGAGGCCTATGCCCGCGCGAAGCACATCCTGCAGGTGAATATCGAGGAACTGCACGCGGTGGCGAAGGGTCTGCTGGAGCATGAGACGCTCTCCGGCGACGAGATCCGTCTGGTGATGAAGGGCGAGCCCATCGTGCGGAGCCGGCCGGATGAGCCGGTGCAGTCCGGCCGTGGCAGCGTGCCGACTTCTGGCCGGCCGCAGGCGCCGCGCCCGGATGGCGGGTTGAACCCGTCGCCGCAGCCCGGACTCTGACGGAGCGGGCGTTCCGCACCGGCCTGGATTTGCGCTAAAGAGAAAGGCCCCGGGAACGGGGCCTTTTTTCATGGCGAGCGGGGAGAGCGGCCAGGATGGCGGAACGCTGGTTGGAGCCCTTGGGCCTATTGCACGGCCCAGCCGCATTCCATGCCGTTCGCGCGGGCCATGCGCTGCCGCTGGCGGGCGGCCCGGCTTCCTTCTCCCTGCTGCGGCTGATCGAAGGCGGGCAGGAACAGGGCATCCACCCGGTGGCCGACCTCCCCAAGGCGTGGGAGGACCTGCTGCCGGCGCTGACCCGTCGTCCCTTGCCCTTCGCCGGCCTGCCGCATGACCGCCCATTGGTAATGGGCATCCTGAACGTGACGCCGGACAGCTTTTCCGATGGCGGCAAGCATCTGGATGTGAAGGCGGCGGTGGCCGCCGGCCACGCCATGTTGGAAGCTGGCGCGGACATCCTGGACATTGGCGGCGAAAGCACGCGCCCGGGCGCCGCTGCCGTGACGGCGGAGGAGGAGATCGCCCGCATCCTGCCCGTGGTACGGCAGTTGGCGACGGCGGCGGTGGTCAGCGTCGATACCCGCTACGCCGCCACCATGCAGGCGGTGCTGGATGCGGGGGCGGAGATCGTCAACGACATCTCCGCACTGCGGCAAGACGCGAAATCCGTGCGGGTGGTGCAGGAGAGCCGGGCGCCGGTGGTGCTGATGCACATGCCGGCGCTGGACCTGCGGCGGATGCACGAGGCCACTGGATATGAAGACGTGGTGCTGGATGTCGCCCGCTTCCTGCGCCAGCGGGTGGAGACGGCGGAGGCGCTGGGCATTGCCCGTGGGCGGATTGTCGTCGACCCCGGCATTGGCTTCGGCAAGACGCGGGAGCAGGACCTGCTGCTGCTGAACCGCTTGCCACTGCTCGCCGGCATCGGCTGCCGGGTGCTGGTGGGTGCATCCCGCAAGCGGCTGGTGGGTTGGGTTACGGGGGCGGAGCTTCCGGCGGAGCGGGTAGCCGGCAGCGTCGCCGTGGCGCTGGCGGCGGCGGCCGCCGGGGCCAGCATCCTGCGGGTGCATGATGTGGCGGAGACGGTGCAGGCGTTGCGGATGTGGAAGGCCTGCGCCGATGGCGCCGTGCCGCAGCCGGCCGAGGCGGGGTGAATGGACGGCCCTGGCTGTCCCCGCTAGAGCGTCCTGCCCAAGCGTCCCACCGCGGAACGTGTAAAATTCGCCAGATTAAAACGCTGGCGCAACTGTCGGACTCTTTGGACACTCATTCCAGGAACCAGCCGGGGTGGCGCGCCACCCCGAGACAAGAACACCGGAGGCTGCGGCGACCTGATGGCTCAGAAGCAGCGGAAACGACAGGAAAGGACTGCGGGGATGACCGACGCCGTGCGCCGCCTCTTCGGCACCGATGGAATTCGGGGCGTGGCCAACCGTGCGCCTATGGATGCGCTGACCGCACTGCGGCTGGGCCAGGCCGCCGGCTACTTCTTCAGCCGTGGCGCGCACCGGCACCGGGTAGTGATCGGCAAGGACACCCGCCTCTCGGGCTACATGCTGGAACCGGCGCTGACGGCGGGCTTCGTTGGTGCGGGGATGGACGTGGTGCTGGTCGGGCCGTTGCCGACGCCGGCCATTGCGCTGCTGACGCGCAGCCTGCGGGCGGATCTCGGCGTGATGATCTCCGCCAGCCACAACCCTTTCGAGGATAACGGCATCAAGCTGTTCGGCCCGGACGGGCTGAAGCTGTCCGATGCGCAGGAGATGGAGATCGAGGCGCTGATGGCGCAGGACCCGGTGGGCCTGGTGGCGCCCTCCCGCCTTGGCCGCGCCAGCCGGCTGGACGATGCGCCGGGCCGCTATATCGAGGCGGTGAAGGCCAGCTTTCCCAAGGGGCGCAGCCTGGCCGGGCTGCGCATCGTCGTCGATTGCGCGCATGGCGCCGCGTACAAGGTGGCGCCCACGGTGCTGTGGGAGCTGGGGGCCGAGGTGGTCTCCATCGGCGTCTCGCCGGACGGCTTCAATATCAACAAGGAATGTGGCTCTACCGCGCCCGGCCGGTTGGCGGAGCTGGTGCGGGAACGGCGAGCCGACCTTGGCATCGCGCTGGACGGCGATGCCGACCGGCTGGTGCTGGTGGACGAAGAGGGCCAGGTGATCGATGGCGACCAGATCCTGGCGACGGTCGCGGAATCCTGGGCGGCGCAGGGGCGGCTGAACGGCACCTCGGTGGTTGCGACGGTGATGTCCAACCTGGGGCTGGAGCGGTTCCTGGAAAGCCGTGGCCTGAACCTGCTGCGGACCAAGGTGGGGGACCGCTACGTCTCCGAGCGCATGCGGGAGACCGGGGCCAATCTGGGTGGCGAGCAGTCCGGCCACATGATTCTCAGCGACTTCGGTACCACGGGGGACGGGCTGGTGGCCGCCCTGCAGGTGCTGGCGGTGCTGGGCGAGCAGAAGCAGCCGGCCAGCGAGGCCTGCCGCCGCTTCACCCCGTTGCCGCAGCGGCTGGTGAATGTCCGCTACAACGGGCTCAGCCCGCTGAGCGATGCCGGGGTGAAGGAGGCCATTGCCGCCGCCGAGACCCGGCTGGGCCATCGTGGCCGTGTGTTGATCCGCCCCAGCGGCACCGAGCCGCTGATCCGCGTGATGGCGGAGGCCGAGGAGGAGGGCATGGTCGAGGAGACGGTGGAATCCCTGGCCGCGCTGATCCGCGCCCGGGCCGCCGCGCTGCCGATGAAGGTGGAGGGCTGATGCAGGGCCGCGTGCTGATCGTCGCCGGGTCCGATTCCGGCGGCGGGGCGGGAATCCAGGCGGACATCAAGGCCTGCGCGGCGATGGATGCCTATTCGGCCACGGCCATTACCGCGCTGACGGCGCAGGACACGCTGGGGGTGCATGGCGTGCACCCGGTGCCGCTGGAGTTCGTGCGGAAGCAGATCCGCCTTTCGCTGCGGGATATTGGGGCCGACGCGATCAAGACCGGCATGTTGGGCGATGCCGCCACGATCGAGGCGGTGTGCGATGCGCTGGCGGAGGACGGGCCGGGCATCCCGCTGGTGGCCGACCCGGTGATGGTGGCGAAGGGCGGCAGCAACCTGCTGGCACCGGATGCGGTGGAGACGCTGAAGCGCCGCCTGCTGCCGATGGCCCATCTGCTGACGCCGAATATCCCGGAGGCCGAGGTCATTTCCGGCCTGCGCATCACCGGGCTGGAGGAGATGCGCGCGGCGGCGAAGGTGATGCTGGGCCTTGGCGTGCCCGCGGTCCTGCTGAAGGGTGGCCACCTGGAAGGCGACCGCCTGCTGGACCTGCTGGCGACGCAGGAGGACGAGGTGGTATTCGAAAGCGCGCGGATACCCAGCCGCCACACCCACGGCACCGGCTGCACCCTGGCTTCGGCCATCGCGGCCGGGCTGGCGCAGGGCATGGCGTTGCGGGATGCCGTGGCGCGTGGGCGTGCTTTCGTGCAGGCGGCGTTGAGGTCGGCGCCGGGGCTGGGGCAGGGGCATGGCCCGCTGAACCATGGCGTGACGGTGGACCCCGAGCGGATCGCCGCGCTGGCCTGAAGCCGGCGGGTTCCTGCCCGAGGTATGGCCGTCGCGGCCGCGTTTAACCTGGAAGCGCCCGGGCCATTCTGGCGAAGCGTGGACGCGGCCCTGTCATGCTGTCACAGGGGCTTCGCGTCCGCTCGCCGTCTGGCAAGCTGCAGTCTTGTTGCAGTGCAGGAAGGGATGGCGCGATGTTCCGACATACGCCGGTGCGGCTGACGACCTACACGGTCGATGCCTTCGCCGATCGTCCGTTCGCCGGCAATCCAGCCGTGGTCGTGCCACTGCAATCATGGTTGCCGGACGCGCTGATGCAGGCGATGGCGGCCGAGCACAATGTGAGCGAGACGGCCTTCTTCGTCGCCGACGGGCCGGGCCAGTGGCACCTGCGCTGGTTCACCCCGAAGGTGGAAGTGCCGATCTGCGGCCACGCCACCCTGGCCACGGCCTTCGTGCTGGTGCACGAATTGGGGGCACCGGCCCCGCTGCGCTTCCGCACCCAGGCCGGCATCCTCAGCGTGTCCCGCGACGCCGACCGCTTCGTGCTGGATTTTCCGGCCAATGTGCCGGAGTGGACGTATCGCTCGCCGCCCGGCCTGGCCGCCGCGCTGGGCGCGGTGCCGCGCGAAGTGTGGAAGGCGCGGGACTGGATCTGCCTGTTCGACAGTGCCGAGACGGTGCGGGCGCTCACGCCCGACCACGCGCGCATCGCCTCTCTGAATGACCCCACGCAGGGCGGGCAGGCGCGCGTCATCGTCACCGCCGTGGCGGATGACGGGCTGCATGATATCGAATCCCGCTACTTCGCCGCCCGGGTTGGCGTGAACGAGGACCCGGTGACCGGCATGGCGCACACCCAGCTGGTGCCGTTCTGGGCCAGGCGGTTGGGCAAGACCGCGCTGGTCTGCCGCCAGTCCAGCCCGCGCGGCGGCACGCTGTGGTGCGACTTGGCGGGGGACCGTGTCCGCCTCGGTGGCCATGCCGTGCTCTATGCGCGCAGCGAGGTCTGCCTGCCGGCCGATCGCTTGATCGCGCAGCCCCTGAGCGCCTAGAGCATGATGCGCGCGCACCGAACCAGCCTGTCTCGCCTGATCGTACCATCGGGGCTGGTGGCGTTCCGCCGCCGGTACGCCCCGGCCCGTCTTCCATAAGAACCGAGTTGAACGCCATGTCGCAGCAGAACCCGATGCCCAACCGTCGCCCGGCGAACCCCAACTTCGCTTCCGGCCCCTGTGCCAAGCGCCCGGGTTGGTCCGTCGCGGCGCTGGAGCCGGCGTTGACCGGCCGCAGCCACCGGGCACCGGCGCTGAAGGCCCGGCTGGCCGAGGTGATCGACCGCTCCGCTGCCCTGCTGGGCATGCCGGAAGGCTGGCGTCTGGGCATCGTCCCGGCTTCCGACACCGGCGCGGTGGAGATGGCGCTGTGGTCGCTGCTGGG
>Ga0308159_1003735_pt1 | contig 14786 bp, 16 predicted proteins | sample PhyCR1_FD_201040 | JGI IMG/M metagenome (GOLD analysis project Ga0308159, IMG submission 201040) | Phyllosphere microbial communities from UC Gill Tract Community Farm, Albany, California, United States - DLSLC.R1 | ecosystem: Host-associated > Plants > Phyllosphere > Unclassified | place: USA... | reverse complement strand
GCCCGGTCACGAGCAGGTCGCCGAGCGCATCGAAGAAGCCATACGCGTCGTTGCGGTCCAGGTGGTCCGACAGCTTGAGGCCGGCTTGCGCCGCGCGGGCCAGCGTGTCGGGTGCGACGAAGGCGCCGGCGTTGTCCTCCACGCCGTCGATGCCGTCGGTGTCGGCGGCAAGCGCCCACACGCCGGGCTCCCCCATCAGCGCGCCGGCCAGGCCCATGCAGAACTCGCCCGCGCGTCCGCCCCGCCCCTTGGCGGTGCCCGGCGGGCGCTGGCGCACGGTCACCGTCGTCTCGCCGCCCGACAGGATCACGCAGGGCCGCGCGAAGGGCGTGCCGTGGCGCGCCACCGCGCGGGCCAGGGCGGCGTGCACCTTGCCGACCTCGCGCGACTCGCCTTCCATTTCGTCGCTGAGGATGTGCGCATCGATGCCCGCGGCGCGCGCCGCGTCGGCCGCCGCCTCGAGCGACTGCTGCGGCGTGGCGATGAGGTGCGTCACGTGGCCGGCGAACGCGGCGTCGCCGGGCTTGGGCGTCTCGAGGGCGCCGCTCTCGAGCGAGGCGCGCACGGCCGCCGGCACCTCGATGCGGTAGCGCGCGAGGATGGCCAGCGCGTCGGCGCAGGTGCTGGCGTCGGGCACCGTGGGACCGCTGGCGATGATGGCCGGGTCGTCGCCCGGCACGTCGCTGATCGTGAGCGTGACCACCTGCGCCGGCGCGCAGGCGGCCGCCAGCCGGCCGCCCTTGATGCGCGAGAGGTGTTTGCGCACGCAGTTCATCTCGCCGATGTGGGCGCCCGATTCGAGCAGTTCCCTGTTGATGCGCTGCTTGTCGGCCAGCGTCAGGCCTTCGGCCGGCAGCGTGAGCAGCGCCGAGCCGCCGCCGGAGATGAGGCACAGCACCAAGTCGTCGGCCGTCAGCCCTTCGGTGAGCGCGAGCATGCGCTCGGCGGCACGCTGGCCGGCCTCGTCGGGCACGGGGTGCGCGGCCTCGACGACCTCGATGCGCTGCTTCAGGCCCTCGGGGCGCGGCGGAATGTGGTCGTAGCGCGTGACCACGAGGCCTTCGAGCGGTGCGTCGGCCGGCCACAGCGCTTCGAGCGCCTGTGCCATCGACCCGCCCGCCTTGCCCGCGCCGAGCACCAGCGTGCGGCCCTTGGGCGGCCGGGGCAGGAAGGCGCCCATGTTGGCCAGCGGCAGCGCGCGCGTGACGGCGGCGCGGTACAGGTGTTCGAGGAAGCCGCGCGGATTGTTTTGCGGCGTGGGCGGGTTCGATGCCATCATGGTCGGGTCTCCGTTTTTGTTCGACGACAAGAAAAGGCTTTGCTCAATGACGACCTTGCTGGTCCACAACGCCGACTGCGTTGCCACATTCGACGATCAGCGGCGCGAGCTGCGCGGCGCCTCGGTGCTGGTGGACGGGCATCGCATCGCGGCCATCGGCCCGGCGGCGGATCTGCCCGCCGAGGCCGACGAGGTGATCGATGCGCGCGGCCACCTGGTCATGCCGGGCATGGTCAACACGCATCATCACATGACGCAGTCGCTGACCCGGGCGATCCCCGCGACACAGGACGCCGAGCTCTTCGGCTGGCTGCGCGGGCTGTACCCGATCTGGGCCGGACTGACGCCGGAGATGGTGCAGGTCTCGACGCAGGTGGCGATGGCCGAACTGCTGCTCTCGGGCTGCACCACCAGCAGCGACCACCTCTACATCTATCCCAACGGCATCAACCTCGAGGACAGCATCGAGGCCGCGCAGCGCATCGGCATGCGCTTCACCGCATCGCGCGGCAGCATGAGCCTGGGCGAATCGCAGGGCGGCCTGCCGCCCGACGGCGTGGTCGAGAAGGAGGACGCCATCCTGGCCGAGACGCAGCGCCTCATCGAGCGCTGGCACGACCGCGCGCACGGCGCGATGGTGAACGTGGCGGTGGCGCCGTGCTCGCCCTTCTCGGTGAGCCGCGACCTGATGCGCGAGTCGGCCCGGCTCGCGCGGGCCTACAAGGTGCGCCTGCACACCCACCTGGCCGAGAACGACCACGACATCGCCTACACGCGCGAGAAATTCGGCTGCACGCCGGCCGAGTACGCGCAGGACCTGGGCTGGCTGGGCGACGACGTGTGGCATGCGCACTGCGTGAAGCTCGACGCACCGGGCATCGGGCTCTTCGCGCGCACGCACACCGGCGTGGCCCACTGCCCCTGCAGCAACATGCGGCTGGCCTCGGGCATCGCACCGCTGCGGCAGATGCTCGACGCCGGCGTGCCCGTGGGCCTGGGCGTGGACGGCAGCGCCAGCAACGACGGCGCGCACATGGTGGGCGAGGCGCGGCAGGCGCTGCTGCTGGCACGCGTGCGGCGCTCGCTGGACGCCCCGGCCATCGGGCCCGATGGCCGTTGGGATTTCGGCTGCGACCACGGCCCGGCCGAGATGACGGCGCGCAACGTGCTCGAGGTGGCCACCCGCGGCGGCGCGCAGGTGCTGGGCCGCAGCGACATCGGCCACCTGGCGCCCGGCATGTGCGCCGACCTGGCGCTGTTCGACCTGCGCACCCTCGCCTTCGCCGGCGGCGCGGTGCACGACCCGGTCGCGAGCCTGCTGATGTGCGCCAGCCCGCAGGCGGCGTACACGGTGGTCAACGGACGGGTGGTGGTGCGCAAAGGGCGCCTGGCCACCGTCGAGCTGGAACCGCTGGTCGAGCGTCACAACCGGCTCGCAGTGGAATTGGCGGAAACCGCGCGTTGAGTGCCCGATGTGCGGCCGCCGCGGCGGCCGCACATCAGTTCGTTTTGGCGCCGCTGTTGAACCACTTGCCGACCAGCGCGCGCTCGGCATCGGTGATGCCCGTGGCGTTGTTCATCGGCATGATCTTGGTCACGACCACCTGCTGGTAGACGGCCTGGGCATGCGCGGCCACCTGGTCGGGCGTGTCCAGGCGCACGTTCTTCATCTGCACGGCGGCGCCGTGGCACATGTAGCAGCGCTGTTCCAGCACCTTCTGCACTTCGGCATAGGACACCGGCGCGGCGGCGGCGGCCGACGGCGCGGGCGCAGCCACCGGCTCGGGCTTCATCCACACGATGGTCAGCCCCAGCACGGCGATGCCGAAGAGCGCATAGGGCAGCGGGTTCTTCGCGTTGCCCAGCTTGAAGCGGTGCCGCACCACGAAGAACTGCCGGATCGCCGCGCCGCCGAGCATGATGAGCAGCAGCACGATCCAGTTGTACTTGTGCGTGTAGGTGAAGCTGTAGTGGTTGCTCAGCATCGCGAACAGCACCGGCAGCGTGAAATACGTGTTGTGCACGCTGCGCTGCTTGCCGCGCTGGCCGTGCACCGGATCGACCGGCTTGCCCTCGCGCAGCGCCGCCACGTTCTTGCGCTGGCCGGGAATGATCCAGAAGAACACGTTCGCGCTCATGGTGGTGGCCATCATGGCGCCCACCAGCAGGAAGGCCGCGCGGCCGGCGAACCACTGGCAGGCCAGCCAGGTCGCGAAGGCGATGAAGAGCGCGACCAGCACGCCGACGACGGTGTCGCCGTTCTTGCGGCGGCCGAAGATCTGGCAGATGCCGTCGTACACCATCCAGAAGACGACGAAGAAGGCCAGCGCCACCCCGATGGCGGCACCGGGCTGCCAGTCCATCTTGGACTTGTCGATCAGGTAGGTGCTCGCGTTCCACAGATAGGACATCGTGAACAGCGTGAAGCCCGAGATCCAGGTGGAGTAGCTCTCCCAGTACGACCAGTGCAAGTGGTCGGGCAGCTTCCTGGGCGCCAGCAGGTACTTCTGCATGTTGTAGAAGCCGCCGCCGTGCACGGCCCACTGCTCGCCGCCCACGCCCTTGTCGAGCGACTCCTGGTCCTGCGGCTTCTCGAGGCTGTTGTCCAGCATCACGAAGTAGAAGGACGCGCCGATCCATGCGATCGCGGTGATGACGTGGACCCAGCGCAGCAGCAGGTTGGCCCAGTCGAGGTAATAGCTTTCCATCGCTCAACCCTCGCGGCGCACCATGGCGCCGCATTCCGGCCTGCTCACCACCGCGGGCTCTGTGAGCAGAGAAAGGGCCGCGAACGTCGGCATCGTGGGGATGCATCGCGCTCCGCTGCGGCGTGTTGTGGACTGGAGTGTATACAGTTCGGGCGCTTGCATCGTGATTTTTTTGATCGGCGCCCTGCTGTGGGAAACCCTAGGCCTGTGCGTGAATTTGCAATAACTGTGCCGCCACCGCCACCGCGATCACCTCGGGCTCCTTGCCGGTGATGCCGGGGATGCCGATGGGGCAGGTGATGCGGTCCATCTCCGCCGCGGTGAAGCCGCGCGCCTCCAGGCGATGGCGGAAGGTGGCCCACTTGGTCCTGCTGCCGATGAGGCCCACGTAGGGCAGGTCGTCGCGCTCGCGCAGGCGCTTGAGGCAGGCGATGACGATGTCCAGGTCCTCGGCGTGGCTGAAGCTCATGACGAGCACGTGCGAGCCGGCCGGCAGGTCGGCGACCGCGTCCTGCACCGGCTCGCTGTGCTCGGTGTGGACCTGGGCCGGCAGTGCGGCCGGGAACACGCCGTCGCGGCTGTCGATCCAGCGCACCGCATAGGGCAGCGTCGACAGCAAGCGCGCAATGGCGGCGCCCACATGGCCGCCGCCGAAGAGCGCCACCGGCCGCAGATGGTCGGTGAGCTCGCGCCGCAGCCGGCCGGCGTCGGCAGCGCCGATGCGCTCGTAGCGCAGGAACACGACGCCGCCGCAGCATTGCCCCAGGCTGGGGCCGAGGGGGTAGCGCACGGGCGCCGCCTCGGGCGGCGCGCCCTCGCCGCCGTCGAGCAGCGCGCGTGCCGCCTGGATGGCCTGGAATTCGAGCTGCCCGCCGCCGATGGTGCCGGTGAGCGCGTCGCGCCACACGGCCATCCAGGTGCCGGCCTCGCGCGGGGCCGAGCCCTGCGTGGCATCGACGCGCACCAGCACGCCGTCTTCGTGCGCCAGCCGCGCCAGGCACTGGTCGAGTGCGCCCACGCCGGCCGTCATCGGCGAGCCCCTGCGCGACACCTTCGGTCACCATGCGCTGGCGGCCAGCAGGTATAACCCCGCGCATGATGCGTTCGTCCACCCCGATCCGCCGCCTCTGCCTGGGCGCGGCACTGCTCGCCGCCCTGTGGCTCGCCGGCTGCGGCACCGGCGGCAAGGTTGCCGGCCAGCTGTCCGATGCCGCGCCCACCGCCTCGGGCGGCCGGGCGGGCAGTTCCAGCGCCGCCAGCGCGCGCGACTACCGGCGCGATGCCGCGCGTCACGTCTACGCACTCAACGGCAGCCGCATCTACCGCGGGCAGCTGCCGCCGCTGCTCTATGCCATCGGCACGCTGCAGGTCAGCATCGACTCGGCCGGGCAGGTGCGATCGCTGCACTGGCTGCGCGCACCCCAGCACGCGCCCGACGCCATCGCCGGCATCGAGCGGACGGTGCTTGCGGCAGCGCCCTACCCGGTGTCCCCGCGGCTCGGCGCCGTCGTGTGGACGGACACCTGGCTGTGGGACGAGAGCGGCCGCTTCCAGCTCGACACGCTGAGCGAAGGGCAGCTGCAGGCCGCGCCCTGACGGCGGCCTTCGATCGGCGGGGCGGCCTTCGGCGCCCGGCCGGCAGTTGCTGCGGCCCGATCCGGCCATGCGCCGCTCAGGAGCCGCGGTACGTGGAATAGCTCCACGGACTCACCAGCAACGGCACGTGGTAGTGCTGATCGGTGTGCGCCACGCCGAAGTCCAGCGCCACCCGGTTCAGGAAATTGGGCTGCGGCAATGCGACGCCGCGCGCCGCGAAATAGCCCGCTACGTCGAACACCAGCCGGTAGGTGCCGACCTTGAGAGTGCTGTTGTCGTACAGCGGCGAATCGCTGCGCCCGTCGTGGTTCAGCGTGAAGCTGCGCACCAGCGTGGCCGACTCGCCCTCGGTGGTGTAGAGCGCGACGTCCATGCCCGCGGCGGGGCAGCCGTGCATCGTGTCCAGTACGTGGGTGCTCAGGCCCATGGGGCTACTCCTTGCTGGCTGAAGATTCGATGATGATGAGGTTCGGTCGACAAAAGTGTATACAGATTTGCCGTGCAGCACTATCATTCCCTGCATGGAGCCGACCACGACCCGCGCGATCGTCGATGCCCTGACCAAGGCCATTGTGGAGCACCGGCTGCAGCCGGGGAGCAAGCTCGCCGAACAGAAGCTGGCCGACCATTTCGGCGTTTCGCGCACGCTGGTGCGCCAGGCGCTGTTCCAGCTGTCGCAGAACCGGCTGATCCGGCTGGAGCCCGCGCGCGGCGCTTTCGTGGCGGCGCCCGCGGCCGACGAGGCGCGGCAGGTCTTCGCGGTGCGCCGCATGCTCGAGGCCGAGATGACGCGCGAGTTCGTGCGCACCGTCACGCCCGCCAAGATCAAGGCGCTGAAGGAACACGTCGCGCTCGAGCGCTCGGCCGTGGCCGGCGAGGACGTCTCCGGCCGCACCGAGCTGCTCGGCGATTTCCACGTGCGCATGGCAGAGCTCATGGGCAACCAGGTGCTGGCGCAGATGCTGGGCGAGCTGATCTCGCGCTGCGCCCTCATCACGCTGATGTACCAGAGCACCAGCGCCGCCGAGCATTCCAACGACGAGCACGCCGACATCGTCAGGGCGCTGGCCGCCAAGGACGAAGACCGCGCCGTGCGCCTGATGACCGATCACCTGCTGAACGTCGAGGCCAATCTGACCTTCGACCGCAAGGTGCCCACGAGCGACGTGTCGCTCGCCCTCTCCTGACCCCCGCCCGCATCGAGAAAGCCGATCGACATGAGTGAAGACACCAGCAACCTGCCCTACCCGCGCGACATGGTCGGCTACGGCCGCGACGTGCCGCATGCCCAGTGGCCCGGCCGCGCGAAGATCGCGGTGAACTTCGTCCTCAACTACGAGGAAGGCGGCGAGAACAGCCCGCTGCACGGCGACGCGGCCACCGAGACCTTCCTGTCGGAAATGGTCACGGCTGCGGCCTACGAGAACCGCCACATGACCATGGAGTCGATGTACGAGTACGGCTCGCGCGCCGGCGTGTGGCGCATCCTGCGCGAGTTCGAGAAGCGCGGCCTGCCGATGACCATCTTCGCGGTGGGCATGGCGGTGCAGCGCTACCCCGAGCTTCTCGACGTCTTCGTGAAGAACGGCTACGAGATCGCCAACCACGGCCTGCGCTGGATCCACTACCAGAACATCCCCGAGAGCTACGAGCGCCGCCACATGGAGCTGGCCACGCACGTGCTGCGCGACATGACCGACGGCCAGTGGCCGCAGGGCTGGTACACCGGCCGCGACAGCCCCAACACCCGCCGCCTGGTGGTGGACCGCGGCGACTACGAGTACGACAGCGACTACTACGGCGACGACCTGCCCTTCTGGACCGAAGTCACCAAGACCGACGGCAGCGTTGCACCGCACCTGGTGGTGCCCTACTCGCTCGACTGCAACGACATGCGCTTCGTGCAGGCGCAGGGCTTCAACACCGGCGAGCACTTCTTCAACTACCTGCGCGACAGCTTCGACGCGCTCTATGCCGAGGGCGAGGACGCGCCCAAGATGATGAGCATCGGCATGCACTGCCGCCTGCTCGGCAAGCCGGGCCGCATCGGCGCGCTGCAGCGCTTCCTGGACCACATCCAGAAGCACGAGCGCGTGTGGATCTGCCGCCGCATCGACATCGCGCAGCACTGGAAGAAGGTGCACCCGTACCAGCCCCAGCCGAAGGCCTGACATGCCCATCACCATCGAACAACTCAACGCCGCCAGCGCGTCCGAGGCGGTCGCGCTGCTCGACGGCATCTACGAGCACTCGCCCTGGGTGGCCGAGAAGGCGATCGCCGCGCGCCCCTTCCGCTCGCTGCAGCACCTCAAGCACGCGATGGCGCAGGCCGTGTCCACCGCGCCGGCCGAGCAGCAGCTCACGCTGATCCGCATGCACCCGGAACTCGCGGGCAAGCAGATGGAGGCCAACACGCTCACGGCCGAATCCACGAACGAGCAAGGCAAGGCGGGCCTGACGAACTGCACGGCCGAGGAGCTGGCGCACATCCGCACGCTCAACCAAGCCTATGGCGAGAAGTTCGGCTTCCCCTTCATCCTGGCGGTGCGCGGGCCGCGCGGCACGGGCCTCATGAAGAAGGAGATCATCGCCACCTTCGAGCGCCGGCTGCACCACCATCCCGACTTCGAGCGCGCCGAGTCGCTGCGCAACATCCACCGCATCGCCGAGATCCGGGTGAACGACAAGTTCGGCGTCTCGCCCGAACTGGGCAACGTGGTGTGGGACTGGCAGGAGGCGCTGTCGGTGCACACCGACCCGGGCTACGCCGAGCTGGGCCAGCTCACGGTCACCTACCTCACCGACGCCCACCGCGCCGCCGCGGCGCAGATCGCGGCCGACATGCGCGCCTGCGGCTTCGACACGGTGGAGATCGATGCCGTGGGCAACGTGGTCGGGCGTTACGAAGGCAGCACGCCCGGCGCGAAGACGCTCCTGACCGGCAGCCACTACGACACCGTGCGCAACGGCGGCAAGTACGACGGGCGCCTGGGCATCTTCGTGCCCATGGCCTGCGTGCGCGAGCTCAAGCGCCTGAACCGGCGCCTGCCCTTCGCCTTCGAGGTGGTGGGCTTCGCCGAGGAAGAGGGGCAGCGCTACAAGGCCACCTTCCTCGGCTCCGGTGCGCTCATCGGGCACTTCAACCCGGCCTGGCTGGACCAGCAGGACGCCGACGGCGTGACCATGCGCGACGCCATGGCCCACGCCGGCCTGAAGCCCGAGGAGATCGCGAAGATCCAGCGCGATCCGTCGAAGTACCTCGGCTTCGTCGAAGTGCACATCGAGCAGGGCCCGGTGCTCAACGAACTGGACCTGCCGCTGGGCATCGTCACGTCCATCAACGGCAGCGTGCGCTTCGTCGGCGAAGTGATCGGCATGGCCAGCCACGCCGGCACCACGCCGATGGACCGCCGGCGCGATGCGGCCTGCGCCGTCGCCGAGCTGATCCTCTTCGCCGAGCAACGCGCCGGCCGCGACAGCGATTCGGTCGCCACCGTGGGCATGCTGCAGGTGCCCAACGGCTCGATCAACGTGGTGCCGGGCAACTGCAAGTTCAGCCTGGACATCCGCGCGCCCAACGATGCGCAGCGCGACGCCGTGGTGGCCGACGTGCTGGCGGCATTGAAGGACATCTGCGCGCGCCGCGGCGTGCGCTACACCCTCGAGGAAACGATGCGCGCCAGCGCGGCACCGAGCGACCCGGCCTGGCAAAAGCGCTGGGAGCAGGCGGTCGACGCATTGGGCGTGCCGCTCTTTCGCATGCCCAGCGGCGCCGGCCACGATGCGATGAAGCTGCACGAGGTCATGCCGCAGGCCATGCTCTTCGTGCGCGGCATCAACTCCGGCATCAGCCACAACCCGCTCGAGATGAGCACCAACGACGACATGCAGCTCGCCGTGGAAGCCTTCCAGCGTCTGCTGGACAACCTGGCCAAAGAACAGACCCCATGACAGATTACGCCAAGCTCGACGCCTGGATCGACGCACACTTCGACGAGGAAGTGGCCTTCCTGCGGGAGATGGTGCGCGTGCCCACCGACACGCCGCCGGGCAACAACGCGCCGCACGCCGAGCGCACGGCCGAACTGATCGCCGCCTGGGGCTTCGACGCCGAGAAGCACGCCGTGCCGGCGCAGGAGGTCAAGGACTACGGCCTGGAATCGATCACCAACCTGATCGTGCGCCGCAAGTACGGCGGCCCGGGCGACGGCGGCCTGACCGTGGCGCTGAATGCCCATGGCGACGTGGTGCCGCCCGGCGAAGGCTGGACGCACGACCCCTACGGCGGCGAGATCGAGAACGGCCAGCTCTTCGGCCGCGCGGCCGCGGTGAGCAAGAGCGACTTCGCGAGCTTCACCTTCGCCGTGCGTGCGCTCGAAGCCGTCGCCCGGCCTGCGAAGGGCAGCGTGGAGCTGCACTTCACCTACGACGAGGAATTCGGCGGCCTGCTCGGCCCGGGCTGGCTCCTGAAGAACGGCTTGACGAAGCCCGACCTGATGATTGCCGCCGGCTTCAGCTACGAGGTGGTGACGGCCCACAACGGCTGCCTGCAGATGGAGGTGACGGTGCACGGCAAGATGGCGCACGCGGCCATCCCCGCCACCGGCGTCGATGCGCTGCAAGGCGCGGTGCACATCCTCGACGCGCTCTATGCGCAGAACACGCGCTACAAGCAAGTGACGTCGAAGGTCGAGGGCATCACGCACCCCTACCTCAACGTCGGACGCATCGAGGGCGGCACCAACACCAACGTCGTGCCCGGCAAGGTCATGTTCAAGCTCGACCGCCGCATGATCCCCGAGGAGAACCCCGCCGAGGTCGAGGCCGACATCCGTGACGTGATCGCGAAGGCCGCGGCGGAGTTCACCACGCCGGCGGGCGGCATCACGGTCGAGGTCAAGCGCCTGCTGCTGGCCAACTCGATGAAGCCACTGCCTGGCAACCGGCCGCTGGTCGACGCGATCCAGAAGCACGGCGCCGAGCTATTCGGCCAGCCGATCCCGGCCATGGGCACGCCGCTCTACACCGACGTGCGGCTGTACGGCGAGGCGGGCATCCCCGGCGTGATCTACGGTGCCGGCCCCCGCACCGTGCTGGAGTCGCACGCCAAGCGCAACGACGAGCGCATCGACCTCGAGGACCTGCGCCGCGCCACCCAGGTGATCGCGCGCACCTTGGCCGACCTGCTGGCCTGAGGCTTACAGCGGCCTGGACGGCGAGCGCCTTCAGTGGGCGCGGCAAATGTCCATAGCCGCAGAATTTTCTGCAAGACGCGGCGGCGGGCGGCAAAGACAGTACGGCCTTCCCGCGCCTCGGCCGGGTGCGCGGCCGGCAGGAATCGAAGCGGCACGCACCGGGCAGGCGCCTCCACCCGAGCGAGAACCGCCATGCCCTCTTCCACGCCCGAACCCACCGTCGTCCTCGTCCACGGCGCCTGGGCCGACGCCTCCGGCTGGGGGCGGGTGATCCCCCTCCTCCAGCGCGCCGGCCTTGCGGTCAAGGCAGTGCAGAACCCCACCACCTCGCTCGCGGCCGATGTCGCAGCCACCCGCCATGCGCTCGACCAGTTGGACGGACCGGTGGTACTGGCCGGCCACAGCTGGGGCGGGACCGTCATCACCGAGGCGGGCAACGACCCGAAGGTGAAGGCACTGGTCTATGTCGCAGCCTTCGCGCCGGACGTGGGCGAATCCACGGGCGACCAGGTCGCGGCCCATCCCGCGCCGCCGGGCCTGTCGACCGTGTCGGCCGACACCACCGGCAGCCTGGTCATGAGCGTGGACGGCTTCCTGCACAACGTGGCGCAGGACCTGCCGGCCGAAGAGGCGCGCGTGCTGGCCGCCGTGTCGCCGCCGCTCGGTGCGAGCACCTTCGGCGACAAGGTGACGCAGGCTGCCTGGCAAACGCGCCCGAACTGGTACGTGCTCTCGACCGAGGACCGGGCCGTGAGCGTGGAGTTGCAGCACGCGCTGAGCGCACGCCTGAAGGCCCGCACGACCGAACTCGCGGCCAGCCACATGTCGCTGCTCTCGCAGCCACAGGCGGTGGCGGAAGTGATCCTGGACGCGGTGCGCGCCGTGCGCGGCTGAGCGCCAGGCCCGAAGAACATCCGCTTACGCGCCAGCGCTTGCCAGGAACCGGAAGAATGAACGACAACCCGACGCTGCGCGACATCGACGATGGCCGGCGAAAACTGATCCTGGGCACGGCAGCGGCGGCCTCGCTCGCCGCCCTGCCCGCCCTCGCCCACGCGGCCGATTCACCCTCCCGCGCGCACCGTGCGCGCAACCACCAAGGAAAGAAAGCCATGAACACGGTCACCACCCGAGACGGCGTCGAGATCTTCTTCAAGGACTGGGGGCCGCGCGACGGCCAGCCCGTCATGTTCCACCACGGCTGGCCGCTGTCGAGCGACGACTGGGACGCGCAGCTGCTGTACTTCGTGCAGCGCGGCTTCCGCGTGATCGCGCACGACCGCCGCGGGCACGGCCGCTCGACGCAGGTGAGCGAGGGCCATGACATGGACCACTACGCCGCCGACGCCTTCGCGGTGGTCGAGGCGCTGGACCTCAAGAAGGTCTTCCACGTCGGCCATTCGACCGGCGGCGGCGAGGTGGCACGCTACGTGGCCAGGCACGGCCAGCCCAGCGGCCGCGCCGCCAAGGCGGTGCTGGTGAGTGCCGTTCCGCCGCTGATGCTCAAGACCGCCGGCAACCCCGAAGGCCTGCCGGTCGAGGTGTTCGACGGCTTCCGCAAGGGTGTGGCCGACAACCGTGCGCAGCTCTTCCTCGACGTGGCTTCGGGCCCGTTCTACGGTTTCAACCGCGAGGGCGCGAAGGTGTCGCAGGGCGTGGTGCAGAACTGGTGGCGCCAGGGCATGATGGGCAGCGCCAAGGCCCACTACGACGGCATCAAGGCCTTCTCGGAGACCGACCAGACGGCGGACCTGCAGGCCATCACCATCCCCACGCTGGTGCTGCATGGCGACGACGACCAGATCGTGCCGATCGCCGACTCCGCGCTCAAGTCGGCCAAGCTGCTCAAGAACGGTACGCTCAAGGTCTACAAGGGCTACCCGCACGGCATGCTGACCACGCACGCCGACGTGATCAACCCGGACCTGCTGGCCTTCTTCAAGAGCTGAGCGGGGGCGCCCCGCCCCCTCCCCTCCGACACGCCGGTCGGCGGGGGCGCACACGCGCACGCGGTGGCCGGCGACTGACCGGGGGCGGGCAAGGCCTAGGGTGAGGATTCATTCATCCATCCACCCGACCCGATCAAGAGGAGTTCCGACCATGTCCACCGACACCGCAGACCACGCCCGCCTGTGGGAGCTGATCAAGGACACCCGCTTCGGCATGTTCACCCACCGCCATGACGACGGCCTGCTGCACAGCCACCCGCTGACGACGCAGAACCGCTCGGTGGACGAAGACGCCACCCTGTATTTCTTCGTGCCGAAGGACGGCGTGATCGCCCAGCACCTGCCGCACGACGACGTGGTGAACGTGGCCTACGCCAATCCGGACGACGACAGCTACGTGTCGGTGGCCGGGCGTGCGGCGCTGCTCGAGGACGAGGCCCTGAAACGGGCCCTCTTCAACAGCGCGGCCAAGGCCTGGTTCCCGGCCGGCGCGGACGATCCGAACCTGGGGCTCCTGGCGGTGCGCATCGACAGCGCCGAGTTCTGGGACGTGACGGAGAGCAAGGTGTCGCAGCTGCTGAAGATCGCCCGGGCGGCACTGACCGGTGACGGCCGGCCGCAGCTGGGCGAACACAAGAAAGTCGAGGGGCACTGAGCCCCCGCCCCGGCCGCCGACGCAAGGGGTTGCCGCACCGCGCGCCGGGGCCTTTCGCCCGGTTTTCGCCTCAGAATGGGATGCGCCGGCGCATTCGCCAGGATTGTCCCTCCACGCCAGGAACACGCCATGAGTCACCACGTCTACAAGATCCTCGAACTCACGGGGTCCTCGCCCATCGGCAGCGACGATGCCGTGCAGAGCGCCATCGCGAAGGCCAGCGAGACGGTGCGCAATATCCAATGGTTCGAGGTGGTCGAGACGCGCGGCCACGTGACCGACGGCAAGATTGCCCACTGGCAGGTCACGCTGAAAGTGGGCTTCACGCTCGAGTGAGCGGCCCGCCCGCCTGCCGGGCGGCCAGCCGGGGTCAGTCCGGCGCCTGGAGCACGCGCGCGCTTTCCTCGTCGGCGAGCACGTTGTCGGCGTCCAGCTCGCTGGCTTCGCTGAGGTCCAGGCCGGACTCGGCCAGCTCTTCGTTCGGGGTTTCGTCGTCATCGACGGCGGCAGCGTCGTCGACGGGCAGGTCGTCGGCCTCGTCGTCGAGGGCCGGATCGGGAACGCGGGCACTGGGGAGGGCGGACATGGGATCTCCTGAACGATCTGGACGCCACGGCGCAGCGTGCCCGGCGCACCCGGATGGTGAACCCGTTGCGCCCGGCTCGCCACCGGAATCCACCGCCCCATGGGGGACATGACGCCGCCCCTTGACGGGCGGACGCTTTCTCAGTGCTTGTGGCCCTCGTGCTCTTCGGCCGTCTCGTGGCCGTGCGCATGGTCGTGCCCCTCGCCCCCGTGCGCCAGGCGGCTCACCACCGTCACCAGCACGATGCCCGCCATCAGCCAGGCGACCTGCGTCACGGTCTGGCGCGCCGACAGCCGGCGCTGCAATTGCGGGATGAGATCGGCCAGCGCCACGTAGACGAAGCTGCTGCCCGCCACGACGAGAAAGTAAGGCAGGAAGCCCGAAAGCCGCTCCACCAGCCACCAGCCCACCAGGCCGCCGAGCGCCGTCATGGTGCCCGCCAGCGAGACCTTGACCAGCGCGGCGCGCGAGTTGGCCGAGCTCTGCCGCAGCACCACCAGGTCGCCGATGTGGTGCGGCACCTCGTGGGCCAGCACCGCCACAGCCGCCAGCACGCCCAGCCGCATGTCGGCGATGAAGGCCGACGCGATCAGCACGCCGTCGCCGAAGCAATGCACGCTGTCCCCGGTCAGCACGGTCCAGCCTCCCGCAGCGCGCGGGCGCTCCGGCTGCGCGTGGACATGGCCGTGACCGTGACCGTGGTCGTGGTCGTGGTCGTGGTCGTGGTCGTGGTCGTGGTGGTGCGAAGCGTTGTCGTGCGCATGGCCGGGCCCGCCGTGGTGGTGGTGCTCGTGCCCGTGGTGCCAGAGCTCCGCCTT
>Ga0308159_1003734_pt1 | contig 14793 bp, 11 predicted proteins | sample PhyCR1_FD_201040 | JGI IMG/M metagenome (GOLD analysis project Ga0308159, IMG submission 201040) | Phyllosphere microbial communities from UC Gill Tract Community Farm, Albany, California, United States - DLSLC.R1 | ecosystem: Host-associated > Plants > Phyllosphere > Unclassified | place: USA... | reverse complement strand
GGCCGCCGCCGATGAGGCTCGACAGGGGGCCGATCGCGAGGAACACGAGCGGAACCGCGATGGCCACGACGATCATCGGCGTGAGGAAGCGCTTCACGGCGCCGGGCAGGACCTTCAGCAGGAACCGTTCGGCGTAGCTCTGCAGCCACACGATCACGATGATCGGGATGACGCTCGAGACATAGCTGACCATCGTCACCGGGATGCCGAAGAAGGTGATGTCGGGCTGACCGTTCAGCGCCACGATGCTCGGGTAGACCAGGGCTCCGGCGATCGCGAACGAGGTGAACTCGGATGCCTTGAAGTACCGCGCCGCGGTGATGGCGAGGGCCATCGGGAGGAAGTTGATGAGCGCGTCGGAGAGCGCGTTGAGGATCACGTAGGTGGAGCTCGGGGCATCCAGCCAGCCGAACGTGACCGCCGCGGCGACGAACGCCTTCAGCAGGCCCGTGCCGGCCAGCGCCCAGAGGATCGGCGTGAAGATCGCCGAGATCATCTTGATGAAGCGGTTGAAGAGGTTGCCCTTGGGGCCCTCGTCGCCGCCCTCGGAGCCCGCGCCGCCGAGTGTGGTCTGCGCCTGGATCGCGGCGAAGACGTCGGGGACGTCGTTGCCGATGACGACCTGGTACTGGCCGCCGGCCTGCGCGGTCGTGATGACGCCGGGCGTGGCACGCAGGGCGGCGGCATCCGCCTTGCCCTCGTCCTTGAGCACGAATCGCAACCGCGTCGCGCAGTGCACGAGCGAGGTGATGTTGCTCTCTCCGCCGACGCCGGCCACAACCGCCGTCGCTGTCTTCGCGTGATCCACCATCGGAATCCGCCTGCCTTTCGCCGCATCAGTGCGGCCTTCTCGGGATGTTCGGGCGACGCTCCGGCGTGTTTCGGGCAATAAAAAAGACCCGAACTCGTTCATCGCTCGTCAGCGATGTGAGTTCAGGTCTTGCCCGCGTGCGCGGTAACAATCCGGAAATCGTCGGCAGGGTGTGACGCCTGCGTCGGTGACTATAGCACCGGCGCGTCGGGTCCGCCACTGTCGTCGGGGCGGCCCAGGCTCGTCGCCAGACGCTCGACGTGCACGGTGAGGTAGAGCACCTCTTCGTCGGTCAGGGTCGATCCCGTCGCCGCGAGCACGTAGGCCTTCACGCCCTCGGCGATGCCGAAGGCGCGGGGGTAGCGGTGCTTCGCGAACTCGAAGAACGACGAGTCGCCGCTGGTGAGCATCGCCCGGTTCACGAGCCGCTGCAGGAGGAACCGGACGTGCAGGATGAACCGCGCGTAGTCGGGGCTGTCGGTGTCGAGGGCGACGCCGAGACCCGTCTCGACCGTGCGCACGACGTGCTGCACGCGGCGGAACAGCAGTGCCGCGGTGCCGTTCGGCTCGTCGCGCGTGGCGTTGAGCAGGTGCATCGTGAGGAACACGCCCTCCTCGGGCGGAAGCTCACGGTCCAGGGATGCCGCGATCGAGGCCGCCATGCGCTCCGCGGCGCGCGACTCGTCGGGGTGGAGGATCCGTAGCTCGGGCATCGAGGTACCGGGGATGCGGATGCCCTGGTCGAGGCGTTCGATGACGTAGTTCACGTGGTCGATCACGGCGAGCGGCAGACGCCGCCCGAGGTCGCGCCCGAGGTCGCGCTCGGCCTGGTCGACGGCATGCAGGACTGCTTCGACGAGCGCGTACGGAGCGTCGGTGAGGAGCTTCTGGGCGTGCGCGGTGTCACTCCCCTGTTCGAGCACGAACGTCTTCTCGACCTTGGTCGGGTCGACGCGGCCCTCGTGCTTGAGCTGGAAGCCGATGCCCCGCCCCATGAGCACGCGCTCGCGACCGTCGCCGTCGACGGCCACGACGACGTTGTTGTTCAGAAGCTTCTGGACGCCGCCGGGCGGGAGGGAGACGTCACCGGCACCGGGCATGGGATGCAGTTTAGGGCGGTGCTGCCCGAGGGGAGGGCGTCCGCCCCGACACGAGGCAGGAGTTCGGTCGTCGCAGGCCGCCGGGCGGCTCGAACACCGAGGCTGAGCCGCCGGGGCCGCCGATATCCCCTGCGTCGTGCACGCGTCCCGCGCCCAGCCGTGTCGCAGCCGCGCCCCGGTACCCTGGAAACCATGACTGATCAGCCCCCCGTGCGCTCCACCACGCCCCGGCAGGCGCGCCCCGCGGGGGCGCCGGCCGACACCGGCATCCGCGAGACGCGCCCCCAGACCTCGCGCCAGGTGCGCCCGAAGACCGAGGGCTGGCAGCAGGCCAAGGACGAGACCGGTCGCCCGCTGCTGCAGTTCGCCAGCCCCAAGCGCGGCAAGCCGCCCGTGCACCTGGCCGACATGACCGCCGACGAGCGCGTCGCGAAGGTGAAGGAGCTCGGCCTCCCCGGCTTCCGGGCGAAGCAGCTCGAGAAGCACTACTTCACGCACTACACGTCCGACCCGGCCGACATGACCGATCTCCCGGCATCCGGTCGCGAAGAGCTCGTCGCGGGGATGCTCCCGCCGCTGCTCACCGAGGTGCGTCGGCTCGAGACCGACCGCGGCGACACGATCAAGTTCCTCTGGAAGCTGCACGACGGCGCGCTCGTCGAGTCGGTGCTCATGCGCTACCCCGGCCGCATCACGCTGTGCGTGTCGAGCCAGGCCGGATGCGGCATGAACTGCCCGTTCTGCGCGACCGGCCAGGCGGGCCTCACCCGCAACATGTCGGCGGCCGAGATCATCGAGCAGATCGTGCGCGCCAACGCCCTCATCGCCGCCGGCGGTCTCGGCGGTAAGAAGCGCGACGATCACTCGATCGACCGCGTGTCGAACATCGTCTTCATGGGGATGGGCGAGCCACTCGCCAACTACGCCCGCGTCATGCAGGCCGTGCGCGTCATGGTCGACAAGGAGCACGGGCTCGGCATGAGCGCGCGCGGCATCACGGTCTCGACGGTCGGTCTCGTCCCCGCGATCAAGAAGCTCGCCGACGAGGACATCCCGGTCACCTTCGCCCTCTCGCTGCACGCGCCCGACGACGGCCTCCGCGACGAGCTCATCCCGGTGAACTCCCGCTGGAAGGTCGATGAGGCCCTGGATGCCGCCCGCGCCTACTTCGACAAGACCGGGCGCCGCGTCTCGATCGAATACGCCCTGATCAAGGATATGAACGACCACGCCTGGCGCGCCGACCTTCTGGCCGACAAGCTCAACGCCCGCGGTCGCGGCTGGGTGCACGTGAACCCGATCCCGCTGAACCCGACTCCGGGCTCGATCTGGACGGCATCCGAGGTCCCGGTGCAGAACGAGTTCGTGCGCCGCCTCAACGACGCCGGCATCCCGACGACCCTCCGCGACACGCGCGGCAAAGAGATCGACGGCGCGTGCGGTCAGCTCGTCGCGACCGAAGAGGACGAGGTCGCCGCCGCGGCCACGCCCGTCGCCTGACGACCGCCCGCGCTCAGGACGCGGGCGTCGCGGTCACCCTCGGGCCGGCGAGCACCGAGAGGATGAACCCCTCACCGCCCCGGTCGACGAGGGTCAGTGTGACGGGGCTGCTGTCGACCAGGACCGTCTTCACATCGGTGGTGCGGTCGCTCTCCGCGGTGCGCGAGGCCGCCGGGAAATCGCCGAACCTCTGCTCCACCGCGGCGCGGACCGCCTGCGTCGCATCGGTTCCCCCACTCGACGCGAGCGTCCACAGTCGGTCGTTCTGCGTCACGGCGAGCCCCTCGACCTGCGCGAGATCGACCCCGTCGAGCTGCGGCACCTCGGCGCGGAACTCGGCGAGCGAGCGCGACACGCCCCCGGCTTCGGGGCTCGCGGCCGGAGCGACGGAGGACGTCGTGTCGTCTCGCGCGCCGGACGACGCCGGAGACCCGCAGGCGGTGAGGGCCAGGATGCCGAGGGCGAGAACGCTGATCAGACCGGTGCGACGCATGCCAGCGAGGCTACCCGGCCGCTCCGGGCGGCGATACGGCTTGCGTGTCGTGGCCGACGCGTCCCGTGTCTCGGCGGCGGGGTCCACCGAACGGTGGATGCCGGGTCCGTCGGCTCGTCGTTCCGGTCGGCGTCGGGCCCGGTCAGACTGAGGGCATGAGCGAACACGTCGTGCGGGTGGAGAACCTGCGCAAGACCTACCGCGGGGGTCTCGAAGCGCTGCGCGGAGTGAGCTTCGACATCCGCCGCGGTGAAACCTTCGCGCTGGTGCGCGAGGAGCGGACCGAGGACCCCGGAGCCTTCGTGGCCGCCCTGTACGCGCGGGGCGGCGAGCCCCAGCGGCTCGAGGTCGTGCGCCCGAGCCTCGAGGACGTGTATCTGTCGTTCCTCGGTGCGGATGAACGGCGCACGGCAGCGGCCGGAGGAGCATCGTGAGCCGCGTGCTGCGCCTGGGGGCCGCACGCATCGCGTTCGAGGTGCGGGCGTACTGATGCCGCCGCGATGACCGACCTTCCGGCATCCGGTCGCGAAGAGCTCGTCGCGTGGATGCTCCCGCCGCTTCTCACCGAGGTGCGTCGGCTCGAGACCGACCGCGGCGACACGATCAAGTTCCTGTGGAAGCTGCACGACGGGGCGCTCGTCGAGTCGGTGCTCGTGCGCTACCCCGGTCGCATCACGCTGTGCGTGTCGAGCAAGACCGGGCGCCGCGTCTCGATCGAATACGCCCTGATCAAGGACATGAACGACCACGCCTGGCGCGCCGACCTGCTGGCCGACAAGCTCAACGCGCGCGGTCGCGGCTGGGTGCACGTGAACCCGATCCCGCTGAACCCGACTCCGGGCTCGATCTGGACGGCATCCGAGGTCCCGGTGCAGAACGAGTTCGTGCGCCGCCTCAACGACGCCGGCATCCCGACGACCCTCCGCGACACGCGCGGCAAAGAGATCGACGGGGCGTGCGGGCAGCTCGTCGCCACCGAAGAAGACGAATCGGCCGCCGAGGCGACGCCGGTCGGCTGATTCCCCGTTCACGCGTGCGAACGATCACGTTCCGCGAAACCGCCCGCACGGACCCGAGGCCGAGATCAGCCAGCGACGGCCGTCACGACGAGATTGTCGACGTAGTGGCCGCTGGCTGGATCCCACGCGCCGGCGCACGTGACCAGCCGCAGCTGCGGCGTCGGCGTCGGCGCGTAGACCGATTCGGTGGGGAAGCTGTTCTTCTCGACGGTCTGCAGCCCGGTCACCACGAAGTCGGCTGTCGATCCGTCGGCGCGGAGGACCGACACCGTGTCGCCGGGCGTCAGTCGAGGCAGGTCGTAGAAAACGGCCGGTCCGGTGGGTGAATCGACGTGGCCCGCGATGACGGCGGGACCGATCTCTCCGGGCAGGACCCCCTTCTCGTACCAGCCGACGGCATCGTAGTCCCGGGGCGACTGGATCCACCCGTCGGCCCCGCGGTCGAGACCGATGAGGTCGGAGTCCACCCCGATCGCCGGGATCGAGATGTGCACGGGTGGGGCCGTGTTGGCCGCCGCGGGGGTTACCGGATTCTGGAAGCCGCTCGCCGCGCCGACGCCCGGCGCCGTCGTCGCCCCGGCGCCCGCCGCGTCGGGCGCGTCCGCCGCGTCAGGATCGCCCGCGAGCGCGGGGCAGCCGTCGAGCACATCGTCGGTGAGCATCGCCGTGGCGAGCGCCGTCCAGGCCGCACCGTAGTACGTGGGGGTGGATGCCGCGGTGTCGACCATGCGCTGCAGATCGGCCCGCGCCTCGTCGTCGCGCCCGCTCGCGGCGAGCGCGGCCGCCCGCGCGGCGTACGCGACCGGATGCCGATCCGAGGTGAGGGCGCCGGCTCCTGCGTCGAGCTCGGCGGGCAGCTCGGCTCCGCCGGGGAGCGCCGCGGCTACGCGCGCCGCGAGGGCGCGGTCCTCGTCTCGGCACGACTCGGCGAACCGGACGGTCGTTCGCGCGGCGTCGTAGCCGTAGGCCGGCTCGCCCCCGCCGCCCGCGGAGCCCGCGAGCGCGACGGCGCCGTCGTCGGCGACCGTGGCCCAGTTGGTCGGCAGGGTGTTGGCATCCATCAGCGCGCGCGTCACTGCTTCGCTGCCCGCGGCCAACTCCTCCCACCGGGGGTCGCCCGACGCGTGCGAGAGCACGTCGAACGCGGCCGGCGACGCGTACGAGGGGTTGTAGGCGTGGGGCGATGCCGTGGCCCACGGTCCCGGCAGCAGGATGCGCCCGAGGGCGGTCTCGGTCGTCATCTCGTCGAGGACCGCGGTGCCCAGCGACACGCCCTGCTCGCGAAGGTCGTCGCGGTCGAAGGCGTCGCCCGCGAGCACCAGGGCGCGCGCCGCATCGAGGTCGGCGTCCGAGGCGGGCTGCTCGTCGACGACGGCGCCGTCCTTCCACTGCCACGCCAGCAGGCCGTCGTCGCGTTGCAGGTGGGTGGTCGTCCAGTCCCAGATGCTGTCGAAGCGCGACGGGTCGTCGGCGGCGACGGCGAGGAGCAGGCCGTACGCCTGCCCCTCGCTGACGGTGTCGCCGCCCTGGTCGGTGCGCACCACACGACCGGCGTCGACGTAGGTGTCGAGGAAGGCCTCGGCCGTCGCGGAGGTGCGGTCGGCGGTGTCGGGTTCGGGCTCGGTCGCGGTGCTGCACGCCGCCATCGTCAGGGCGACGACGGTTGCGACCGCGCCGACCGTCGACGCCCGGCGCGTGAACGTCACGCGCGCGCCTCGCCGCGGCGGCGCCGGCGCACCGCGATGAGCGCGACGGCGCCCAGCGCCAGCGCCGCCGCACCGGCTCCCGCCCCCGCAGGCAGGTCCACCGCCGAGGTCGAGGCGGCGGCGGTGCCGCCGCCACCGGTGTGGATGCCGCCGACCGGCATGTCGGCGAGGGTCGCCGAGTCGGTGATGGTCTGCGCCGTGAGCGCTCCCTGGGCGTTGTCGAGCACGAAGAGGGTCGAGACCGACCCCGCCGGCAGGTCCACCGCCGAGGTCGCGGATTCGTCCGCCCCCGTCAGCTCGAGATCCCACGAACCGGCCGGCACCGCGGCATAGTCGGTCGCCGACCCCGCGGGCACGTCGCGCGCGATCGGGCGCCCCTGGGCGGTGTCGACGTCCACCGTCGGCTCCACCGTCGAGGCCTGCACGACGCGGACGCGCGCCTGTCCGGCGGCGGGGGCCGAGAGGTCGTCCTCGAAGACCGTGGTCTTCAGGTCGGCGTTGCGGCCGTAGGCGGCGACCGTGAGCGGCTCGCCTTCGGCGATGTCGATCGACTGCTGCACGACCGGCTGCGTGCCGTCGGCGGCATCCGAGGGCACCATCGACACGACGTACGTGCCATCGGCGAGGGGGATGTAGGGGCTCACGGCGCCGTAGGCGACGTCGTCGAGCTCGTACACGACGGCCCCACCGGCGAGCGCCGTTAGCTGGACGTCGACCGACTTGGTGTCGGGGGAGAGGTGGGCGACGCGCGCCCACCCGCCGGGCGCGGTGGGGGCCGCGGAGGCGGCGGGGGCGGTGGCGACGCCGATCCCGGCGGTGAGCAGGGCGGCGGCTCCGATCGCGGCGAGCCGCGCGGGACGAAGGGAGGGAGTGGCACGGAACATGGCGGTCCTTTCGTTGGGGGGGAGGAGAGGATCAGGAAGTGGGACGGGGGAGCAGGTCGACCGGCTCGTCGGGCGAGAACGTGATGACCACGCCGGCGTCGCCGCGTTCGACCGAGACCGGACGCAGGGGGCCGGTCAGCGAGTCGTAGAACCGCAGCAGGGCGTCGGCCCCGGCGGCATCCCCCCGGGCGTCCTGACCTGCGAACGAGCTCACGGTGAGCTGACGGTGCACGCCTGAGGGGTCGCCCTCCAGCTGCGCGATGTCGGCCACGTCGATGCGGCCCTGCGACGACAGCTGGCCGAGGGTCAGCAGGATGCGCCCGTCGACGATGCCCGAGGTGAGCAGATCCTGCTCCTCGCCGGGGACGCCGACGTCGGGGTTCTGCAGCACCTGCTGCCCGGCGACCGATCGGGCGGCGTACAGGTCGTCGTCGGTGGCCTGCGCGAGCGCCGCCTGGGCGGTGTCGACCAGGCGCACGTCGACCTTCTGCGCACCCTCTCCGAACGACGCCACCACGGCGCTGTTCTCGATCGCCTGACGCACGGTCGGGAATTCGGTCGGGAAGGTGCGCATCGAGTCGGTCGTGATGACGTAGTCGTAGTCGCGCCACCCGTCGGGGGCGAGCTGCTGCACGTCGGTGTCGGTGTCGGCCTTGTAGTACCAGACGACGTTCTCGCGCTCGAAGCCCGCGCGCACCAGGTCGACCCACATCGCGTCGTCCACGAGCATGCGGGAATCTGCGGGGGCGTTCTGCGTCATCCACGCCTCGGCGTCGCGAAGCGGACGGTCGAGATCGGCGAGGAGGAACCCGCGCAGCTGCGCCGCCCATAGGGGACCCGCGGCCAGGACGGCGACGACGAGCCCGACGGCGGTGGCGACTCCGGCGAGGCGCCGCAGCGCGCCCGCCGAGCGCAGGGCTTCGACGGCCACCTGCCCCATTCCGGCGACGACCACGGCCGCGAACGGCAGGAGCATGATGACGTACGGCACGGGCAGGTAGCCCCCGCGGAACATGAACGCCGTCAGCGCCAGCAGCGCGATCGCCCACGGACGCAGGCGACGCACGAACAGGGCCGCGGCGGCGGCCGCGAGTGCCGTGACGATGAGCACGGCGTCGAGCTGCCACCACAGTCCGACGGTGCGCGCCATGAGGCTCTCGGGGTCGAACAGCGATCCGCTGCCCTCGCGCGAGGCGAGCTGGAACGCCAGTCCGTCCCACAGGCTCACGCGCCCGGGGGCGGGGGCGACCTCGCCCTTGACCAGGGCGAAGGCGACGTAGGCGAGACCGATGAGTCCCAGCACGGCGGAGGCGACCGACAGGGTGTACCGGCGCGTGGTGCGCTCCGCCCCGCGCCACATGAACCACGCGACCAACGGAAGCGCGAGCAGGTAGGTCTCCTTCGTGAGCACGGCGATGCCGAACGCGGACGCGGCGGCGATGTAGCCGGCGAGCTGGGCGCGTCGGCTCATCGCCAGCAGCAGGGCGGCGAGCAACCATGCGGTCGCGATGTTGTCGAGGTAGACCTGACGGTGGAACTGCACCGCCAACGGCGACAGCAGGAACAGCGCGACCGCGGCGGATGCCGTGAACCGGGCGAAGCCGATGCGGCGCACCACGAACCACAGCAGGACGGCGGCTGCGGCGGTGGCGGCGAGCATCGCCTCGCGGGCGGCGATGACGGCGACGTCGTAGCGATTCCAGCCGTCGGTCAGACCGACCCAGGCCGCGATCTGCATCCACCCGAGGGGCGGGTGGTCGTACCAGTACGTGTAGTGCGTGAGTTCGCCGAGGTTGCCGATGCTCCACGCCTGAGCGGTGTAGGTGCCCTCGTCGTCGATGCGCTGCGGGGAGCCGCCCAGGTTCAGTGCGTTGACCACCAGGCCGAGGACGAGGGGAGGAAGCAGCCACAGCGCGTCGCCGAGCCGGGCGCGCCAGGGCGAGACCCGGCGGCGCAGCCCCGCCGACGCGCGGCCGGAGGGGATCGTCCCGGTGGGGACGCGGTCGATCGTCGAGGTCATCGGGTCACCTCCGAGCCGGCGCCGACGAGGTCGGGCGCGGGGGGCGGGGTCGCGGTCTCGGTGTCGCGGTGGGCGCCGGTGTGCTCGGTCTTCTCCCAGCTGCCGTCACCGCGCACCTGACGCACGACGCTGCGCACGGCGGCGGCGGCGAGGAACACCTGGTACGGCACGAGCCCCAGCACGAGGCGGACGTAGTCGCGAACGCGCACCTTCTTGCCGTAGACACGTCCGAACTCGGTCAGTCCCGCCGCCTCCGCGACGAGGGTGATGATCGTGGGCACGAGCGGAAGGAAGGTCAGCAGCGCCACCGGTGTCGGCACCTTCACAAGAAGGATGAACACGAGCGAGATGGGGATCAGCAGCCCGGTCGCCGCCTGCAGGAACGGCATGTTCAGCAGATAGCGGGCGTACATGCGCTGGCGCAGCGTCGGCAGCGCCTTCCACTCGCCCTTGCCGAGCACCTGCAGGAAGCCCTGGTTCCAGCGCGTGCGCTGCTTGTACAGCGACTTCAGGGTCGGCGGGGTCTCCTCGCGCGTGACGTACTCGGGGTTGTAGGCGACGACGACCTTCGCTCCGTCGCTCGACAGGCGCACGCCGAGCTCGCAGTCCTCGGCGAGGCACTGGTCGTCCCATCCCTTCGACCACGCGAGGCGGTCGCGGGTGACGAACACGGTGTTGCCGCCGAGGGGGATGAACTTGGAGCGGGCGTGGAAGTGCAGGCGCGAGCGGAACCAGAAGTAGTACTCCAGGACGTTGCGCAGCGACCACCAGCTGGTCTCGAAGTTCATCAGCTGGACGCCGCCCTGCACGACGTCGGCACCCGTCTCCTGGAACTTCGAGTCCACGACCGTCAGCAGGCCGGGGTGCACCTCGTCCTCGGCGTCGAAGACGCCGACGACGTCACCGGTCGCGATCTGCAGGGCGCGGTTCAGCGCCTTGGGCTTGTTCTTGGGGACGCTGTCGTCCACGACGACCTTGATGAGATCGGGATGCCGGGCCGCCGCCTGGCGCACTACCAGCTCTGTACCGGGGTCGTCGTGGCCGACGATGGCGATGATCTCGAAATCGGGGTGATCCTGCTGTGCGAGGCGGTCGAGCGTCTGCCCCATCACCTCTTCCTCGTGCCGCCCGGGCACGAGCAGCGTGAACCGGTGCCGCGCGGGACGCGGCGAGGAGCTGAACTGCGTGGCGCGCAGATCATCGGCGGAACGCCACGCGTGGAGCATCCACCACAGCGTCGTCGTCGCGATGACGGTCAGGGCGAGCGCCAGGACGATGATGCCGCTGTAGCCGAGCCACTCGCCGATCGACCAGTCGGGCAGGAAACCGCTCGACACGGTCGTTCCGGGCTGGGCCGGGAGGGGGACTTCGGTGGTTCCCGTCGACCCCTGCCCGGGGCCGGGAGCGACGGGGGTGAGGAGCGGTTCGGGCGTGGGACCGGGTGCGGCGGCGATGAGCCGGGGAACGTGCGGGAACGACAAAGTCAACCTCCAGCGTCCACGTGGACGGTTCGAGGGCGGTAAGGGGACGTGCGGCGACCGGGGGCGAATCTCCCCGCACGAGTGGTCATCCGGGACGGCAAGGGGGGATGGTTTGGACGGATCAGAGTCCTCCCAGGCGACTTTGCGGGTTTTCCCATCCGCTTCCGATGAGGGCGCGAGGGGCGGCGCATGACCGCGGCGGAAGGCGTGGCATGAGCCGCATCCTGCGTCTGGGAGCCGCGTGGATCGCGCTCGGTGTTCTTCGCGGCCGCGTTCGACGCCCCCTGGATCGATAAACGCTCTCCGTGTGCAGGAACGCCTTCCCTTCGCGTTTCTCGTCACGAATGGCGTTTATCGGGGGAGGGGGCGGATGCCGCGGCCCCGGTGTCGGCGGCCGGGTCTAGCGTGGAGGCATGGTCGGTTATCGCTACCTCGGAAACAGTGGATTCAAGATCTCGGAGATCACCCTCGGCAACTGGGTGACCCACGGCTCGCAGGTCGGTGACGACGCGGCGATCAAGACGGTGCACGCCGCCCTCGACGCGGGCATCACGACGTTCGACACCGCCGACGGCTACGCCAACGGCGCCGCCGAGACGGTCCTCGGCAAGGCTCTCGAGGGGCAGCGGCGCGAGTCGCTCGAGATCTTCACGAAGGTGTACTTCCCCACCGGTCCGATGGGCCCCAACGACACCGGACTGAGCCGCAAGCACATCATGGACTCGATCAACGGGTCGCTGAAGCGCCTCGGCACCGACTACGTCGACCTCTACCAGGCGCACCGTTTCGACTACGAGACCCCGCTCGAAGAGACCTTCCAGGCCTTCGCCGACGTCGTGCGCCAGGGCAAGGCCCTCTACATCGGTGTGTCCGAGTGGACGGCCGAGCAGCTGCGCGAGGGGCACGCGCTCGCGAAGCAGCTCGGCATCCAGCTCATCTCGAACCAGCCGCAGTACTCGATGCTGTGGCGCGTGATCGAGGGCAAGGTCGTGCCTGCCAGTGAAGAACTCGGCATCTCGCAGATCGTCTGGTCGCCCATGGCGCAGGGCGTGCTGAGCGGCAAGTACCTCCCCGGGCAGCCCGCGCCCGAAGGATCCCGTGCCACCGACGAGAAGAGCGGCGCGAACTTCATCAAGCGGTTCCTGAACGACGACACGCTCGAGGCCGTGCAGCGGCTCAAGCCCATCGCCGACGAGGCGGGTCTCGCCATGCCGCAGCTCGCGATCGCGTGGGTCCTGCAGAACCCGAACATCGCCGCGGCGCTCGTGGGCGCCTCGCGTCCCGAGCAGCTGGCCGACACCGTCAAGGCGTCGGGTGTGACGCTGGATGCCGACACCCTCGCCGCGATCGACGAGGCCCTCGGCGACGCGGTGTTCTCCGACCCCGAGAACACCTACGACGTGTCGCCGAAGAAGCGTCTGGTCTGAGGTCCGCACCGGCGGGTCGGGCGTTCCGCGCCCGGCCCGCTTTCGCGTGCCCGGCGGCGACCCGCACGCCGAGATCCCACGTTCCGCACGAGATCACGCGCGCGTGGGGCGTCGCCATCTGTGATCTCGCGCGGATCGTGTGATCTCGTGCGCGCCGCCGCCGCCCCGACCGAGAGCGGCGAGCGATCCGCGCGCTGGGCTGCGCCTCAGGAGGCGCACAGGAGAGGGCAGGGTCGGCGTCGTACCCTCTGCGGATGCCCTCTCCCGCTGACCGGCCCGGTCGTCCCGAACCGCGCGGCCGTCTCGACCTCATGACAGACGACGATCGCGCGCGGTACCTCGACGACCTCCTCGCCGCACAGAACGCGGCGAACCGGGGCGCCGCTCCGCGCGATGCCGCCGCTCCGCGCGCCGCCGCTCCACGCGATGCCACCGCCCCGCGAGACACCGCCCCGCGCGCCGTCGCTCCACGCGATGCCGCCGCCCCGCGAGACACCGCCCCGCGCGACACCGCCGATCCCCGCACCGTCGCAGAGACCGCGGCGCGAGCCGAGCCCTGGGGCGCCCCCTCGGGTGCCACCGACGAGACCGAGCCGCCGACGGGGGCGACCGCGCTCCTCGCGCAGTTCGACGACTCCGTCCCGGACGCTCCGCGCGACAGTGCCCCGTACCGACCGATCGACGACGGCCCGACCGAGGTCCTCGACGACACCGCTCGCTCGGAGCACGATGACAGCAATCTCGACCGCGGCGCTCGGGCCGCCTCGGTCGCGGCCGACGAGACTTTCGTGATCGATCCCGCCCCTCGCCCCGCCGACCCCGCAGACGCGGATGCCGGCCCCTCCGAGAATCGCGAGCCCGCGGCATCCGGACCGCGTCCGCCCCGCCTGCGCCGCGACGATCCGCGCCGGCCGCGCCTGTCGCTGATCCGCCGCATGGCCGTGCTCGGCGGTGCCGACAACGACGTGCTGAACGAGGTTCCCGAAGAGGTTCCCCGCTTCGTGCAGATGTTCCTCGTCCTCGCGGGGACAGCGCTGGTGTCCTCGCTCTCGATGATGTTCGCGCTGCTCACCGGCGTGCGCGTGAGCCTGTTGCTCGCGATCCCGCTGGCCCTGGTCTGGGGTCTCATCATCTTCAACCTCGACCGCTTCCTCACCTCGACGATGCGCTCGACCAAGAACGTCTTCCGCCTGCTCGGCCTCGCCTTCCCCCGCGTGATCATGGCCGCGCTCATCGGCATCGTGGTGGCCGAGCCCCTCGTGTTGCAGGTGTTCCAGAACGACATCGCCCGCGAGGTGAACTCCACGAACGTGACGCAGGCGCTGAGCGACCAGGATGCCGTGACCAACGGCCCCGAGAAGCAGGCCCTCGACGCCGCGTCCGCCCAGGTCTCGGCGCTCGAGAACCAGGCCGCGACCGGCATCGTCGCGGGAACCTCGTCGACCTCGGCCGAATCGGCCGCGGCCCAGCAGACCGTGGACCAGCTCACGCAGCAGCTCGCCGCCCAGCAGTCCGTGATCGACCAGGCACGTGCGGTCTACCAGTGCGAGCTGACGGGGCAGGGCGCGGGGACCGTCCCCGGCTGTACCGGGGTCGCCGGCAACGGCGCGAGCTCCGACGCCGCGAAGGCGCAGCTCGCCCAGGCCCAGTCCTCCTACGACGCCCTGTCGACGCAGTTGCAGCAGGCCCAGACCGCGCTCGCGACCGCCAACGCGGCGGGCACCGAGGCAGCGGCGTCCTCGGCCGATCAGAACAAGAAGCAGGCCGAGGACCAGCTGCCCGCCGCCCGGACCCAGTACGAGACCGCGCTCGCGGCGTACAACCAGCGCGCGGCATCCGTCGCCGACGGCAACGCGGGGGCGGTCGGTCTGCTGAGCCAGATCACGGCTCTCGAGAGGCTGTCGGACCGCGAGCCGTCCCTGCGGTGGGCGCACTATCTGATCGCGGCGTTGTTCTTCATGATCGAGTTGCTGCCGGTCCTCGTGAAGGTGCTGACCGGGTTCGGCGGACCCTCGCTTTATGAGAAGGCCGAGAAGATGCGGGGGCAGATCGCCCTCGATCGCGTCACCGCGCGCACGTACCGCAAGCGCGCCGACGTGATCGTGGACGAAGCCGCGCGCGTTCCCGTGGCGACCGCCTGATGGTCGTCTGGAGCGCGGGGCTGCTGCTGTATCGCCTGACCCCGGAGCCCGAGGTGCTGATCGCGCACATGGGCGGACCGTTCTGGGCGAAGAAGGACGCCGGCGCCTGGTCGATCCCGAAGGGGGAGTACGACCCCGAGACGGAGGGGGCCCTGGACGCCGCCCGCCGCGAGTTCCGCGAGGAACTCGGGGTCGAGGCCCCCGACGTCGC
>Ga0308159_1003732_pt1 | contig 14801 bp, 15 predicted proteins | sample PhyCR1_FD_201040 | JGI IMG/M metagenome (GOLD analysis project Ga0308159, IMG submission 201040) | Phyllosphere microbial communities from UC Gill Tract Community Farm, Albany, California, United States - DLSLC.R1 | ecosystem: Host-associated > Plants > Phyllosphere > Unclassified | place: USA... | reverse complement strand
GCGGATACTTTGCGTGGCCCGGTAACTGCGTCACTGTTCTGCCAGCTCAGCCACATTTCAAAAGCATCGTCATATCCCAGCGCATATGGCGCCATTTTCTGCCCAAATTTCTTAAGTTCCTTTATCCAGAGATTCCTGAGGGCATCAAGCTTATCCTGGCTGGGTGAAAGCACAAAGACCGAGGTATTTTCATCAATAGCTATTGTTCTTTCATGCTCAATACAGACAGCCTTTCCCCCAAATGCGGTATTCCAGGGATAACACCCCTTAAGCAGCAGCGCGCCGATGGTGGTCCCCTGTTTAGCGCTGACTGCCCTGGGTACACCGGATTGTGGGTCGCCCTTGTATCCACGTTGCCGTATGCGCCTGATCGCATCCGGTTCTTCCCCGTCGGCCTGTGCATCGGGATTTGCTTTAGGCCCCAGATGCCTCAAGGTATTATGCCAGACTTCCCTGGTAATCGCCTTACTGAGCACCTGATCCTCCAGAAACGGCTTGGCACCAAGAATGTGATCCGCATCAATATGGGTAATGATCACCTTTTCCAGGAATTCGCCTCTATCACCGATTTCCTGCAACACCCCTCGAAGGTAGCTGGCGTAGGTTTCTACATATCCAAAATCGATCAGGAGATGCTTTTCCCCTGAGTGGCCAAAATCGATTAAGAGGCAATCCCCGTTAAGCGCGGGGAAGCACCTGACTGCTATCGCAGGAAGTTCTGGGGAAAAATCGTCTGGTGTATTCATATTCAGCATAACATTTAAATCATTAGTTATCTTCCACCGGTCTGTTGAAACACGAGAAAGTAAGCTAAATGGAACGGTTGTAGAAAAAACTGGCTGATATACGAACCCCTGTAGTGGGGCAAAACATGAAACTTCTGGAGTATAAACACTGGTTTGAAATTAAGGCGCTAACTGATATGATAAATGTACAGAATTAATCTTTTATTTGAAACGCGCTTTTCTCAACAGCAACAATACCTAACTCCATTGAAGCACAGTATCTGGTTCGGAATCACAACTGAACCAAGTAGATCCCATGACCGAAAGAAGCTAAAAAGCCGGCATCCACCGGCTCTTGATCATTAACTAGAAACTAAACTTAAATTACTTCTTATGCAATACTCCACTGAAATCGAGAGCTTATCCCCGAGCACAATTAAAGATGATAAATGATTTAACTTTTGACTTTGCTAATTCGTTTAATTGTTTTGATGATATGGTTCTTTTTTATTTTCGTGGTACATTGTCTTTGGTTCTTCTCTTGTCAAACGTATATTGGTTCAAACAGTCTAAACGTTATTTAGGGCTGTGATGTTATTCTAAAAATATAGGACTACTTTTGTACGTTAATTTATTATAAGGCTGGATAAACCTGAGTATATTGACCCCGTCTCATCAGAAATAAATTGTTTTAAAGTTTTGTTTATCTGCATTTTAATGAATTGGCGGAAAGGGGTTAAATGAATTGGTTTGTGCAATTTAGATAACATTGTATTGTTTTTGGTGATTTGTTTTTTTATGCTTTAGAATTGTCAACATCATCGGAAAAGCAGCCTTAGTAATTTTCGAGAGCTTTCCTCTAATTATTCTGTATTGTTTAAATGGATTGTATTATCGGTGATAAGAATATGCTTAGCGTGTAAAAGCCTTATTGTTGCCTCGATTATGGATCAACTGAATTAATTTTTATCAAAATAATTAATGTTTACGTCCCTCAAACGTTCTTAAATAATCTTCTAATGGTCCAAGTCCAACAGATTTACGTCGTTTATCAACATTCTCAGGATCAGCCAAAGGAGAAAGATTCAACTTGCCTTCAGATGTAAAGGATACTTGCGTCCCATAAACTTGTTTCTTACCTTCTGAAAGAGCTATGCGATCTTCAAGATAAGCTAAATCACTACCGCGTGCTTTCCCTTCCTTAACTGCTTTTTGCATTACGGGAAAGTAATGCTTTTGAAATTCAAGGGGGGCATGCTGGATAACGAGAAAAAAAGTTGTGTTGGCTTTAATGCCTACTTCACTTGGGCCAAGCCAACCCAAAGAGTCTAAAATTTTTTCAATATCTTTTCTATTCGTTTCGTCATTTTTATTAATCCGTTGCCATAGTATTTCAATTTTTGAAAATTTCTTATTGCCTTTAGCCATCAATTTTTCTATTTCCACTCTTAATAGTTGATCTCTATCATAAATAGATTCTAGCTTACTTTTCATCGATAAGTTCTTGCCCTTTTGCCTAGACTCAATGGTCTCAATAAGCTTAGTCCATTTAGCGCTGCCTTTTAACATATTAAAGCTTTCATCATTTAGTAAGGCGTTCTTATCATCAAAAAAACCCTTCTCTACTATTCTGAAAAGTTGGTTAAATGCGGAGTCAGATTCATTAATTTTGACGAATGATCTTGCAAGATTGAGCCTATCCTCAATGGTACCCATGACGTTGTTCGACTTAAAAGCAGATTGATATGCCTTAGCAGCAGAATCAAATTTCCCAGAATTATAATAGTCTTGGGCAATTTTTATGTTAGTCATATAAGTTTGACTTATGCCCTGGGCAAATAATAGCAAACTAAGAAGCATGATTGCTAATGTAAAAAATATTTTTCTCATAAAAATTTAGTGATTTAAAACAGCCGAGTGAGCGTCAAAGTCACATTTTGGTGGACTAGCGTATGAATTTTTGAAGTCGTTGGTAGATGCCCTACAGTGAGAACAAACAAACCTGAATTCACAATCTTTACAGATATAAACTCTTTGAAATTTCAGTCTAATGGAATAAATGAATTACCTTTTTTGGTTTCAAAACTTTCATTCTTGATTGGAGTATAACAAGTCGGACTTAAACTAGTTATCAATGAAATTAGAAGAGCTATTTTCATGGGTGATGTTTAAATTTATGATTCATACCAAATATAATAAACTTGATCTCTTGAAAATAATCAACTGATTCTAATCTTGGTTTTCTAACTCATTTTTTTTCCGGAATTACTCCAAATAGAGCTTACTGTTCGGAGAAAATTATACACGTGGGGATAGATATCCTTCGAAATTGCTGGATGCGATAACAATTCTTCTTTAGTAGGCAGTAATAATAAAATTGATGCGTTTTTATTTCTTTTGCATGTTTCTTATTTCCTCGTTATTGTAAGTGTCGAGGATCTTTGAATATCGGTAAAAAGGTACTCATGTTAGTTGGAGTCCTTTATAAATCTGCTCCGGTGTTTTATCCATATCCTTATAAACTGAACGCATAACTAATAATTTAGAAATAGTATCTTTCGTAAGACCTTTTGGCCGTCCACTCTTACGACCTCTTGCTCTCGCAGATTGTAAACCAGCATTTGTTCTTTCTCTAATCAATTCTCTTTCGTATTCAGCTAAAGAAGCCATTATATTTAAAAAAGACGTCCGTTAATTGTTAAAGTATCAACCCCATCAGTTAAACCTTTGATAATAATTCCTTGATCGCTTAGATTTAAGACCAAATCAATGATATGTTTTAAGCTTCTTCCTAACCGGTCCAATTTCCAAACAACTAGTTCATCACCTTTTCGAAACTGTGCAATCATTTTATCCAGTTCCGGTCGCACTTTAGTTGCTCCAGAAATTGTTTCTCTGGAAATGATTTCACACCCCGCCTTTTCGAGCGCTTCAATTTGCAAATTTAAATTTTGTTCTTTGGTAGAAACCCGGGCATATCCAATCTTCATTTTTGTATAAATAAAACCTTACTTTTTAAATTTAATAAACTTTGTTTTGTGATTCAAGTTTTTGGGAAACTCGTCTTATTAAATGTTGGTTCATTTTCCCTCTGATTTTAGCATCTCATTATACCAACGTTTTTTATGCTATAAACTTTAACCATTTGATCCAAACTTAACCACATTAATATTCACCTAAATTATCTTACCTAAAGCAATCCTTTTACCACTCGGGTGTTTTGCAAGATGTATTTTTGTATACACAAAAAATCTTGCGCCCTTGAGGTCGGGTATTTCCTCGGAACTCGGAAATACTTAAAACACTAATAGATCATCCAAAAATTCTGCAATATCTAATTGGTAATGTATTCTAAAAAACAATAATCTAGGGTATACTAAATGGAAGACGTTTTTGTACACTACGAATATGCGAGATTTATATCGATAAGTAAGATATCCCTAATGCAGAGCAAAGAAAGCTAAAAATAAAAATGCCTTTTTTACCCTATAACTATAAGGGTAGTAGTAAAAACCTTTTCAAAGTCGGAACTTATCTAAGTTTCGAGCAAAATTAGAATGGCCAGCGCTCATCTGTGGATTGTGGACCCCACCATAGCGTAATGCTAATTTGCTTTTACCGATTAATTTTGATTTCAAAAAAATATCCGAATCACTATTGTGAAAGAAAAGGTATAAATCCAAATTGCATTATTCCAAAGCAGTAAATATGGCAAAAAAAAACACGTGATCCCGAACGTAATATACAAATGTTCATTTGACGTGTAATTAATTTTAGGTTTATCCACAGCTTATGAGACATCTTCCGATAGACCGAATGACCCCTGAGAAATTAATGGAAATGTTAAAGAAAAAAGGAGTAAAAATGTCTATAAATCAAGCGAAGGAAATCTTGGATTTGCTATATATTTTAGCTATTTTGGAAGTAGAGCAAGTTTTAAAAAGATGATTACAGCAGATTTATATATAAGAGTAAGTACTGATGAACAGGCTGATAAGGGATATTCTCAACGCAACCAAGAAGAGGTTTTACAGAAATATTGTTTCGCCAGAGATATCAAAGTGAGGAAAGTTGTTTTTGAGGATCATTCCGCCAAAAGCTTTATACGCCCTGCCTGGCAAAAATTATTGGCTGATCTAAAAAAGAAAAGAGGACAAACGGATTTGGTACTTTTCACCAAGTGGGACAGATTCAGTAGAAATGCGGGGGATGCCTATCAGATGATAAAAATTTTGGGTGATCTCGGTATAGAGCCTCAGGCCATTGAACAGCCTCTTGATATCTCAATTCCTGAAAACAAAATGATGCTGGCTTTCTATCTCGCAGCTCCCGAGGTCGAGAATGATAGAAGAGCACTCAATACTTTTCATGGAATGAGAAGAGCAAGAAAAGAAGGGCGATGGATGGGGCCTGCTCCCATAGGTTATACTAACAAGGTAACCGAAGACGGGCGAAAGTATATTTGTCCTGTAGAGCCACAAGCGTCAATAATGAAGTGGGTATATGACGAATTATCTACGGGTAAGTGGTTCATTGATCAGATCTGGAAGGCAGCATCGGATAAAGGGCTGAAGACAGGTAGAAAAAATTTTTGGCAGATAATTAGAAATCCCATTTACTGCGGTAGGATACCCATTGCGAAATATAAGGACGAGGAAGCCCATACAGTTATAGGGCAACATAAAGCGATAGTTTCGGAAAGCATCTTTTATAAAGCTATGGATGTTTTGAACGGCAGAAACAAACCAAAAAAGACTACTATATCTTCTCCTGATGCGCTTCCCTTGCGTGGCTTTCTGATATGTCCAAAGTGCGGCTACATGCTCTCAGGTAGTGCTTCAAAAGGTTACAGCAAGCACTATCACTATTACCATTGCTTTTCTAAATGTGGGGTGAGATATAATGCGGACAAAGTCAATAAGCTTTTCGTGGAGGAGTTAAAAAAATACACTATAGATCCACTGTTGCATGAGGCCTATGTTATGATTTTGAAGCAGGTTTATCAAGCTTTTGCAAGTGAAGATAATAATGAATTATCAAATGTAAAAAAACAGTTGGAGGAGTTTAATAATAGAATTTCGAAGGCTAGGGACAAGATGCTCAACGATGTAATTCTTGATTTTGAGTACAGGAAAATAAAATCAGACTGTGAAAGAAATATCCTTGTTCTTGAAAATAGACTCATCGATTTATCCAGGGGAAAAGAGAATATTGGTGAACTAATCGGAAAAGCGACTGGGTTGCTCAAAAACCTACATGAAACATATATAGAGGCAGATTCTGAAGGAAAAAGGCGATTAATTAGTTCGATCTATCCCCAAAAACTCACTTTTGACGGAACACAACATCGAACTGTTCGAATGAATGAGGCTGTCCGCGTTCTAGGTACTTTAAAGGCCGTTTTTGAGGGCAAAAAAAAGGGGCAAACCAAACAAAAATTTGATTTGCCCACTATGGTAGAGTCAATCCGCGGAAGTTCGAACTTTTATGAGCATTGCGAAGCGATAGTTGATTTTGAGAATTTGTTAAACAATAAGGTGGAAAGGCAGTATCGTAAAAAGAAATTACTATAAGTTTTACCAAGGAATTTATCATTTTGAAATCTATTCCAATAGCCTCTTCAATGAATTGTTTCGCCCATTTTTGTATTATCAAGAAACGACCGTTTTTTGATAATTGGAAGAAGAGAAATAATGATCGCAATATTTCTCTTGCTCTGCCGTGTATTAGAACCCCTAGCTGAACTATCATAGATAGCTTAAACCTTGGTCTTGCAGCTTTGAATTGGTGCTTGCTCTAAAAAACTGTTAAATAGCAAATTAAATTGTTCAGAGAAATCCAAAAGGCGTACCAGTTAATGCAATAACGTGATCGTAAATTTGAGGTATTCCCTTTTATAAGTCCAGCAACTTCTAAGGCTTTAAGATGCTTTGCAACTGAAGATTCTTCAATTGGCAGATCGTTTATTACTCCTTCAGTACAACTTTCTTTCCTTGCAAGCCGGATCATTATAGCCATCCGGGCTGGGTGTGCCAAGACCCGCATGAACTTTGCAAGCTGCTTTTCTATTGGCGCATAGTCTCTGGTGTTGACCTCCATTTGGTTAGTGTTATTTGGCTAGTCGCAATGCATCTGCAAATTCACTTTGCAACAAACTATTTTCAATAGCTCTTGCTGAGGCTTCTACGTCATATTCAAACCTTATAAACTCTACCTGTATGCTGTTTTTATCTGATAGGGAGCTGTCTGCAGCAATGGTAAGTATCACATAGCAGCCCCTGGGATCTCCGTCTTTAGGCTTTCCTACCGACCCGAGGTTAACTACGTGCTTAAACTTATTATCATTATCCTCTAAAATACGATGGTAAGGCTTGTGAGAATGACCAACAAAGAGCATGTCTGCACCTGCTTCCTGCATCATATCTAAAACATACTTTTCATCCGTATCTATTAAAATATATTCATCTATACTTCTGGTGCTGCCGTGGGCAAAAACAAGATTGAGTGTTTCGGATTGTAGTTTGTATTCCAATTTAATGTGCGCAGGCAGTGTCTTCAGGTAATCTCTATTATCCTGGCTGATTAAATGATACGCATAATTCTTCCCTGGCTCCTGGAGACTATTCGGGGTTGTAATTAATTTTTCAACCTTCTGGTCATGATTACCTTTCAAAGTTCCGATTCCACGCTTACGGATCTCCTGGATAATTTCGTTTGGATAGATGTGGTATCCCACCAGATCACCGAGACAATAAACGGCATCGGGTTTTTGGTCATCCATATCGTCTAACATTGATTTAAATGCAGGTAGATTGGCATGAATATCTGAAAATAGTGCTATTCTCATACCTTATCCTCTACGCAACATGTCTGCATATTCATTCGGAAGAGGACTATCCTCTACGGCTTTAGCTGCCTTTTCTATATCATACTCAAAGCGAATAAATTCGACTTTAACACTGTCCTTATTGTTTACTGTACTATCAGGGTTGATGGTTAAAATAACATAACCACCCCTTGGGTCGCTGTCTTTTGGTTTACCTACTGAGCCAATATTAATGGCATGCCTGAAATGATCCGCACCTTCATTCCCTGAGTTTAAAATTCTATGATAAGGCTTGTGGGTATGGCCAAAACACATAATATCTGCATCTGCCTGTTCCATGATCCGAAGCATGCTTTTTTCATCACGGTCTTCAAAAAGGTATTCATTGACCTTACGGGGGCTACCATGTACAAACAGAATATTGCGTTTATCGTGGTTCAACTGGTATTCTAGTCTAATGTGAGCAGGAAGGGTTCTTAGATAAGCACGCTGTTCGTCCCTTACCACTTCGTTTGTGTAGGAGATAGAAACCTTACCTAATGCTTTTTCTTCTTCTGTTTTATAGGCACAACCGCAATCATCACTAGACCTGCCAATGCCCCAGTCATAATTTCCTGCGATAGTTGGTATGCCTCGTTTGCGAATTTCATCTATTACTTCGTTTGGCCAGATGTTATATCCAACTAAATCTCCAAGGCAATAAATTGCATCAGTGTTTCTGGTTTCAACGTGTTTAAAAAAGGCTTCCAGGGCAGGAAGATTAGCATGGATATCTGAAAAAAGTGCAATTCTCATTAATGTATGGTGTTTAATTTTTTTGACGGATAGTATTTCTTGCGGAAGTAAAAAGCAAGGTTGACCAGGGCAATCAGTGCCGGGACTTCAACCAAAGGGCCAATAACGCCCGCAAATGCTTGTCCCGAATTGATTCCAAAAACACCAATAGCAACTGCTATGGCCAGTTCGAAATTATTTCCTGTGGCCGTAAAAGCAATTGATGTACTTCTTGAATAGTCTGCACCGAAGTAACGGCCAGCAAAAAAGCTGATCACAAACATGATAGAAAAATAAATAACAAGGGGTATAGCAATTCTCACTACATCCATTGGAATTTGTACAATCAGTTCGCCCTTCAGGCTAAACATAATTACGATAGTAAAAAGTAGCGCTATCAAAGTAATTGGGGAAATCAGCGGGATAAACTTGTTTTGAAACCAGTCTTCACCTTTCAGTTTAATAAGGCCGTACCGACTGATTATACCCATTGCAAAGGGAAGCCCCAGGTAGATTCCTACGCTTTTAGCAATCTCGGAAATGGTGATGTTTACTTCAAGGCTCTCCAGACCAAAAAAAGGTGGCAAAACGGTAATAAAGATATAAGCAAACACACTGTAGAGCAATACCTGAAAAATGCTGTTCAGTGCAATCAAGCCTGCTGCATATTCCCTGTTACCCTCTGCAAGCTCGTTCCAGACCACCACCATAGCAATACACCTTGCCAGGCCAATAAGGATCAGCCCAACCATATATTCCGGATAATCTCTTAAAAAAGTGATTGCTAAAAAAAACATTAGAAGTGGACCAATTACCCAATTCAGAACCAGGGATACGCTTAAGACTTTAGTGTCTTTAAAAACTTCTCCCATCTTTTCATATTTCACCTTAGCAAGTGGCGGATACATCATTAAGATCAGTCCGATAGCTAATGGGATGTTTGTGGTTCCACTGGAAAACGAGTTTATAAATCCGGAGGAAGATGGTAGAAAATAGCCGGTAGCTACACCGATACCCATCGCTAGAAAAATCCATAGTGTAAGGTACCGGTCTAAAAAGCTTAATTTTCTTCTTTCGGCAGCAGGTGCACAGTTGTTTGCAGACATAGTTTATGATTGATTATTTAGCAGCAACCGCCACCTGGTGTACACGCTGATCCTGAAGCAGCAAGATTCTGAAATTGTACTTTTTGTTTTACTTCAGGAACACCACATAGTTCCGGAGCAAGGCACGCTGTTGTCTTAGCAATAAGCAGGAAGTTTTTACCATCGTAACCAAGGTCGTATTTACCAATAGTTTGAGCCTGGTATTCTACCTCAATTTCCAGATCTTCCATCGCCAATACTTCTTCAGAAAGAGATATGATGTTTAGCAACTTGCCTGCTTTCAAACGATGCTCAAAATCGTTGGCATCCCAAAGTTGGAAGTTGGCTACTTTTTCATGACGTACCGTACCGCCACAATCAATAAAATCTTTAGTAACAACACCAACTTCGGTCACATGGAAATGTTCAGGAACTGGTGTACCGTTTTCTAATTGAAAGTTTACGCTTTCAGCCTGCGCCAAGTGGGCTTTTATTTCTGATAGTTTCATAATTAAAGATTTAAGTATTTTTATATTGCAATTAAACGATTGATTTGATTAAAAAAAGCTAGCAGCAGCTAGCTTCTAGCTTATATGATCCAAGGAAGGCACCGATTTGGGCTTCCAGTAATTTCCATGTTTCAGGGTTTATGCAATAGCAAACGCTAACCCCTTCGATGGTACCCTGGATAATCCCGACAGACTTTAATTCCCTTAAATGCTGGGAGATTGTAGCTTGGGCAAGACCCAGCTCCTCTACAAGATCTCCACAAATACAAGTATTGAAAACTAGTATTTGCAGAATAGCAATACGTGCAGGGTGAGCCATTGCTTTTAATAGCTGAGCAAGCTGGTTCTGCTCGGAGGTAAACATTTCGGTTTTTGTAAGTCCCATATAATATTGCAATATTACGATTTATTAATGAAACAACAAATTTATCAGAATATTAATTTTAATTCTTCTGATCTCTCTTTTTGCTGCTAAGGTTTAAAATCAAATAACCTAATAGTCCTGATATTACGGAGCCGACAAGAATTGAAAACTTTGCTTCCTGAACAAGCAGCGGGTCAGCGAAGGATAAGATTGATATAAATATGGACATGGTAAACCCGATACCTGCAAGTAGGCCAACACCAAGGATATGAACCCATTTTGCATTTTCAGGTAGCTCACTTAGCTTAAGCTTTACGCTGAGCCATGATATAAATAATATACCCAAAGATTTACCAATAACCAGACCTAGCACAATGCCCATTCCCAGACCTGTAAAAAGCCCTTCTACCATGCCGTTTTCAAAACGGATGTTGGTGTTGGCCAGTGCAAATATTGGAATGATCAGAAAATTAACGGGTTTAGTAAGTGCATGCTCTAGTTTTTCCAGTGGAGACTCTTTATGATCTGCTGTTGTGGGTAGTGTAAGCGCTATCAAAACTCCTGCAATAGTTGCATGAATGCCTGAGTGATGAACAAAGTACCAGATAAAAATACCTGGAATTAGGTAAAAGGCAAGGTTCTTTAACCCGAAGCGATTAAAGAGGAACAGTAGTATCAATATAGCCCCGGAATAAACCATATTCATATAGTGGAGATCCGAAGAGTAAAATACCGCGATTACTAATATTGCAAGCAGATCATCAACAATAGCCAGGGCAGCTAGAAAGATCTTTAGGGAAAGTGGAACCTTTACTCAGGAGCGATAGAATGGCTAGTGCAAAAGCAATGTCTGTAGCCATTGGTATACCCCATCCGCTAGCAGTTGGCGTATCACGGTTAAATATGGTATAGATTATTGCCGGCACAATGGCACCACCAATCGCACATATAATCGGAAGTATTGCCTTTTTAGGTGAGGAAAGTTCACCTTCCACAATTTCCCTTTTAATTTCAAGTCCCACCAAAAGAAAGAAAATGGCCATCAGGCCATCATTGATCCATAGCGCAACAGAATACTTTAAATGTAAACTGGTGGTTTCATATCCAATTTGATTCGCTAAAAAGTTATCAAAGCCTTCACCCAGTGGCGAGTTTGCTATTATTAAAGACAAAATTAAACAGGAAAATAAGATAATCCCACTTGATGTTGTAGAGTTGAAAAAGTCTTTAAAAACCTTTTTGTTGATCGACATTGGCATATTTTTCAAATATAACATTTTCATTTTTACGGTCTAAATCTGCCTCCTGTTAATTCAGACACCAGAGCAAAACCATAGGTAATGACAGATTTTAAAAATATTTTTCTATTTTTGCATCAATCGAAATGAGAAAAGTTAAACAAGTTTCATATAACCCTGTGACAAAGCCCTGAATTCTTTCAGTGACTCTTTTCTCCCTTAGCATAATCCCTTGCTAGGGCAATGCCCCTTATTTTATAATTTTTGACCTTTAATTTTATTGGTATGTTCTTACGTACACGTTTTTTTGACTTATCTCAAAAAGTCAACTACAAAACCGAAATTTTGGCTGGCATCACTGTGGCCATGACCATGATGCCTGAATCGCTCTCCTTCGCTATCCTTGCGGGTTTCCCCCCCTTGGTCGGTCTTTATGCAGCTTTTATTATGGGGCTTGTAACCTCAGTTCTGGGCGGTCGTCCAGGTCTGATCTCAGGCGGTGCAGGAGCAGTCGTAGTTGTGCTGATTGCTTTGATGCAGGCGCATGGAATTGAATATGTATTCGCCGCTGTAGCCCTCGCCGGCGCCTTTCAGATCCTGGTAGGTCTTTTCAAGCTTGGGAAATTTATCAGACTTGTTCCCCAACCGGTAATGTATGGCTTTGTTAATGGACTGGCAGTTATTATATTCATGGCCCAGATTGAACAGTTCAAAACCATCATCAATGGAAAAGAGGCCTGGTTGACCGGTAGCCCACTTTTAATCATGGCCGGGTTGGTTGCGCTTACCATTGCTATCGTACTATTCTTTCCAAAGATAACAAAGGCGGTACCACCATCCCTGGTTGCTATTATTGTTGTTTTTCTTGTCGTCCTCGGGTTCGGTATCGATACTAAAACAGTAAGCGATATTGCCTCTGTCAGCGGAGGGTTTCCACCATTTCACATTCCTCAGATTCCATTGACATTTGAAACCTTTCAAATTATATTGCCCTATGCCGCGATCATGGCAGGAGTTGGGCTTACCGAGGGGCTGTTAACACTTAACCTAGTAGACGAAATTACTGCAACCAGGGGGAATGGTAACCGTGAATCAATAGCTCAGGGTATTGCCAATATTCTGAATGGCTTTTTCTATGGTATGGGAGGATGTCCAATGATTGCTCAGACTTTGGTAAATCTTTCAGCAGGGGCGAGAGCCCGCCTGTCGGGCATAGTGGCAGCACTCACTATTTTGCTTATCATTCTGTTTGGCGCACCGATAATTGGTTTAGTTCCAATGGCTGCCCTTACAGGCGTGATGATCATGGTGGCCGTAGGAACCTTTGAGTGGATCAGTTTACGGATCATCAATAAAATGCCAAAACAAGATATATTTATTGGCATACTGGTGGCTGCGATCACCATTTGGCTTCATAACCTCGCCCTTGCAGTTTTAATTGGTGTAATTATATCGGCACTTGTTTTTGCCTGGGAGAGTGCAAAAAGGATTCGTGCAAGAAAATTCGTGGATGGAAGTGGCACCAAGCACTACGAAATTTATGGGCCATTGTTTTTTGGTTCAGTTACAGCGTTCACTGAAAAGTTCGATGTTAATGAAGACCCATCTGAAGTAATTGTTGATTTTAAGGACAGTCGAGTGTCGGATATGTCTGCTATTGAAGCATTAAACAAGTTAACAGAACGATACCATCTCGCGGGTAAAAAACTTCATTTAAAACATTTAAGCGAAGATTGTAGGCTACTACTTAAAAACGCTGAAAGTGTTATTGATGTTAATATATATGAAGATCCGACATATCGTGTCGCTATTGACAAATCTTAAGTATAAATTAGAAATTTGGATGGAGCTTTTTATATAGCTCCTCCAGTATTTCCGTTATCATTATTCCCTCGTTTTTTGAAAGATGACTGCTAGTCCTATCACTATTCCACCGTTTTTTGATAGAAATTGAGATGAGTATTTGATAAACAGTTATAGAACTATTGTGTCTTTTCTAGCAGGCCAGCGATGAAGTAAAGTCTACAGTTGTTTCCTTTCAACCATCAAGAAAAAGGAAGAATACAAGTTATCCTATGAGAGATTTTTGGCTATATTGTAATCACCTACATTTATTGAAATGAAAAACGACAAAACATCACAAAACTACACGTTAAACAGACGTAATTTTGTTACTGGAATTATCCCGGTGATAGCTGGCGCAACAATACCATCCTGGGCTTCGGCGAAGGAGATTCAACAAACCAGAGAAGACAATGACTTTCCAGGACTTATTACGCGAGAGAAAAAGCCATTAAATATGGAGTTTCCATTTCCTACGTTAAAAAACAGGATTACTCCAAATAACCAGTTCTTCATCAGGAGTCATTTTAATATTCCCAATATTGATGCTACAAATTGGGAATTAGAGATTGGCGGCAACACCAATCATGTCATAAAGATCAATCTGAGCGAACTTAAAAAGCTTCCTGCAAAAAAGGTAATGGCTACTATAGAATGTGCCGGAAACGGACGTGCTAACCTCGCCCCAAAAGTGAAGGGTTTAGGATGGGAACAAGGTGGGATCAGCAATGCTGAATGGACAGGAGTACCTTTATCCGTATTGTTAAAGAAGGCTGGCATAAAGGTGGGTACGGTAGACATTATTTTGGAAGGGAATGATGAGGGGATGATTACAGAAGAGCCGAAATCACCAGGAAAAATCAAATTCGCCCGAAGCATTCCGTTAAATATAGCAATGCAGGATCACATCATCATCGCCTATGAAATGAATGGAAAACCATTGAGTGCTGAACATGGTTTCCCGGCAAGGGCAATTATTCCAGGATGGTATGGTATGGCATCTGTGAAATGGCTGATGAAAATTACTGCATCTGAAAAGCCGTTTGATGGCTATTGGCAGACGATTGAATATGCTTACTGGAAGCGTGTTGAAGGACTACCTACCTTGACGCCCGTAACCACTACATTGGTTAAGTCTGAAATATCAAGGCCGGTATTGTTTGAAGCGGTGCCGGCTGGAAAACCTTATCAAGTAAGGGGTGCAGGATGGTCAGGTGATAGTAACCTATCGAAAGTAGAAATAAGCACGGATAAAGGAAATTCATGGCAACCAGCAAAATTAATTGGTCCTGCTATCCCTTTCGCCTGGCAGCTATTTGAATTTGAATGGGTGGTTCCTGCTAAGACTGGAAGATATAGTTTAATGGCTAGAGCGACAGATCAAAATGGCAAAACGCAACCCATGGAGCATGATTTAGACAGAAGAACTTACATGGTT
>Ga0308159_1003730_pt1 | contig 14811 bp, 12 predicted proteins | sample PhyCR1_FD_201040 | JGI IMG/M metagenome (GOLD analysis project Ga0308159, IMG submission 201040) | Phyllosphere microbial communities from UC Gill Tract Community Farm, Albany, California, United States - DLSLC.R1 | ecosystem: Host-associated > Plants > Phyllosphere > Unclassified | place: USA... | reverse complement strand
TCGCCAGCCGGTCCCTGCCCGAATCGGTGCTGCTCTGCAACTTCTCGCGAGGACTCCTCGAGCACGACGAGGTCGTCACGTTCTTCCACGAGTTCGGTCACCTCGTACACGACATCCTCGGCGGTCATCAGAGCTGGGCGCGGTGGACGGGTGTTGCGACCGAGTGGGACTTCGTCGAGGCCCCGAGTCAGCTGCTCGAGGAGTGGGCGTGGGATGCCGAGGCTCTCGCCTCCTTCGCGGTGAACGATGCCGGTGAGCCGATCCCCGCCGACCTCGTCGACCGGATGCGCACCGCCGACGCCTTCGGCCGGGGCCTCGAAGTCACCCGACAGCTCGGCCACGCGACGACCTCCTACCGGCTGCACGTGGACCGGCCGGCCGACCTCGCCACGGCCGTCGACGGGTACTACCGCGCCGCCAGCCCGATCGCCCCACTCGATGGAGCGCACTCGTACGCAGGTTTCGGCCATCTGACCGGATACGGCGCGTGCTATTACACGTATCAGTGGAGCCTCGTGATCGCCCGCGACCTGCTCTCCGCGTTCGGCGACGACCTGTTCGACGTCGAGACGGCCACCCGATACCGGCGCGAGATCCTCGAGCCCGGTGGGTCGCGCGACGCGCGCGACCTCGTGAAGGCCTTCCTCGGCCGCGAGTCGACCTTCGACGCCTACCGCGACTGGCTCGCCGGGGCCTGACGACGACAGAGGGCCGCGGCATCCCGATCCGGATGCCGCGGCCCTCTCGATCCGCTCAGGGTCAGGCGGTCGTCTCCCGCGCGATCGCGGCGACGAACGCGTCGATGTCGGCCTCGGTCGTGTCGAACGAGCACATCCATCGCACCTCGCGGCGCAGCTCATCCCAGTCGTAGAAGCGGAAGCTCTGGCGAAGCCGGTCCGCGACACCGGCGGGGAGCGTCGCGAAGACGCCGTTCGCCTGGGTGGGCTGAGTGAACTCCACGCCCTGGATCGACCCGTCGGCGAGGCCCGCCTCGATGCCGGCGCGCAGGCGCTGCGCCATGGAGTTCGAGTGCCGGGCGTTGTGCAGCCAGAGGTCGTTCTCGAGCAGGGCGACCAGCTGCGCCGACACGAAGCGCATCTTGCTCGAGAGCTGCATGTCGAGTTTGCGCAGATACGTCAGACCCGTGGATGCCGCGGGGTCGAGCACGACGATGGCCTCGCCGATCATGGCGCCGTTCTTGGTGCCGCCGAAACTGAGGACGTCGACGCCCGCGTCGCGGGTGAAGGCGCGGAGGGGAACGTCGAGGGCGGCGGCCGCGTTCGAGATGCGCGCACCGTCCATGTGCAGGCGCATACCGTGGCCGTGAGCGTGGGCTGCGAGCTCGCGGATCTCCTCGACGCTGTAGAGCGTTCCGAGTTCGGTCGACTGGGTGATCGAGACGACCAGCGGCTGCGCGCGGTGCTCGTCGCCCCAACCCCAGGCCTCGCGGTCCACGAGCTCGGGGGTGAGCTTGCCGTCGTCCGTGGGAACGGTGAGGATCTTGATCCCGCCGACCCGCTCGGGTGCTCCACCCTCATCGACGTTGATGTGGGCGGTGGATGCCGAGATCACCGCGCCCCAGCGGGGGAGCATCGACTGCAGCCCGACGACATTGGCGCCCGTGCCGTTGAAGACCGGGTAGGCCTCGACGCCCTCGCCGAGGAGCGAGACAAACAGCTCCTGCAGGCGGGCGGTGTAGACGTCTTCGCCGTAGGCGACCTGGTGGCCGTCGTTGGCGGCGGCGATCGCGGCCAGCACGTCGGGGTGGATTCCGGAGTAGTTGTCGGAGGCGAAGCCGCGCACCGAGGAGTCGTGGAGGGTGGTCACCGTCCCAGCGTAACGACCGCCGGACTCCGCCTTTCCTCCCCAGGGAGGGATAACGAGTCGGCGTCCCCATTCCGTCCCGTCCGGCCCTCGGGTGTCGGTGGGGGCGGGGAGAATGGCGGGATGCACATGGACCCCGAGGCGCTCAGCATCGCCGGTGAGATCTTCTCCCCGGCGGCCATGACGCGTGCCGATCGGCTCCTCGTCTACGGCTCGGTCGAGGTCGGCGATATCAAGACGTTCGACGGGGTCCTCGTCGTGTCGGCGCAGTCGTTCGGTGCGGCGGGGTACGAGCACCTTGAGCTGCGCGTGCCCACCGATTACACGCGGGTCTCGGGCTGGTGCTCGTGCGGACGCGGTCCCGAGTGCGAGCACTGCTGCGCGGCGGCGCTGCTGCTGTTCGACCGCATGATCTCGGCGGGGCGGCCCCCGCGTCCCGAGTGGCAGCGCACTCTCGACGACCTGCTGACCGTCGCCCCCCGGGTTCCCGACGAACCCCCGGTCGATCTGTGCCTCTTCCTCGCCATCCGCCGCGGCGGGGGCCACGGCCGCAGCACCGCGTTGACACTCACCGCCCGGCCCGGCATGCGGGGCACGCGTGGCACGTGGATCAAGGGCCGCGCGGGCTGGTCGGGCTTGTCGTTGCTGTCGGCGGATCCCCGGGCACGCGCGGCGCTCGACAGCCTGGGCCGCCTCGGTCGCTCCGGCAACGGGGCGTTCCTCTCCGACGAATGGATGCCGCTCTCCGCCGTGCCCCCGCACTCGCTCTGGATGCAGCTCGAGGCCGTCGTCGCCGCCGGGGTGCCGCTCGTGGCGGGCTCGGGCGCGCACCACCCCGTGCAGATCCTCGAGCAGGCCGCGACCGCCGCGGTCTCCGTCGACCGCCGCGGCTCCGCGCTGCACGTCCGGGGGATCGTCCAGGGCATCGACGACGAGACCGCCTCCCTACCGTCGTGGGTGGTGGGCGACCCCGCCGTGGCCGTCGCCTTCGTGGGGGATCGTGACGGCGACGACGAGCGGATCACGCTCGCGCCTCTCGCGGCTCCCGTCACGGGTCCCCTCCGCGGGCTGTTGATACGCGGGGCCGCGCTCACGGTCGACGGGAGCTCCGACACGTTCCTTCGCGACTACGTGCCCCGCTTACAGCTGCAGGCGCCCGTGGTGTCGCCCCGGGGCACGGTGGAGCTGCCGCCGCCGCCCCGTCCCGTCCTCGAAGTGTCCGTCGACCACCGCGCGGGACGCGCGTCCGTCGTCGTCCACTGGGACCGGTCGGCGACGAACGGTCGGCGCGACGAGGCGAACGAGGCGTCGACGTGGAGAGCCGTTTCGGCCGTCGCAGCGGAGCTGCGTATCGAGCTCCCGCAACCGTTCGCTTCGGGGAGCACCCCGCCGCGCGTGTGGGCTCCGGCAGAGGCGGCGATCTTCATCGCCGAGGCGATGCCGCGTCTCCAGGCTCTCGAGAACGTCCGGGTGATCGTGGCCGACGGGGCCGTGCCCTACCGTGCGGCCGCCGAGCCGGCGTCCGTCGAGCTGCGCACCGGAGACGACGACGGCAGCGACTGGTTCGACCTGCACGCGCGCGTCACCGTCGGCGACGCCGAGGTCGACTTCGCCGAGCTCTACACCGCGCTCGTCGTCGGTGATCGCGCGCTCTTCCTCGGTGACGGATCGTACGTCCGGCTGGACACCCCCGCTTTCGACCGGCTGCGCGCCGTCATCGACGAAGCGCGAACGCTCGCCGACCGCCCGGACGGCGGATTGCAGCTCAACCGATACAACGTCGGTCTGTGGGACGACCTGTCCGAACTGGGTCTGCTCGCGGCGCAAGAGGCCGAGTGGTGGCTGCGCGTGCGCGGTCTCACCGACGAGGCCGTCATCGCCCCTGTGGCGTCTCCCGAGGGATTGCGGGCCACGCTGCGCGACTATCAGCGCACGGGGTTGGACTGGCTGCACTTCCTCCGCACGCAGGGACTCGGTGGCGTGCTCGCCGACGACATGGGTCTCGGAAAGACCGTGCAGGCGATCGCGATGATGGAGGTCGCTCGCGAGGCCGACCCCCAGATGGCGCCGTTCCTGATCGTGGCGCCGACGAGCGTCGTCGGCAACTGGGCGCGCGAGTGCGCCGCCTTCGCACCGGGGCTCCGTGTCACGACCATCACCTCGACGGGGGCGCGACGCGCCACGTCCATCTCCCAAGAGGCCACCGGCGTGCACGTGGTGGTGACCAGCTACGCGCTGTTCCGCTTGGAGCAGGAGCAGTACGCCGAGGCCGAGTGGTCGGGACTCGTGCTCGATGAGGCCCAGCAGATCAAGAACCCCTCGTCGCGCGGCTATCGCGCCGCTCGCGCCCTGTCGGTGCCCTTCACCCTCGTCATCACGGGCACACCGATGGAGAACAACCTGCTCGAGCTCTGGGCTCTCCTGTCGCTCGTCGCCCCGGGGCTGTTGGGAACACGGGAGTCCTTCACGGCGATGTACCGCACGCCCATCGAGAAGCACTCCGACGGCGCCCGGCTCGACCTTCTCCGGCGACGCATCCGACCGTTCCTGCTCCGGCGTACGAAAGACCTGGTCGCCGCCGAACTGCCCTCGAAGCAGGAGACGGTGGTGGAGGTCACCCTGCACCCGACGCATCGAAAGCTGTACGACCGGCGGTTCCATCGCGAGCGCCAACGGCTCCTCGGTCTGCTCGACGATGCAGAAGGCAACCGCTTCGCGATCTTCCGCTCCCTGACGATGCTGCGCCAACTCGCTCTCGACCCAGCGCTCGTCGACGAAGGAGAAGCGCCCTCCGCCAAACTCGATGCGCTGGTCGAACTCGTGACCGAGGCCGCTGCCGAGGGGCACCGCGTCCTCGTCCTGAGCCAGTTCACGCGCTTCCTGCGGTCGGCTCGCGAGAGGTGTACCGAGGCGGACCTGGCTTCCGGCTACCTCGATGGCACCACTACGAACCGGCAAGCCGAGATCGACCGCTTTCGGGAGGGCGACGATCCCGTCTTCTTCATCTCCCTCAAGGCGGGAGGCGTCGGCCTCAACCTCGTCGAGGCCGACTACGTCGTGCTGCTCGACCCGTGGTGGAACCCTGCGGTCGAGGATCAGGCGATCGACCGTGCCCACCGCATCGGGCAGACCCGTCCGGTGATCGTCTACCGCCTCGTGGCAGCCGACACCATCGAGCAGAAGGTGGTGGCTCTGCGCGAGACGAAGGCGGATCTCTTCTCGCGAGTGCTCGACGGAGGCGGCGAGGGAGAAGCGTTCGGCGGTGGCGTTCGCCTGACGGCGGCGGACATTCGCGGCTTGATCGACTGACGTCACCCTTCGGATCGGCGCCCCGCCTGGCGTGGCCACGCGCTGAGCCGGGCGCGAACGTCCCGCCCCTGTCGCATGCGCTCCCTTCGCTCGGCGGCCGGACCCTGGTCAACGTCGGACCCCAGGTCTACCGTGGCGCTATGTCCGAGACTCCGGCCCCCGCTGCGCCTCCCGCTGCGGTCGCGTCCGCCGGGCGCCGCACCTTCTTGGCGGTGCTCGCCAACACGGCCGCGGCCAACGTGACGACGAGCTTCCTGTGGTTCGCCCTGACCTTCTGGGTGTACCTCGAGACCCGGTCCGTCCTCGCCACCGGCATCGTCGGCGGTGCGTACATGCTTCTGCTCGCCGTTTTCGCGATGGTGTTCGGTTCGCTCGTCGACCGCCACCGCAAGCACCGGGTCATGGTGGTCTCCGGGTTCGTGACGCTCGTGGCGTTCCTGCTGGCGGGGGCACTTTGGGTCGCGTTCTCCGAGGCCGTGCTGCTCGACCTCGGCGGGCCGTGGTTCTGGCTCTTCGCGGGCATCATCCTCGCCGGCGCCGTGATCGAGAACCTCCGCAACATCGCCCTGTCGACGACCGTGACCCTCCTCGTACCGGTCGAGAGACACGCCAACGCGAACGGCCTCGTCGGCACGGTGCAGGGCCTCGCTTTCGTGGTGACGAGCGTCTTCAGCGGCCTGTCGGTGGGCTTCCTCGGTATGGGCTGGACCTTGGTCATCGCCGTGGTCCTCACCACCCTCGCTCTCGCGCACTTGCTGACGATCCGCATCCCCGAGGAGCGACCTGCCGCCGGGCGGACCCCGGGCCCCGTCGTCGACCTGCGCGGGGCGGTCCGAGCCGTTCGCCTCGCACCCGGCTTGTTCGCCCTGATCGTGTTCTCGACGTTCAACAACCTCATCGGCGGCGTCTACATGGCGCTCATGGACCCGTACGGTCTCGAGATGTTCGACGTGAAGGTCTGGGGCATCGTCCTCGGGGTCACCGCGACCGGCTTCATCATCGGCGGGAGCCTCGTCGCGAAGTTCGGCCTGGGCGAGAATCCCATACGCACGATGCTCTGGATCGTGATCGCGATGGGGGCGCTCGGAGCACTGTTCACCCTCCGCGAGTGGTGGTGGCTCTACGTGCTCGGCATCTGGGTGTACATGGCCCTCATTCCGCCGGTCGAGGCGGCCGAGCAGACGGTCATCCAGAAAGTCGTCCCCTTCGAGACGCAGGGGCGTGTCTTCGGCTTCGCGGCGGCGTTCGAATCGGCTGCGGCGCCCGTGACGTCGTTCCTCATCGCGCCGATCGCGCAGTTCCTGATCATCCCGTACATGGACGGCGAGAGTGGCCGCTCGACGTGGGGCTGGCTGCTCGGCGAGGGCGACTCGCGCGGCATCGCGCTGGTCTTCGCCGTCTCGGGCGTGGTGATGGTGATCGCGGGTGCCCTGGCGTTCCTCACGCGCTCGTACCGCACGCTCTCTCGGCAGTACCGAACGGGCGGGATCGATGCTCCGGATCACGGGTAACCGACGTCCGCCCCTCGGTGAGAGCCGACCGAGGGGCGGACGTTCGAGATGTCGTCCCGACAGTCCGAGGGTCTGACACGCCGCTCTGGAGAGCGTTCCGACCGGTGAACCTGCGTGACGTCGCTGCGGGCGCGTCGCCTGCTGTCGTGCGCGCGGGGGGCGTCAGGCCAGACCGCGCGCGAGGCTCGCCGCTTCGTCCGGAGAGAGGTCGAAAACGGCCCCCGCTTGGGCCGAGGTGCTGGGGTCGGGGTTCAGCTGGCCGGAGATCTGCAGGAGGAAGGCGTGCTGGTCGTTGTTGATCTTGGTCGCGTCAGGACCGCACAGGCGGAGGAAGACGAGCAGGTCGATATAAGCCTGGCTGGGGACGATCCATTCTTTTCCGCCGGGTCCGACGGCGATGATGCCGGAACCCCACGTGTACAGGCGAATGGGTCGAGTATCGTTTTCGATCTTCCGGAAGAGTGCCGCCTGGGCATTAGCGTCGTACATGTCGTCCTCTGGTTCTTGGGGCTTCGGTGCGTAAGATCCGGCAAATGTCCAATGGTGATATTCGATCTGACTGAATCCGCCACCCTCCCACCACCAGCCGAAGCGGCCGGCATTGTTGCGCATCCATTGGAAATCAGTGGTATTGGGGCCGAGATACACCTGCCCTCCGAAATCGACGGACAATGCCCAACCATGATTGGACGTCCCCGGATAGGCGGCGAGATTGCCGCCGTTGTAGAGGTAGTCGTTATAGGCCTTCCGCTGACCCGCGAGGTCGCGATAGCCGTCGTTCAGGGTGAGATCGTGCCCGCGAGCGTCCCGGAAGGCCGTCATCATGTCCCGCAGCGCGGCGGCAGCGTCAGCGCGCAGCCAGATGTTCCCCACGCGGGACAAAGCCGAAGTGGGTATCTCGCCGTTGTTGTAATTCCCCCATGCGCCCGTCGCCGTGGGAATTGCGTCGGCCTGGGCCGACAAGGAGTTCGCGCCGACCGAATAAGTCGTTGCGGCAGCCGTCGCTATCAGCGACGAGACAATCAGGCTGCGACGGCTGACTTTTGTATCGACGACGTCCTCAGTTCTCGGCACGAGTCGAGCATATGAGCCGGTAATGGTTGTCGTATGTAGGCCGTTCGGGGGACATCTCGAAATGCTCGAACGCAGAGACGAAGGAACGATCGCTTTCCGACGGGATGAGTGACCGGCAGGCCTCGCGCCGGCGGAATTGCGGCTCTCGCTCACTTCCCGCCGGGTCGCTCGCCGCCGTCGATGAGGGGTACCGTGCGATCGTTCCATGTCCCGGCCGCGTCGTCCCACAGCGCGACGACGGCGGATGCCAACGCCGTCTCCCGTCCGTCGAGGTTCCGCACGCGGAAGATCACGCTGGCGGCCGTCAGCTCGCGCCCCGAATCGCGCGCGGTTTTGGCGTACCCCTGCGCCACGGCTCGCGCCCACGCCTCGCTCGCGGCCTTCACCGCGGCGTAGTTCGCGCCTCCCGCCAGGGGGCGTGCGACGGCGGTGGACGAGACGATCGCGAGGCGACCGGCATCCGAGCCGCGGAGGTCGTCGTCGAAGGTGCGGCTGACGTTCCGCAGAGCCGTGAACGAGCGCAGCAGGACGGCGAAGTCCTCGTCGCTCTGTCCGGCGAGGCCGCCTCCGCCACGCCAGCCACCGACGAGGTGGATCACTCCGTCGACGTTCCCGTGCGAGATGTGTACGCGGTCGCGCAGAGCCGCCACCGCGGCCGGGTCGGTCAGATCGCACAGCTCGGTCATCGCTCCGGGAGCGGCGTCAGCGGCCTCGCCCAGGCGGCCGGTGTCCCATCCCACCACCACGACCCGCGCCCCTACGGCGAGGAGGGCGCGAGCGCAGGCCCGCCCGGCTGCACTCGTCCCGCCCGCGAGAAGGACGAGCCGTCCACGGAGCGGCTGCGAAGGCTCGACCGCGGAGTGGGTCGTCTCGTCGCTCATCGGAGGGCTCAGTCCGTGCCGCGGATGCCCTCGGTCGATGCGATTACCGGGTGCATCTTCTTCTCGAGGGCTTCGAAGAACATCGAGAGCGGGAACTCGTCGTCGAGGACCGCGTCGGTGTACCCCTTCGGCAGTCCCGCGAGCACCTCGTCGGGCAACCCGCGGGCCCACATCGAGGCGGGGTGGGGCGTGACGACCCCGCTCACGAGGTCGTAGGCGGCGAGCCAGTGCGCGACCTTGGGGCGGTCGATCGAGCGCCAGTACAGCTCGTCGATCGCGTCCGCGAGGGCGATGACCGCGGCGGGCACCTCGTCCCAGTCGAACGCGAGCGAGGTGTCGGTCCAGTGCAGCACGCGGTGCTGGTGCAGCCAGGCGAAGAGCAGCTGGCCGCCGAGGCCGTCGTAGTTGCGCACGCGCGATCCGGTGATGGCGAAGCGGAAGATGCGGTCGAAGATGACGGCGTACTGCACGAGCTCGGCGTGTTCGAGCATGGCCGTCTCGGCGTCGTCGAGGTCGTCGCGAGCGGCGAGGCGTGCCTGCAGCGACACGCACTCGCGGAAGGCGGTGAGGTCGCAGCGCAGCTCTTCGAGGGAGTAGAGGAAGAACGGCATCCGCTGCTTGATCATGAACGGGTCGAACGGCAGGTCGCCCCGCATGTGCGTGCGGTCGTGGATGAGGTCCCACATGACGAACGTGCGCTCGGCGAGGTCCTGGTCGTCGAGCAGGCGCGCGGCGGCGTCGGGCAGCTCGAGCTTCGTGATGTCCGCCGCGGCTCGGGTGACGCGGCGGTAGCGCGCGGCTTCGCGGTCCTGGAAGATCGCGCCCCACGTGAAGGTGGGGATCTCGCGCATGGCGACGGTCTCGGGGAAGAGCACCGCCGAGTTCGTGTCGTAGCCCGAGGTGAAGTCGATCAGGCGCAGCGAGACGAACAGGCGATTGGTGTACTCGGTTTCGAGCCGCGAGATGAACTCCGGCCAGATCGCTTCGACGAGCACGGCTTCGACGTGTCGGTTGCTCGAGCCGTTCTGCGTGTACATCGGAAAGACGACGAGGTGCCGGATGCCGTCGACGCGGTGCTCCTGCGGCTGGAAGGCGACGAGGGAGTCCAGGAAGTCGGGGACGCCGAGGCCCTCGTCGCGCCAGCGACGGAAGTCCGCGACGGATGCCGAGAGGTAGGCCTCGTCGTGCGGGAACAGGGGCGTGAGAGCCTCGATCGCGCTGATGACGTGGTCGATCAGCGGAGCGGCGGCGGCGGTGTCCTCGATGGAACCGTCCTTGACCTGGAGGTCCTGCAGGGCGCTGGCGGCGTTCTTGAGCTGGGCCCAGGCGGGGGTCTGCTCGACCGTGTCGACGCCGTGACCGTCGATCAGATCGTCGTCGGCACGGGTGGTCGCGGCAATGGTCATGGCATCCTCCGATCGGAACGGTAAAAATTCCTGCTGAGTACGGATGCTAACGGAAAACTTACGGAACACGCCACATCCGCTCTCACGGCCGCTGGTACTGTCGAGCGCATGACCGAGGCCTCCTCCCGCGCTCCTCGCCTCGAGGATTCCGTCGACGCGGCGATCGTCCGCGAGATCTCCCTCGATGCGCGCGCCACGCTGTCGCACCTCTCCGAACGGGTGGGCCTCTCGGTCTCGGCCGTCCAGTCTCGGCTGCGCCGACTCGAAGCCCGCGGGATCGTGAGGGGCTACCGTCCGATCCTCGACGCCGAGGCGCTGGGCAGGCCGCTCGCCGCCTTCGTCGAGATCACGCCCCTCGACCCCGCGCAACCCGACAACGCCCCCGAACTCCTCGCCCACCTGACGCCCATCGAGGCCTGCCACTCCATCGCGGGCGAGGCGGCGTACATGCTCTTCGTCCGTGTCCCGACGCCCCGCGACCTCGAGGAACTGATCCGCGACATCCGGGCCGCGGCCCAGGTGAACACGCGCACGACCGTGGTGCTGCAGACCTTCTTCGAAGCGCGGCCGATCGAGCCCGCCGACTTCCCGGCCTGATCCGCCCCACCGGTCGCATCGAAGCGGGCAGGGATACATCCCTGGACGGATGCCGCGCCCCGGGCCTCCCGCGTAGCGTGGCGGTGATGTTCGCTCTCCGCCCGCTCACCCGGTACCAGCTGGTCACCGACCTCGGCATCGCCCTGGTCTTCTTCCTGGTGTCGATCGCCATCGAGCTCGTCGCGAGCTCCACCCCGGTCGAGAACGTCGTCGGATTCTTCGTCGCCCTCGCCTTCGCGGGCGCCGTGGGGCTGCGGCGCCTGCACCCGGGCCTCGCCCTGTGCACCGCGTGGGTGGCCGCCCTCGTGCAGATGGGGTTCGACCGGCAGCCGTCGCCCTCCGACCTCGCCATCTTCGCGGCGCTCTACACGACGGCCGCCTACGGGACGCGTCGCGTGTTCTGGTTCGGCTTCGGCTCGGCCATCGTCGGAGCGGCCCTGGTGCCGACCTACCTCGTGGGTAGAGGTCTGCAGGCCGCGCCGAGCGGCAACGACTGGTTCGCGGTCATCGCGCTGTTCCTCGCGGCGGGCTTCGCGCTCATGCTGGCCTGGGTCTCGGGTGCCCTGGTGCGGACCGCCATGCGGGCGTCGGCGAACAGTCGGGCGCAGCGCGCCGCCGAGGCCGAGACGATCGCCGAGCAGGAGCGCGTGCGCATCGCCCGCGACATGCACGACGTCGTCGCCCACTCGCTCGCGGTGGTCATCGCCCAGGCAGACGGAGCCCGGTACGCCGCGGCATCCGATCCTCAGGCGACCTCCGAAGCGCTCACGACGATCTCGTCGACGGCACGCGCGGCCCTCGCCGACGTGCGGCTGCTCCTCACCCAGTTGCGGCACTCCCAGGCCGAGGGGCCGCAGCCCACCCTCGCCGACCTGGATGTGCTGTTCCAGCGGATGCGCGCCGCGGGCGTCGACCTGCAGGTCGAGGTCGACCCGCTCCCGCCCGGCGAGCCCCCCGCCGCCATTCAGCTCGCGGTGTACCGCATCATGCAGGAGGCGCTGACGAACGCCCTGCGCCACGGCGTCGACCCGCGCGTGCGCGTCCACCTGGCGTGGTGGCCCGATCGCGTGGTCGTCGCCGTACGCAACGCCCGGGCCACGGCATCCGTCCCGGCTCCTGCCGGCCCCACCCCCGGCGGTCACGGCCTGATCGGCATGCGGGAGCGTGCCCAGCTCGTCGGCGGCCACCTGACGGCGGGACCCGAGTACGGCGAGTTCGTCGTCCGCGCGACCCTGCCGATCGGCGCCCCGCTGTGAACGCTCGCCGCAAAGAGCCGAATGGATGCCGACCCACCCCCGACCCGCGAGAGGAGCCGTCGTCATGACCGCCCCCGTCCGCATCGTCCTCGTCGACGATCAAGCCCTGTTCCGCGCCGGAATCCGCATGGTGATCGATTCCCAGCCCGACCTCGAGGTGGTGGGAGAGGCCTCGGACGGTCGAGAGGGCGTCGAGGTCGTGCGCGCGACGCGACCCGACCTCGTGCTGATGGACGTGCGCATGCCGGTCATGGACGGGCTGGCGGCGACCGCCGAGATCCTGCGCGAGCCCGACGCTCCGCGCGTGGTGGTGCTGACGACCTTCGACCTCGACGAGGCCGCCGCCCGGGCCATCCAGGGCGGGGCGAGCGGGTTCCTCCTGAAGGATTCCGAGCCCGAGTTCCTCCTGTCGGCGGTGCGGACCGTCCACGCGGGTTCCGCGGTCATCGCCGCGGAGGCCACGCGAGAGCTCTTCGCGCACATCGCCGACGGCGGCGCGGGGGAGCCGGTGCCGCCCGCCTACGGTGCGCTCACCGACCGCGAGCGCGAGATCTTCGCCCTGGCGGCGGCGGGGCTCAGCAACGCCGAGATCGCCGAGCGCGAATTCCTGTCCGAGGCCACGGTCAAGACCCACATCAGCCGCATCCTGACCAAGCTCGCCGTGCGCGATCGCGTGCAGCTCGTCGTGTTCGCCTATCGGCACGGCCTCGCCTGAGGCGATCGCGCGTCAGTCGCCGTCGTTCTCGGGGTCGTGCGCCCACGTGGGGGCGAGCGCCTTGATGCGCATCGCCCGCCACTGCCAGGTCGCCCAGAGCGCCGGCCACAGCGCGGGAGCCGCAGCCCCGCCGATCGTCAACCGCTCGCGCCACAGCGTGCGTCCCGGTTCGCCGGGCGCCTCCGACACCGCCATCTGGTGGTCCCACACGTCGAGGACCGAGAGCGGCCCGGTCAGCGGCACGCCCCAGTCGCGGAACACGCGCACGCGTCCGTGCTCGTCGGCGGTGTCGCGATCGGCGACCGAGATGAGTTGGCGCCCGACCGGCAGCAGTCCCGCGACGCTCATCTGCACGGGCACGTCGTCGCCCGACTCGAACGAGGTCGGCATCTCGCCGAGGGCCTCGACGTCGAGCAGGGGGCCGTACAGCTCCGCCACCGCGCGCGGCGAGTGCAGAGCACGCCAGGCGGCATCCGGGTCGCAGTCGATGACGAACTTCAGCAGGATGCGCATGATGTCGATCGTGCCCGATCGCGGCGATCGACGCGCACGGCTTGACGCGGGCAGTCTGTTCCGGGCGATTTACGATCGAGGGATGCCGTCGTCTCCCGCCCTCGCCCAGTCCGACTACCAGGTGCGTCTGGACTGGGGACGCGCAGGGCTGGAGCGCCTGGCCCCCGCTCACATCGTGGTCGTCGTGCAGACGCTGGGGTTGTCCCGGCGCGCGCTGGACGCGACCGAGGACGCAGACATCCTCGCCCTCGACGACGACGAGGCCGCAGACCTCGTGTGCGCCGCCGCGCGCGACGGCGCACACGTCGTCATCGGCGGAGTGCGCAACGCGGCCGCTGTCGCCGCCCACGTGCTCGAGGTGCAGCGCGGGCGCGGGGAGCGCACCAGCATCTCGATCATCGCCGCGGGTTCTCCGGACGCCGACGGCCTCCGCTTCGCGGTCGAAGACCTCCTCGGGGCGGGCGCCGTCGTCGCCGCGCTCGGCGACCGGGGGATCGACCACGCCTCTCCCGACGCCGCGGTGGCGGGGGAGGGGTTCCGAGCCCTTGGGAGCGCCGTTCGACACCTGCTGACGGCGAGTGGGACCGGCCGTCTGCTCGCCGCGGACGGCGCGCGCGAGGCGGTGCTGGCCGCGGCGGCGCGCGATGCGGCATCCGTCGTCCCGATTGTTCGAGACGGGACGATCACCGCCGCCTGATCCTGTTCTATCGGGGGGTCGACGCCGCGAGCCGTGTCGCGCGGCTGATGTCGCGATGCACCCACGACAGGGCGAAGCGCGGATCGAACGACGGGGCGCACTTCGCGCACGAGGTGGGCCGCGTCGCGCGGCGGTGCCGGTACGCGACGTGACCGGCCGGGCACGTGCCCACCCACGGGGCGAGTTCGTTCGCGGTCTCCCCGGCGTGGGTCGTGCCGCCGACGTACCCGAGCCCTTGCGCCGTGCGCTTCCACGCTGGGCCGTGCCCGGCGGCGGCTCCCGCGACGGCGTGCGCGACCTCGTGCAGCAGCGTCTGATGGTTGGTGTCGTCGTCGTAGCGCGCCGAGAGGTAGCGCGAGACGCTGATGCGTTTGCGCCCGTAGTCGCACAGGCCCGCGCGTCGCTTGGCGTTGTCGAAGGCGAACGTCCACGACTCGTCGAGGTGCAGGGCGATCAACGCCTCGGCCCAGATGCGTACGCGCTGCAGGTCGGACATGAGCGGGAGCCTAGGAGGGACCTACGACACTCAGCTCGCGACGACCTCGCGCGTGCGCCGACGCTCCGCGGCGTCGATCGCGAGCAGGGTCGACTCGAGCTGGGCGTCGGTGGCGCCGGCGTTCTGGCGCAGGAACAGCGCCTGCTTGAAGTCGCGGCGCGCGGCGTCGAAGTCGCCCTCGTCGTAGTGGACCTTGCCGCGGTGCTGCAGAGCGAAGGCGGCGATGCTCGCCCACCCCTGGCCCTCGGCTTCTTCGGCGCACATGGTGAGTTCCTGCTCGGCGGCGGCGTACGCTCCGCGGCACTGCATGATCGTGGCGTGCAGGATGCGCGCGCGCAGCAGGTCGCGACGGGTGCCGGCCATGCGGGCGACGCGCACCGACTGCTCCGAGATGGCGAGCGCCTCGTCGAACCGATCGAGCACCTTGAGGAGCCAGACCCGCTCGAGCAGGGCGTGGAGGCTGCGCTGGGAGCCGATCTCGTCGAGCCGCTCCGCGCACTCGCGGGAGTCGGTGACCTCGCGCAAGGTGTCG
>Ga0308159_1003729_pt1 | contig 14813 bp, 12 predicted proteins | sample PhyCR1_FD_201040 | JGI IMG/M metagenome (GOLD analysis project Ga0308159, IMG submission 201040) | Phyllosphere microbial communities from UC Gill Tract Community Farm, Albany, California, United States - DLSLC.R1 | ecosystem: Host-associated > Plants > Phyllosphere > Unclassified | place: USA... | reverse complement strand
GGTCACGCGCACGGGCGTCATTGTCGCGGCGCACGCGCACGATCCAGCCGCGCTTCTCGAAGCGTGCGACCAAGCGGCTGAGATAGCCCGCGTCCATGCCCAGCGCGTCCTGCAACACGCTGGCGGTGACCGGCTCGCGCGTGGCGATCTCGAACAGCAACCGCGCTTCGGGCAGGCTCGCCTCGGTGCCCAGGAACCGCGCATCGAGCGCGCCGATCGTCTGGGTGTAGAAGCGGTTGAACCGGCGGATGGCGGTGACGTCTGCATCTTCCATGTCCGCCATGCTGGATCAGTTTACTTGACGGAGTCAAGTATCAGGGCAGTGCAGGCTCCGGCACCAGTTGCGCGCGCAACGCCGCCGCATCGCGACCCGGTGGCGCGCCGAACAGGCGGCGATAGTCGCGGCTGAACTGCGACAGGCTTTCGTAGCCGATCGCGAAGCCCACGCGCGCGACCTCCTCGGCGGCGACCAGGCGGCGGCGCGCTTCCTGCAATCGCACCTGCTTCTGGAACTGCACCGGCGTCATCGTCGTCACCGCCTTGAAGTGGCGGTGGAAGCCGGGGCTGCTCATGCCAGCCAGCGCGGCGAGGTCGGCCACGCGCAGCGTCTCGGCATAATGGTCGCGGATGAACGCCGTCGCGCGCCCGATCCGCGCGGCATGGGTGTCGACCAGACCCATCTGGCGCAGCGCCGGTCCCAGCGCGCCGCCGAGCAGCCTCCAGACGATCTCGCGCCGGATCAGCGGGGCGAGCACCACCTGGTGGGCCGGATGGTCGAGCAAATCCAGCAGCCGCCTGAGAGGATCGCGCAGCGCCGGGTCATGGTCGCTGGTCGCCAGCGCGTTGAAGGCGGCAGCCGGGCCCGGCACGCCGGGCTGCGCCGCCACCAGTTCGGCCACGGTCACCGGCTCGATCGCCAGCGACAGCGCCAGATAGGGCGCGTCCGCGCTCGCCCGCACGATGCGCGACGTGACCGGCAGGTCGACCGAGGCGAGCAGGCATTGGCCTTCGGCATAATGATACGGTGTCGGCCCGAGCATCGACATCTTCGCGCCCTGCACGACGAGGCAGAAAGACGGCCGATAGACCGTGCGGATGATGCCGGTCGGCTCCTCTGCGCGGGTGATGAGCAGGCCCGGGATCGGCGTTTCGCGACCATGGACGAACCAATGGCGCTCGATCAGCCGGGCAAGGTCGGACAGGGTCGTCATGGCAGAGATCGTAGCCTCACCTCGTGCTGAAAGCACCGTCTACGAACTACTTTGATAGGATCGGGCAGGACTTTGATCGGATCGGCGTCGCGGCGCCGAGCGTTCGTCGCGTATCTCCGGGTCATCCATTCCAACAGGAGTATCATCCCATGCGTATGCGCCAGCTCGGCCATAGCGGCCTGTTCGTGTCCGAACTCTGCCTCGGCACCATGACCTTCGGCGGCAGCGAGGGCATCTGGGGCCAGATCGGCCAGCTTCGCCAGGAGGAAGCCGATACGCTGGTCCGGACGGCACTTGATGCCGGCATCAACTTCATCGACACCGCCAATGTCTATGCCGGGGGCGAGAGCGAGCGCATCCTCGGCCAGTCGCTCAAGAACCTTGGCATCGCCCGCGACGATGTCGTCATCGCGACCAAGGTGCTGGGGCCGATGGGCGATGGTCCCAATGCGCGCGGTGCCTCGCGCGGCCATATCCTCAGCCAGTGCAAGCAAAGCCTCCAACGGCTCGGCCTCGACCATATCGACCTCTACCAGATCCATGGTTTTGATCCCGCGACGCCGATCGAGGAGACGCTGGAGGCGCTCGACACGCTCGTGCGTCATGGGCACGTCCGCTATCTCGGCCTGTCCAACTGGGCGGCATGGCAGGTCGTGAAGGCGGTCGGCATCGCCGAGGCGCGGCGGCTCGCGCCGATCCTGTCGCTCCAGGCCTATTACACGCTGGTCGGCCGCGACCTGGAGCGCGAGATCGTGCCGATGCTGCGGTCCGAGAAGATCGGGCTGATGGTGTGGAGCCCGCTGGCCGGCGGCTATCTGTCGGGCAAATATGATGGCGAGGGCCAGGCGGCGGACGGGCGGCGCGCGAATTTCGACTTCCCGCCGGTCGATCGTACCCGTGGTTCGGTGGTAATCCCAGAGATGCGCCGCATCGCCGAGGCGAAGGGTTGCACCGTCGCGCAGGTCGCGCTTGCCTGGCTGCTCCACCAGCCGGTGGTGACGAGCGTGATCGTCGGGGCCAAGCGGGTCGACCAGCTTACCGACAATATCGCCGCGACCGAGGTGTCGCTCGACGCGGACGATCTCGCCGCGCTCGATGCGGTGACCAAGCTGCCAGCGGAATATCCCGGCTGGATGCTGGAGCGCCAGGGCGGCTATCGCGCCTGACGGTCGCCGGTTCGGCGGGATGGTTCCATGACCGTCCCGCCGTTCCGACCGTCCGTCCAGAGGGGCAGCGGATCACCCGGGCAGGATACGGCCTGTCCGGGCGGCATGGGCAAAGGCCGGAAAGCCGAAGGCCTCCGCCTGACGCGCCGCGATCTCATAGTCATAGGGCACACCGTGCAGTTGGGCCGCCCATCCGGCGTTGCGACGCTCAACGATGGCATAGCGCGCCAGCCGGCTGCCCGCCTCCATGACATGCGGGGTCGCGCCTCGATCCCGGTAGCACGGCATCCCGACGCTACCGGGATTGACGATCAGCACGCCATCGACCACCACGATGCGCGACGTATGCGTATGCCCCCACAGCACGAGACTGGCCGACCCGATCCCCTTTAGGCGTGGCAGGATGGCGACGTCGGCATCCAGCGTCGCGCGGCCGGACGTCACGTCCTCGAGCAGATATTCCAGATCGCCACCGGCCGGGCTGCCATGGCAGGCGAAGACATCGCCGTCACAGAGGGTGAGCGTCGCGGGCAGGCTCTCGATCCATGCCCAATGCTCCTCCGTGAGGAGCGGCCGCGCCAGAACGTCGAAGGCACCGTCGCTGCCTTCCTGCAACTGCCGCTCATGGTTCCCAACGATGGTGTGATAGCCGGAACGCATCTGAAGCTCCGCACCTCCTGCAGGATCGAACGGGCCGGACACGAGGTCGCCCAGATTGACAATCAGGTCCGGCGCGGCGGCGGTCATCGCGTCGCGGACAGCCTCCAGCGCGGCCAGATTTCCATGAGCGTCGGCAATGACCCCGATCTTCAATGCTTCCCCCTTGGCCGACACGCAGCGACATCCCGGATGAGCATGGCAGGTGCTTCCTCGAAACGCCATGCACGACCAGCGACCGCCGTTACCCGAGACCCTCGGGGATCAGGACGATCTTGCCCGCGAAGCTGCGATCCTCCAGCAGGCGATGGGCAGCGGTCCCCTCGCTCAGCGGGAAGGTGGTGATGACGGGCGCGGTAATCGTGCCGGCCCGCAAGGCCGCGAACAGCCTGTCGGCGCGGCTCTGTCGGCTTTCCGCGCGGTTCAGATAGGTCCAAAGATCACCGCCCACGACACCCTTGGAATGCTCCATCAGGGACAGCGGATCGATCGCGGGCGGTGTCCCGCCCGCTTTGCCGAAGATCACCACGCGGCCACCAGGACGCAAGGCGGCGAGGCTGTCGTGGAGCGTGGTGCCAATCGAATCATAGACCACATCGACGCCGTCCTCAGTCGCCCGCCGCACCTGCGCCACCCAATCGTCATAGCCATAGACCGCACTCGCGCCGTTCGACCGCGCCTGTTCGCGCTTGGACGGGGTCGAGGCCAGCGCATGGACCTCGGCGCCCAGCGCTACCGCCATCTGGGTCAGCAGCCGCCCGACGCCGCCGGACGCGGCCTGGACCAGCACCCGGTAGCCGGCGGCCAGCCTGCCGCTATCCTCGACCAGATATTGCGCCGTCACGCCTTGCAGCAACAGCGCGGCGGCGGTGCGATCGTCGATATCGTCCGGCAGCGCGACCAGACAATCGGCGGGCGCGCAGACCCGTTCGGCATGAGCGCGCGGCACGTCGAGAAACCCGACCCGCTGCCCGACCTGCCAGCGATCGACGCCGCTCCCGACCGCGACGATATGCCCCGCCCCCTCATAGCCGCCGATCCATGGTGCCTTGCCGTCCAGCACATAGACGCCCTGGCGGCGGTAGATGTCGGCGAAGTTCAGACCGACCGCGCTGGTCTCCACCAGCACCGAGCCGGCGTCCAGCTCGTGATTCGGAAAAGCGCCATAGCGCAGGACCTCGGGGTCCCCGAATCGATCGAAGAACAAGGCCTTCACTGCACTATCCTCGACATGCCCATCACCGATCATCCATGTTTTGGTTGCCAATGACCGGAGGATGCCTGCTGGACCGCGTCGAAAACAGCCGCATAGGATGCGACGTCTTCAAACCAAGGGTTTGCAATGGACCGATTGACCAGCATGGCGATCTTCGTATCGGTCGTCGACCTCGGCAGCTTCACCGCCGCGGCCAAGGCGCACGACATCTCGGCAACGATGGTGGCCAAGCATGTCAACGCCTTGGAAGCGAGGCTCGACACCCGCCTGCTGCACCGGACGACCCGGCGGTTGTCGCCGACCGAGGCCGGTCGACGCTTCAGCGAATCCTGCCGTCGCGTGCTGGCGGATGTCGCGATCGCCGAAGCGGTGGGTGCCGAGGTGGCGCAGACGCCGGTCGGTCGGCTTCGCATCGCCGCACCGGTCGCCTTCGGCACCGAACGGGTCGCGCCCTTGCTGGCCGCCTATCTCGACCGCTTCCCGGACATGCAGGCGGAACTGGTGCTGGGTGACCGCAAGGTCGATCTGATCGAGGAAGGCTTCGACCTGGCCTTTCGGATCGGCGCGCTGGAGGACGACTGGTTGGTCGCCCATCCGCTCGCTCCCTATCGGCTGATGCTCGCTGCCGCGCCGGGCTATCTCGAACGCCACGGTCACCCGGAGACGCCCGACGACTTGCGCGACCATCGGCTGATCGGCTTCGCGCAATTCGGTGCGGACGACCGCTGGACACTGGTCGGTCCGGGTGGTGCGCATGTCGTACCGCTGCCCCCGCCCCGCCTGCGCATCAACCACGCGGCCGCCCTGCGGCAGGCGGCGGTCGCGGGCTATGGCATCATCCTGCAATCCCGCGTGACGCTGGACGGCGATCTGGCGTCGGGGCGTCTGATCCCGGTTCTGGCGGATTACGCGCCCGAACCCCGCCCGCTCACGCTCATCCGCCTGCCCGATCGTCGCATGACGGCAGGCCTGCGCGCCTTTGTCGAGATGGCGGTTTCGGCGTTCAACGACGAAGGATGAATCAAGGTGATAACGCTCGAAGCCGGTCCAGCCATCACCGGTGCGCCGGATTGACGCGCCGCCATCCAGGGTCGAATTCGTCGGACATGAGCATCTCCAACCGCGAAGCGCGTCGGATCGTCCTGGCAGCCCAGGGCCTTGGTCGCGCGCGTCCCGACAGCCCGTCGGTTCGCCACCTGCGCGGCACCGCCGAGCGGCTCAACCTCTTCCAGATCGATAGCGTCAACGTGCTGACGCGGGCGCACTATCTGCCCGCGTTCTCGCGTCTAGGCAGCTATGACCGTGCCTTGCTGGAGAGAGATGCGTGGGGGCCGAAACGACAGCGACGCATGTTCGAATATTGGGCGCACGAGGCATCGTTGCTGCCGCTCGACCTGCACCCGCTGCTCCGCTGGCGCATGGCGCGGGCGGAGCGAGGCGAGATCGGTTATCAGGCGCTGCGCCGGTTCGCGGTCGAGCGCCGGGCCGAGGCGGACGCCGTGCTCGAACGCATTGCCGCCGAGGGTCCGTTGGCGGCGGCCGACTTCGAGAACGGGTCTAGCCGCAGCGGCTGGTGGGAATGGAGCCACGTCAAGCATGCGCTTGAATGGCTGTTCTGGTCCGGCCAGATCACCACCGCAACCCGGCGGGGCAGCTTTGCGCGCCTGTACGACCTGACCGAGCGGGTCATCCCGCCAGCGGTACTGGCGCTCCCGACGCCGCCGGTTGAGGCGGCGCAACGCGCCTTGATCGAACGGAGCGCCCGGGCGCTGGGCGTCGCGACCGCCAGCGACCTGCGCGACTATTTCCGGTTGAAACCCGCCGAAGCCGATCACGCCATCGCCGATCTGGCGGAGGATGGCGTGCTCGTGCCGGTGCGGGTCGAAGGCTGGAGCCAGAAGGCATGGATGCATCGCGACGCAACCATGCCGCGCCGGGTGCGCAGCGCTGCCTTGCTCGCGCCGTTCGATCCGTTGATCTGGGAGCGGGCCCGCGCCGAACGCCTGTTCGGCTTCCACTATCGCATCGAAATCTATGTGCCGCAGGATCGGCGCACGCATGGCTATTACGTGCTGCCCTTCCTGATGGACGAGGCACTGGTTGCCCGGGTCGATCTGAAAGCAGATCGGCAGGCGGGGATGCTGCTCGCGCACCGCATCACGCTGGAACCGGGAGCGCCCGTCGATACGCTGCCCCGGCTTGAGGTCGAGTTGGACCGGATGGCGGCATGGCTCGGTTTGGGTTCCGTCCGCATCGGCGCGGTCGTGCATCGCGGTTGAGCGTCTTAGCCTGTCATGTTGCTCCACCCTGCTCGGCGGCGGGCACGATGCCGTCGTCGAGCAGCGCATGGAGCGCAGCGATATGACCATTGTCGCGCGCGCCGCTGGAATCGGAGATCATGACGACCGTCAGCTTCAGATCCGGCACGATGAACAGCATCTGCCCGCCCTAGCCCCAGGCGAAGCGCAGCGGATGGCCACGACTGGCGCCGATGAACCAGCCATAGCCATATTGCCCACCGCTCCACGGCGATACGGTCCGCGGGGTCCAGCTCTCCGCAATCCAGCGCGCAGGCACGATCCGCCGTCCGTCGATCACGCCGCCCAGGCGATAGAGTTCGCCGAACCGCGCCAGACTTCGCGGCGACATCATCATGTCGTTGCCGCCGAAATAGAGGCCCTGCGGATCGCGCGACCATGGCGGGATGGTGATGCCGAGCGGCTCCGCCAGCCAGTCGCGCATCAGGGCATGGGTGTCGCGTCCCGACGCGCGAGTCAGCATCGCCGACAGCAGATGCGTGTTGCCGGTCGAGTAGAGCATCGCGCCGCCCGGCTCATCGACGAACGGGCGCGCGAGGGCGAAGCGGACCCAGTTGCGACTGGACACCCAGCGCCCGTAATTCTCACCCGACGTCCGCTCAAGTCCCGCGCGCATCGTCAGCAGATCCTCAACGCTTAGGCGGGCAAGACGCGGGTCGGGATTGGGCGGCGCATCGCTGCCGAGGACCGACAGCACGGGCTGGCCGACGCCGGTCAGCACGCCCCGCGCGGTCGCAATGCCGACCAGCGCGGACAGGACCGACTTGGACGCCGACTTGATATTGACCGGCCGGTCTAGCGGCGGCCCGCCGTTGAAGCGCTGCTCGGCCAGCACCTGCCCGTCGCGGAGGACCAGGAGCGAGCGGAGCCGGGGAAGACGGCTGGCTTGGGCAACGGTGTTGGCCAGGATGGCGCCGTCCAAACCGCGCGTCTCGACCGGGCGGGATACGGCTGCTTGCCGTGGCGCAGGTGCAGCATCGCAACCGCTGGCGAGGAGCGCCAGCGCGCAGGCATATCGCTTCATGGCGTCATCGCAGAGCGAAGCGATTGCAGGAACTGGGCGGGCGCTTCGACCTGCGGCGAATGGCCGAGATCGTCCAGGCGGATCAGGCGGGCACTTGGGATGCGCTTTACCGCGTCCTCGGCGGCCTGCGGCACGGTGCGGACTCGGGCGCGCCGGCCTTCGGGCGCACTGTTGGCCCGAAAGGCCGTCAAGTCGCGCTGACCGATGATGAGCGTGGTCGGGACCGCTAAGCGCGGCAGCTCGGCCGCGACCGGCTGGGTTTGGATCATATCGGACAGACGGGCCTGTGCATCGCGCACCGTGTCGCCATCGGGGCTGGCATATTGCCCGGCCAGCATGGCGACCCAGCGATCATAGGCCGGACGCCAGACCCCATGATAATAGTTGCGGAGCTGATAGGCTTTGATCGACGACGCGTCCGTTTTCGCCTCCTCGTCGCGCAGCTTGCCGAGATCGGTATAGGGCACGCCCTCACTCAGCGTGTCGTTGAGGCCGAGCGGGTTGACCAGCACCAGCCTCGCGACCCGCTCAGGGTACAGGAGCGCGAAGCGCGTGGCGAGGATGCCCCCGGTCGAATGGCCAACCAGCACGACCTTGCCGGCTCCGGCCCGGTCGAGCAGCGCTGCGGTCAGCGCGGCCATGGTGTGGAAACTGTACTGATAGCCACTCGGCTTCGACGATTTGCAAAAGCCGATCTGGTCCGGCGCGATGACGCGGTAGCCCGCAGCCGCCAGTCCGCGTGCGGTGTCGCCCCAGGTCGCGGCGCAAAAGTTCTTACCGTGGAGCAGGACGACCGTCGTGCCGTTGGGCGCGGCGGTCGCCGGCCAGTCGAGAAAGGCCATGCGAACCGGATGGCCCTGCGAATTGGCCTCAAACCAGTGTACGGGGGCCGGATAGCCGAACCGCTCCAGATCGGCGCCGAACGGCACCGTTTGGGCAGCCGCAGTGGTTGAAAGCAGGGCCGAGCAGGCCGCGGCGGCAAAAAAGCGAAAAGGCATCAATAGGTAACACCAGCCGCGACGCCAATATCCCTGGCGGCGCGACGACGTCGTCAGATGGTTCGCTTTGTCTCCGTACGGCTGGTGACCATGTCCCACAATCGGTAGGCCGCGTCTTCATCGTCCGGGGATGGCGCATGGAGATTGAAGCCAATATCCTCCCAAGGCTGGCGGGCCTCCCAGTCCGGATTGAGCGACCAGTAACAGACGCTCGCCTCGAACATCGCCAGATGCTCGATGGGGGTTTCCATCGGCGGCAGGCCCTTTGTCTCGACATGCGTGTGAATGGACCGCGCCAGATCATCGAGCCGCTTGTTGATCATTTTGCTTTCCGTCAGCCGTAGGGGGCGTGGCGACATGATCGCGATGGGCGCCATGGCAGCGCGTCCCAGAACCTGCTCGGTCGTACTGGGGCCAGCGGCGACCGGCATGAATCGCCGCAGCAGCTCGGTTGGCATCGGTGACTCGCCACCGTGGTAATCTGCTGGCACGGGGTGCCCCGGCATGTCGCGCAGCCAGGCGTAAGCCGGTTCGGCACGGAGAGTGCCGAGCACGGCATCAATCGTTGGATCGTCGTTTTCGCTGTCGCCGGACAACAGGATTCTGCCGAACGCGATCAGCGCGTTTTTGCGTTGCTCCTCGAGTTTCGCCTCATTGGCAAAATGCTGCTCGATGTCGGTCTGCGGTGCCTGGCTTTCTACCTGCTTGTTCTTCGGCAGGACCTTGCCCGGATGGCGCTTCGCCCAGTCGATCACCGAACGCTGGATGTCAGCGGCGAGCTGATGTCGAAACGACGGATCGTCTCCATAGCCAGCGATGAACCGACGGAGTTCCGCATGCTGTCGCCCCGAGACGGCGCTGACGAGCGGCCAAGCACTGCCGAGCGCGGCCCGCTCATTGGTGACATTGTGCAGTTCTTTGAGCAGCGACGTCGCGATCAGGATACCCAGCGCGGTCCGCAGATCGGCCATTTCCCGTGCGTTCGGCGGACGATGGCCCGCCGCCTTCTGGTATCGCTCAAGCAGACGGGGCAGGAAATTACCTGGCGATCCGATCGCGGGCTGCTTACCGTCGATCGTCTTCGGCCGCTTGCCATAGGCCTTGTACCCGGTGAGGTCGAAGCTGCCACGGGCGATGGCCTCGATCCAGGCGTGCGGATCGGGGGCTGGGCCGAGCAGTACCGCGATCAACTCCGATAGGATCGAGCCGCGTCCGGGGCCCAGAGCTCCAACGGCGTTGCGCCCCGCCTTCGTCACCAAAAGCTTCATCATTCTGGTGATGCTCGCGGCGGCGGCCTTCTCCTGTTCGGGGCTGCCGTCACCGTACTGCCCGCCCGCCATGTGACGCCGATACGTTTCCAGTTCGGCCGGGGTCAGCAGGGCATTCAGATCCATCCTCGATGCTCCATCGATGCGGACGGCCGACGCTCGCCGCTCGCGACACCAAGCAGGCATAGCCTTGTAGACCCTCACACGCGGTAAACGCCGCCGTAAGGGCGGCGCGCACAGCCTCACAAAAAGATGGAGGAAAGCTCACAGAGAGAAGTGGGCGCCCTCACAGAAGAAGGCAGACCGGCCCCATGCGGGGCCGCACAGAAACTGCGGCGCAATACCGCTAAAATGTCACATTTCATTTTTGTGTCATTTTAGCTGCGTCGGCGCGCGCGCGCCGGGAGCGCGAAGCGCTCCTGGTGGAGGCGTCGCCTCCAGGTCCGCCGGCACCGCGATGACGGTGCCTCCGGAAGGCGGGACCGGTCGCATGGCCAATGGCATGCTCCGCCAAGACCACCCAAGCGCCGCATGGCGGCGAGGTCGATGATGAAAGGTCGGGAGAACGAATCGGCTGAGCCGAGAGGTGAAATGACCAAGGAGGATCACCGCGAACAGCCCGCGGCCCCCATGGATAGAAGTCGACCATGCACATCAAGACACTGGAGGCGGTCGCGATCGCCGCCGCCCTGACCCCTGCGCGTCTTGCCGGGCTGCGCTTTCCCGTCGATCCGGATGCGGGCCCGATGCCTGCCACCCGGCTGCGGCACTATCTCCATGCGTCGGCGGCGCGGTTGCTGATCGTCCCGGCCGTTTCGCCGCCCACCCGCCGAGACGTCGAGGAGCTCGCCCGAACATATGACACCGATGTGCTGATAGCGCTCGCCTCGCGGGATAGCGTCGACGACATCACCTTCGCGGTCATGCTCGCCGGCAACGATCCGGTTTACACATCCGGACTGAGCCTCTTCCTCGGTGCCGGGGCGCCATCTCATTTCGTGCCTCCGGAACCGGGCAGCACGGCCTTCGCCCTGCTGCCGGTAGGGCTTCGTGGTTGTGAATGCGCGCCTTGGGATAGCGAGTTGGATCGGCGAGCGGGACTGGCCGATGGGCGCGCGCTTCTGTCCGGGATCTTTGCGGGAGGGACGATGTGACCACGCTTCCCGAATGGCTGGCGCCTGGCGCCGTCGCCGACCGGCTTTTCGATGTTCGCGCCGAGGCCGGCCGCGGCATCGGCTTTGGCCTTGTCCGGCCGCGGCGCAGCGGACGGGATAATACGATGAGCCAGATCGCCTTCGCCAAGCTCAACCCCGTCAAGCCTGTCGAGGATACGCCGAGGACGGCGTGCCGCTGGCCGGTAACGGCCCGCGACTACCGGATCATCCCGGCGCCCGGCGTGCCGGACGTCACATCCATCGGGCGGCTGTTTGGCGACTACGACGCGGCGGTTCAGCCGCATCAGAAGCTTCTGGGCGCGGTCTTCACCTTCCCGTGCGATCGGGACGTGCCCGTGCATGACGCGTTCGGGGCTGTGCTGTCCTACGTGGCATTGCGGCTCGGCCGGGAACGCCGCCTGACCAGTCTCGTCGTCGCTCACGCGCCGTGCGATCAGCTGGCGGAGGAAGCCCCGCACGCCCACGCCATCGTGCTTGGTCGCACCCACCGGGCGTCCGGGTGGGGGCCGACGCATCCCGACCTTGCCGAAAGCGAGCATGCCATGTGGGCAGAGGATTGGGCGGATTTCTCCGCACGCTGGGCGCTGACGCTGGGGCAATGAACAGCGTGGAATTTCGGTGTCGCGACATGCAGCATGCCGCATCGATCCATGGCGATGGACGGGACGACCCAACGCCCCGTCCATCGAACTGACCGCCCTTGGGTAGGGCTCGTTAGAATGACGACTTCGGGGCCGTACCTCCACCGACCGCACGGCTGACCGCATTCTGCCATGCCCGCTCCGCCGCCACGCCTTGCGAGAGGGCGATGTTCAGCTTGCCATAGACGTCGAGCTTAGCCGCAAGACCCTGATGCGGATTGCCCCAGATCTGGCGACACGGGTCACCGCCCGTGCACCAGCTTGCCTCGTAGATGGAGGCGGCAACCTGCGAGGTGCCGGGCCTGCCATAGCGCTTCACCATCTCGGCGGCGATCTGCTCGGGCGTCCGTCCGGCGGCAGGCGCAACATATCGGAGGAGCCTAACGGCATCACCGTTCGGCACCGGCTGGAACTCGACGGTCAGGCGCTCATCGCCCTTCGTCGCGTTCAGCACCGCCACACCCTGTTTCGGCTCCTCGATCGGGAAGACGCCCCGCTGCCGCTTGGCCTCATGGTCGACGGTCGCGGCCCAATCCTCGCCCGCCGACGTCTCGACCTTCCATCCGGTACGGGCAAGCGTCGCCTGCACCTCGGGCGCGGTCATGCCGATGCGGATGCCCGCGATCGTCAGCGGTGCGGCCGCGGTCTTCGTCTGCGCGGCGGCCTCCTGCTCGGCAACCGAGGCCGATCCGCAGGCGGTGAGCAACGCCAGCGCGGCGGTGGCGGTGATTTTCGTCATCATGTTATGTCCTTGTATTCCGGACGTGCGGGTTCGTTCGCCGAGATGAGTCCCGGCGTGGCAGGTCCGTGAGGGGGGTATATTTTTACGGGCGGGCTGGGCTTGCCGGTGGCGAGCGGGCCCGGACGGCGAGCCTCATCGCAGCACCAGCGCGACGAAGCCTGCCGTGTCCTGTGCGCCGGCGACGTGGCCGGCATCGAAGGCGTGGGCGATGCCGAGCCGCAGCGAGGAGGTGGGCGACAGCGCGGCCGACCAGCCGAGCTCGACATCCATCTCTCTCGCGGTCGGTGTCAGGTCGACGCTGGTCAGGCGGGTGGCGAGCGCGCCAGTCATCAGGTCATAGGCGACGGGCGCCTCGACGACCGCACGGGCGCGTTCGAGCCGAAGCGGCGAGGACAGCCCGAACGTCATCGTACCGCCGCCGAGGCGATGCGCCGCGTCGAGCGCGAAGGCGGTGCCGGTCATCGGGCCGGTGAAGCGCAGCAGGTCCGATCCGCCATCGACCCGAGTGGTGGCGGCCGTGGCCCGTGCCGACAGCAGCACGCCTGCAACGCTGCGGCTGGCGGTCAGCGTCGCCAGCGTCGTTCGGCTGCCGGATAGGGCAAACCCTGCAGAGCCGCGCAGGCCCAGCACCTGGCCACGTTCAGTCAGATCCGACAGCTCGACACCAAGTCCCAGTGGCGTCGCAAAAGTGACGCTGCGCAAAGCAGAGCGGCCATCGCGCGACGTGCCGGACCCAAAGGCTGCCGACCAGCCGCCACCGCTCCATGAGGATGACGTGCCGACCGGTGCGGCTACGACGTTACGCAAGGCAGAGCCCACAATGCCCGCACCTTGCTCGACCGCAACGTTGGCGCTGAAGCTCACCGTCTGTCCTGCAGCAGGTGAAAACGCGAAGGTGACCGGGCGGCCGGACCGCGCCGCGGCCCATGGACCGGTGGCAGCGGAGGCGAACCCCAATTTCATGTCGCTGGCCGTGCTGGCCAGCCACGGCGGATCGATCGTCCCCAGCATCGCGCCCGCCAGCAACCCTGAACCCCGGCTGCGTGGTCCGCCGGTGCCAGTCATGGCGAAGTCGCGGCCATAGCGGTCGAACACCGTCATCCGGGTGACGGCGTCGGACAACTGCCCACCGCTGCCGAACGGGCCCGACAGACCGAGCGAGGAATAACGTGCCAGCACCATGTCGGCGGCAGCAAAGGCGCTGGCGGGGGCCTGGGCTTTCATCGCCGCCTCGATGTTGAGCAAGCCAACGCCGAAGATCTGGTCTGCACCCTTGTCGCCGAGGTCGGTGGCGGTATCGAGCAGGATGCGCGAGATCGCCTTGCCGCCGAGCTGCGGCCAGTACTGCTTGAGGAGCGCCGCGGCCCCGGCGATGGCGGGAGCCGCGAAGCTGTTGCCGGTAACGGTGGTCAGTTGCCCGTCCTTGCCGACGACGCTGACGTCCACCGCCACCACCGCCAGCGTGCGGTCGGCAAGCTCACCGGGCAGGCCATTGCCGCTGGGCGGTCGCAGCGAGCTGTCGACGCGGATGCCGAACAGGAAATTGTCCTTGTTTTCCAAATTGCTGCCGACAAGGTTGCGGGTGATCGTGCCGAGGGCGGCACTCTTGTCGTCGACGAAGTTGGAGACGGACTGTACGAGCAGCCGGTCGGCCTTGACGACGCCGTCCATCGCGTTGCGCTGTTCGGTCGCCGCCTGATCGGCTGCCCCGCCGTTCAGGCTCAGCGAGATGACGAACGCCCCTTTCTCCACCGCATAGGCAATCGCCGGGGCGATATTCATCGGATTAGCGCTGTCCGCCTCCTTGATGACGGAGGTCGCGGTGACGCCTTCGAGATCGGGGGCGGCGATCTTGAGGGCGAGTAGTGTGGCGTCATAGGCGACGCCGTGCACGCCCGAGCCGTTTTTCGCGGCGAGGGCGACTGAGGCGACCTCGGTGCCATGGCCCTGTACATCGTCCAGCGGGAAGGTCACCGTCTCCGGCGTACAGGTGGCGCAGCGCGCGATCTTGCTTTCGAACGTTTTGCTGTCGGGCGAGATACGGCCGGCGAACTCGGCGCCGGTGGTGGCGATCCCGGTATCGATGACAGCGATGGTAACGCCCTTGCCGGTGATGCCCTTGTCATAGGCATAGGCGGCCTTCGCGCCGACCACCGCACCGGACGCCTTGTACTCGGCGCTATCGGCAGCGCTGGGCGGCGGGGTCGGTGTGGGAGAAGGCGTCGGTGTCGAGCTAGGCGTCGGCAATGAACCGGACGAAGCGACGCCACCACCTCCACCGCCACAGGCCGCAAGCAGCATGGCTGCTGAAATCACCGATGATGTTTGAAACGCATTCCGCCACTGGCGGCTAAGTCCCGCAACCATACGCACCCCCGTGTCGGGCGATGCATCGGC
>Ga0308159_1003726_pt1 | contig 14822 bp, 9 predicted proteins | sample PhyCR1_FD_201040 | JGI IMG/M metagenome (GOLD analysis project Ga0308159, IMG submission 201040) | Phyllosphere microbial communities from UC Gill Tract Community Farm, Albany, California, United States - DLSLC.R1 | ecosystem: Host-associated > Plants > Phyllosphere > Unclassified | place: USA... | reverse complement strand
CAGCCAGTCGCGCGGCACGCCGACGTTGAGTAGATCGTCGTCGGAGAGCATGGCGAAGGGGCGATGCGCCGCGGCGGGCGCAGGAGCGGCATCGTCAGCCCTCTCGGTGTAAACGAGACGCTCTTCGGCGCGCTCGACAAGTTCGACCAGCTGCATCGCCCCGGTGCGTTCATGCGGCACCAGCCGCCGCCGCTCGGCCCAGCGATAGGCATCGTCATGATGCCCCACCCAGGCGAGCAGCGTCCGCTCGCCTTCCTTGTGCAGGACGATGCGGATGTCCTGGCTGACGCGAGCGGTCCAAAAGCCGGGGGCTGCCTCCACACGGTGCAATTGCAACCCGTTGCCGCCTTCGTCCTGCGCAAGGTCGAAGGCGGTGATCTTCACCTGCTTCTGCTCGGCAGCGGTCAGGCGATCGAGTGCTTTTGTGAAGGTGGATGCATAGAGAAGCATTTACAACCGCGCCACAATGCAGTCGATGCGCCTCTTTCCAAAATTGATTCTGCGCTGCAAATCGCGCTCATACTTCCTGGAGAGTTTCTTTCCATAAGCAATACGCCGCTTCAAAGATTTCATGCTTGGTGAAACAAGTTGATATAGCTCTGCAGCTTTACACGAAAAATACTTGTTTATAACGGCGGGGTGACCCGCCAGGCAGTTCGGGCTCTTGAGGTGACCGTCTTTTGCGTTACATTTAGAGCAAATTGCACATGTGCGAAACCTAATGTAACGAAGAGCCGACTTCACAAAAGATTTAATCACTAATTCAGTGTCTCGGTGAGACAAATTCAACGAATTGATGTAGTATCTAAAGTAATCCAATACGTGATCGTGATGGTAACCGTGGCCTTCAACAAGCGCAGCATTGCAGCTGAAGCAGCTTTTCCCTTCTAAATACGGGATTTTTCTGCCGAAAGGAATGGCGCTCATTCTCTAAACCCCCACCACCTTCATCACCTCGTCCCCGAGGTGGTTGATCACCTTCACCGCCACGCGCCCGCCCTTCGGCCGCGGGAAGGGCCGGCTGCGGGTGCGCTTCAGGCTTTCCCAGGCGTCGCCGTCGATTTCCGCCTTCAGCGTGGTCTTCAGCGCCTTGTAGGGATCGTTGGCGCCCGGGAAATAGGCGTGGCGGACGAAGAAGCTCTCGTAGTTATAGTCCGTGTCGATGAACCAAACGGCGATGTCGTCCGGGTCGCTCGCGACGATCTCGCCGCCCTTGTACATGTCGACGCCGGCCAGCTCGATGCTGATGCAGCCATCGCCCTCGTCGTGCACCTGGATGTCCGGCTCGCCAAACACGGTGAACAGGTTGCCGGCGCCGGTATTGGCGAGGTCCGGCATGTGCAGGTCCGGGTTGATCCGCGCCTGCAGCACGGTGAGCGCGCCCATCCGATCGAACTCGCTGGCATGGGCGTCGAAGTTGAACGAGGCGGCGATCAGCAGGTCGAAGCCCGCCTCCATCGCCTCGCGCGCGGCGGCAGTGAGGTCGGCGCGGGAGACGGTGCCATATTCGGGGCCGACCAGGATGGCGGCACGGCGGGTGGGACTGTCGGCCAGCGTATCGCCTTCGCCCTCACTTGCCTGGCGTACCGCGCCCTCGGCGCAGACGAATTTGCCCGGCCAGGGCTTGAGCGAGGAGAAGACCAGCCGATCGGCTTTGTGCGCCTGCTGCACGCCGGAGCGCTTGAGATTTTCCAGCACCATTTCGGCGAAGTCGGCGCTTTCCTCCGCGGCGGCGTTCTTCTGGCGCCGGCCCTCGGCGGCTTCCAGCTCGTCGAACAGACTGTCGTCGACATCGACGGCGGGGACGCGGTGCGGCGACAGACTCTCGACCGTGAACGGCCCGGCGACACGCACGCGCGCCTTGTCCTCATAGGGCTGGTCGTAGAGATATTCCGTGTCCGCCTTGGCGGCGATCGAGGCGTCGATCTCCTTCTGGCGAGCGATGCGTAGCGCCCACCACGTGGCGTGGAGTCCTGCCGCCGTGGCCGGAGGCGTGCCCGGCCGCAGGCGAGCCGCAGACGTGGCGTGGGCCTGTTCCCATGCTTCTGCGAGCGTGAACGGCAGGCTGCCGACGATAGCACTGGAGGCTGGAGCTGCGTTCTGCTGCTCGCTCAATTCGCGCGGGATTTCCCACTCCTGCCAGCTGGTGCCAAGCGCGGCGTTGATCGCTTCGCGCAGCGGCTCCAGCTTTTCCTGCCAAGCGACCCAGATCGTGTCGATCTCGGCGTTGTTAGCGATCGACTTCAGCGTGATGTGCGGCACGCGCTTGTAGACAAAGCCCTGGCGGATGCGGCCATAGGTGGGCGTGTCGCGCGGCACGCTGCGGGTGACCTCGGCCTCCTTCAGTTGCCCCTCGCGGCTGTCGGCGAGCAGATACCAGGGATAGCGCGCGCCCATGATGCGGGCGCGGGCCAGCGCCAGCGCGACGCGGCTGGTATCGATCGTGATCCAGCGGCGGCCCCATTGCTCGGCAACATGCGCGGTGGTGCCGGATCCGCAGGTGGGATCGAGGACGAGATCGCCGGGATCGGTGGCCATCAGAATGCAACGCGCAACCATCTTCGATCCAGACTGCACAACATACACCTTGTCATCGGTGAAGCTACCGGTGCCAGTGTCGGTCCAAATATTAGAGGTTGGGACGACCGGGTAATCATCGAAGAATCTAACAAATCCGAGCGAAGCGGCCCGCACTTCTACGCGGTTAGCTTTTACAAGACGGTCCATGCCGCGGACAGGGGTGGCCCACTGCCTAACACCAGACTTGAATTTTTGACCGTTGAACTCGTAATCGTAAATTGTAGTCGACGCATTGGTTTGCGACGTAAGTGGCTTAACCGCGTATATACGATCGGTCGCGTTCTTCACTTCACGCAAATTGCGATTGCGATAACCCGCTTCATCCTGAACAAACTTGTACTCGTATGAAAAGTCCGAAAGCTTTTTATCTACATATACCGGTCTGTATTTCGCGCTACTCCGGCTCTTCGCATACCACAAAACGTAGTCCGAAACGTTGTCGAGGAATTGCATGCTAGCACCCGAAGTCTTTTCGACAACGATTTCGCTTATGCAATTTTCATCACCAAAAACCTCGTCCAACAACGCCCGGACGCGATGGACATTCTCGTCGCCGATCTGGACGAACACGCTGCCGCTTTCGGTCAGCAGGTCGCGTGCCACGGTCAGCCGGTCGCGCAGATAGGTGAGATAGCTGTGGATGCCGTCCGCCCAGGTGTCGCGGAACGCCTTCACCTGTTCGGGCTCGCGGCTGAAATGATCGGCCTTGCCGTCTTTCACATCGCGGCTGGTGGTGCTCCACTGAAAGTTCGAGTTGAACTTAATGCCATAGGGCGGATCGATATAGATGCACTGCACCTGGCCTTTCAGCCCCTCGCGTTCGGCCAGGCTGGCCATCACCTTCAGCCCGTCGCCCAGGATCATCCGGTTCGACCAATGCTGGTCGTGTTCGTAGAATTCGGTGCGCTGGTCCGGCTCGATGCCGTTGAAATCGGCGAACAGGTCTGGCGCCGCCTCGGGCTCGCGGCGGCGTTCGCTGGCGCGCTTCAGATCCTCGATCAGCGCCTTGGGGTGGATCTTCTCCTGGATGTAAAGCGGCGGCGCCTCGACGATCAGATCGGACCAGTCCGCCACATCCTTGCCGCGCCACACCAGCTGCGGGTCGAGATCCGGGTTGCGGCGTTCATAGGCGGCGCGGATCGGCGTCTTCACCGCGGGCGGCACGAACGCCTCCAGCTCCGCCGTCGGCGCATTCTTGCGCGACGCCTCGTCATGGGTGAGCGTGTCGACGGTAAGGGGCTTCTTGGCCATTATTCGGCAGTCCCGTTCTTTGAAACAGCCTGCCATTGCAGGCAATCGAATTGAAAACACTCTTCCAACTGATCGAAATCGAAGTATTTGATTCCTCGCCGCTTCGGATCGAGTGCTGAAGTAACAAGGGCCAAGCGCCACCGCCGAAGATCGCCGGCCTTTTCGTCCGCCAGCATATCGCATCCTACCTTGCGCTCAATTCGGGTTATGAAAAACACATCCCTCGATCCGCCCGTGCCCTTCACCTCAATGCACCAGATTTCCCCAGATTCCTTATCTTCGAATTCCAGATCGTAGCCCGCACCGGGAACTTTTTGCTTGTCGCTGAAATTATAATTTAGACCGAAATCTTCCTTAATAGCTGCAATTGCAGCCTCCTCAATCTGCTTTCGCAATTCGGGGTCTGTTGAAAAGACGTTCCTACCCTTTATCGGTTGACCTGACGTCCCAATTAGCACCCTTTTTCTGTAGCGGAGTAACAGCTGTATCAATGCCTCACGCGAATCTGCGTCTTCACCATCTGCACGGACGAAGGCAAACGACCGCAAGCTGCGCCCCTTGGGCAATACACAGTCTCTCGCTGCCGCTGGTATGCAAACGGCTGATCTTGCCATGGCCGAGTAAGAGAAAGGGTGCTCGTCGGATCGTGTTGGCAGGCGCTTGACGTCTGGTCTCGTATGGGATCCTACTATAGTAGCATCTTCGTACCAGCCGACTACAACTGACGGCTCATCCCTTCTCGGTCGTGCTACAAAGAAGATCAACCACTTTGATGACCCCTTGTTCGTGGGGAAATTATACCCATTGGGTGGAAAGTATCCGTAGTAAACGCCCTTGCTCGGAAGAAAATTATACCGCTCATGGCCCGCTTCACCATGGCGCCCGGACAGAGCGCCTCCCGTATAATCATCTGACCAGTCAATCGTGACAACGGCGATATTTCTTGGGCTCGTCATTGACCAACCTCGTCCAGCCACGCCGCGACCTTTGCGGAAAATTCGGTCGCTATCGTCCACACATCAGTAAACTCAGCGAAGGCCCAGCGGCCATGATCGCCCAGTGCGTTGACTCCTGGGACCCACAGGGTGCGCATCGTTTCCGCCTTGTCCTTATCGTCCTCGTCGCGCGCGCCCTTAATCTCGACGACCAGGTTGAGCGGGTCGTCCGGTCCATGGCCGTCGTCGATACGCAGGATGAAGTCTGGGCGATATCGGCGCGCCTCGCCGCCAGCACTGTATGGCACCTCGAAGCCGAGATTGTGGTTCTTCACCCAGGCGAGCACGCGGGTATGCTGATCGGCAACGCGGCAGAACTCCGCCTCCCAATCGCTGTCGATCACTGCATAGTTGATATGACATCGCTCGCTGGTCGCATACCGGTCCTTGCTCGTCATGAAGCTGACGTGCCGGGTACTGCCCTCGCGATTATAGGGATCGAGCATCGCGATCACGCGACCACCACCCTCCTGCCCCCGCGTAATTGCAGACATAAGACGGTCGGCGACGCGGTCAGCAATGTTGTAATAGAGCAGTTGCGCAGGCTGTGTGCCGCCCGCCAGCACAAGGTGGTCGGTCATCCATTGCCGGACGATCGACTTGGCCTGGAGGATCAGGCCGACATTGGGTCGATCGCCGGCATTGGTCATCCTGCGCTTTACTAACCATTCCGCAAGCTTGAGGTGGATCGTCGCGGCGCGGGTATCAGCTAAGTGGGCTATAGTCAGGTCAGCAGATTCGCCGATGATGCCGGAATTGATCGTCTCGGTCGCGCCGACCAACTCGGGCGTGAGTTCCAGCGTCGAATCAGCGGTGAAACTGGCAGTCAGCTTTTCACTAGGTAGTTCGGTGCGATATCCTTCAACGCGTGGATAGCGGATTTCGGATGCGTCGCGCGCCGGGCTGATCGCATGGACACGCTCCATATTTTCCGGAGGCGAGGGCTTCGACACGACCGGCTGGGCAGTGAAGTCGAACGGAATGCCGAGGACGTCGGCATATTCCACGCGGAACTTACCCGCGTCCGGTCCTTCTGTCTGGAGCTGATAGGATTGGCGCCGCAGCGCGCGGCCAATAACCTGTTCACACAGCAACTGGGTGCCGAAGGCTCGGATGCCGAGCACGTGAGTGACGGTATTAGCGTCCCAGCCTTCGGTCAGCATCGACACCGAAACCACGCAGCGGATGCCTTCGCCGAGTTGCCCCTTTCGGCCAACAGTGTTCATCACCTCGCGAAGGATGGCGGCGTCATCGACCTTTTCGGCTGCGGCACGGTCACCAGTGCGCTGGATCAATTCGTCCTTGAAACGGGCTATCTCCTCGCTGGCGGCATCGCGAAAGTCGGTGCTGATCGCCTCGCCGCTTTCCAATTGCTGGCTGTCGATCAACAACGTGCGCATACGGGGCAGCGCGGACCCTTCCGGATCAAAATTCCAGAACAACGGGCATTTGCCCTTGATCGCGGTCACATTACCGTCCGCATCCTCGATCGTATAACCCGCGATATAATCGTGGACTAGCTTCGAGGTTGCCGTGTTGTTGCATACCACGATGAAGACCGGGTCGACACCGACACCAGCTTCCTTCCAGATCGCATATGTCTTGGCATAGTGACCGTAGAGCGCGTCGATTGCGGTCAAAAGCTCATTGGGCAGCTTCTGCGGATCCAGGCCCTTTGCGTTGCTGCGTCCCTTCTTCGGCAGGTGCTTCCCGACATAATCCCACAGGTTGCGAAACATCGGCGTATCGCCGCCAGGAACATTATCCATCACCGGTACGCGTGGCAGTTTAACGATGCCGCACTCGATTGCGTCCATTAGGCTAAAGTCGGATATCACCCAGCCGAAGAGCGACCCCTCGCGATAGCCCGAGCCGCGTAGGAAGAAGGGCGTTGCGGACAGGTCATAAACCATCGACACGCCCAGTTCGCGCTTCACCGCCTCGATGCCCGAAATCCAAAGGCGCGCCGCTTCATTGGCTTCCTTGGCGGCAACGAGCTCGTCGCCCTTCAGCAACTTTTGCTCTTCTGCCGTCAGCGGACGTTCGCGATAGCAGTGATGCGCTTCGTCATTGAGGACGACGATGTTTTTGAGACCCATCAACTCGCCCGCGACACGGCGGATCATCGCGCCGTCGCTTTCGGGCTTCGGACGGGTACGCAGCGCGGCCTGCTGGACCTTATTAAGCGGTATTTCGTCCTTCTTTTTAAAGGCGTGATAGTTGGTAATCACGATCTTGGCACGGCCAAGGTCAAGCAGCATGTCCTCGGGTACAATCTCGCGACTTTTGTAATAGCTATCTGGATCATTGGGCTGGAGAACGCGCAGGCGGTCCTTGATCGTTATGCCCGGCGCGACGATCAGAAACCCTTTCGAGAAGCGCTTCGCATTAGGGTGGCGGACTGCGTTTAACGTCTGCCACGCGATCAGCATCGCCATCACCGTCGTCTTGCCAGCGCCGGTGGCGAGCTTCAGCGCCATCCGCATTAACTCTGGATTTGATGAGAGGTTAGCGGCTTCCAGATGGGTCCAAAAACGTCGGCCCTGGGAGGATGATCGAGGCGCGACCTCGGTCAGCCAGATCACAGTTTCCACTGCCTCGACTTGACAGAAAAAAGGACGCTGATTGGCAAAATCATGTGCTCGCCAGTGGCGAAGGAGACGTGCAGTCGTGGGCGTGACTTGCCATTGACTCTCGTGCAGCTTGCGCCAGCTATCCACCGCCGAGCGAATACCGTTGATTACTTCAGTAGGATTATACTCCTGACCGCTCTCGTCTGAGAGTAAATCCGGTTGAACGGCTCTACCGCGTACCGTTCGCGCCTTGGGAATAGGGGAGATCAGCGCGCTTTGCCGACGACGCGGCACAATGACGCTGGTCGGCTGACCGCTATCATCCAATTCCCAATGTTTACTTGGTTCGTCGTACGGCGAATTGAGGATCGGCGATTGAAAAAAAATGTCACTCATTTCGCCGTCACCCGTATCGCTTTTCGGTATGCCCCGTGATCACTCTTGCATGGTTCCACTTGCGGGCCGGCGTCAAGGTCTTGATGCCACAAACCAATAGGTTGAGCGATCATCAGCGCGAGCTTAATTATTTGGCATCATCAGATCGGGTTCCAATCCCCATGCTGCAAGGCCTGTCTACCCCATCTAAGAGTCCGTTTGAGAATGGATCAGGCGCATGCAGCCCGGTCGTAGATGACAGTTCGGTTCATGGCGAAGGGTGGCAGAGCCACCGCGTCGCGCCATTGGCGGTCGAAACCCGGTAGGGCCTCGAAAACCTTCATAGCTGTGTCGAAGCCGAGCAATTCTTCGTGTATGGTGCGTATCTGCTCACCGTCGGCTGCCCCCGTCACGACGTCGCAGCAGACAAGATCGGTCGTAAGTTCGTCAAGCTTATAGGCGACGATCGCTCGCACCTCGTCCAAGGACACGGCATCAGCGCCCTTGGCCGTGATGATAGCAAAGCCGTTATCGGTAGTGAAAATTTCAGGCGTCTGCATGGCATATCCGTTCAAGGAGCGAGCCGCCGGAACAGGTTGCTGCCATGGCAAGATGGATCATCACCTCCGGCACGTCGAGGCGCTTCTAATTGTCGCGGACAAGCCTCAACCAGCGCGTCATCCAGCCTAAAAGCCCGACTCATAACTGGAGCTTTGCAATACGTCAGGTCATTCGCGTGATGGATGCGATGACGAGCCATACGCTCGACGACGCAGCGCCGTGGCAGCACCTCGAACCCAGAGACCTCGTCCAATCGCCGGATGATCTCGGCGGTGAAGTCACACATAGCGGCCGCATCGAGCAGCTTGGTACGAACGTGGCTTTCATCGCCGACCAGGTGCTTGAGCCATGGTCAGCGACGCAGGATGGACGCCTTAAATGGTTTTGCTCACCCGCATCGCCGACGATGGCACAGGCGGCGTCGCGATCATCTTCGACACGGCCGCACCCGTTACAGTGCGGCGCAAGATCTTTGCAGCGGTAAGTACGTACTGCACGACGCCGGGGACGGCGATCAAGGCGTTCATGCCGCAAAGCGTTGTAGCGTTGTCAACACTTAACAGAGTAAGATGCTGACGGTGCTGTGCTCTTCATTAGGGCAGCACTGGCTTGATTTAGCAATGTTCTGCGAACAATAGATAAAATGATTGTTGGGTTATCTTTCATTGTGAATGACTCAACGTTCGACACCCGCGGCATCTTTCCACCCTCCTAATTTCATACATTGTTTGATACCGCCGGAGCCCGGGTTGGGCGGCTGTTTCTGGGACAAACCCGACGTTCGCAAGCCGCGCCGGGAATGGCAGGTGCCCATCCAACACCCGCCATTCCTGAAGCTCTTATGATCGTTCCCGGTATGCGCAGGACTGGCCGGTAGCAGATTGTCTAGGTCGGCGGGGCTAAGCCGGGATAGCTGCCGTCCTAATTGTATCGTGCTGCCCGTGAAAGCCGCTCAACCCCATTTTAAGAGACAGCTACCCAGCCTTCGGAGCTATCTTATCTAGGTTCGCCTTATCCCAGATGCGAGCCGCGAGCCAGCAATACAGCGAAGCTCGAGATGTGCTGGAATCTTCCGTAAAAGAGGCGATGGCAGCTAAAGGTGCTTCCTGCTGCGATATGAAGTTTGTCGCATTCGGGTGGTTTTGATAGAAGGCGTCGGTTAAGGAAGCTGCTAGGACGTTTTCTGTCGCATACACTGCGCGCTTCTCGGTATATCCCTTATCCTTAAGCGATCGGTTGCGACCGCGAGGTAGGAGGATCAACCCGCCAATCTTGTCCCGCCAGCCAGCTGTGACCTCGTCAGTTACAATCTCAGCTCCCGCCTCATCCTGCCCAATAGCGACACCTTGAGTGGCTGTAACGACATGTTCGATGTCGAACGTCTTGGCGCCTTTTGATCGGTTGATATAGTCAGGAAATCCTACCTTATTTGTAAGTTCCAGTTCATCCTCCAATTGGGCGGCGAGACGTGCTAAGATATGGAGCAAATCTTGCCTTTTAACCGTCTTATAGGAGGTGGTGTCTAAAAGTGAAACAGATACGGCAACTTCTTGCATTAGGGATGAAAGTATATCTCTAATCTCATCAACGCTCTTACGTCGTACTTGCTTCGTTAGCGCAAAAAACTGATCTTTAATGTTGTCGTAGTTGTTGTCCTTACCCGCCATGACGCGAGAAGAGATTATGGCGTCTATGTAAAAGCTTACAAGTTTCATTTTTTTATCAATCATTGAACTTGTATCGTTCGGCTGAATAGCCGATAGAATTGCCATATATTGCAATCCTATACCTTTGGCGCCATTGAAAAATACGTGCGCAAACTCTGGGGAATACGTAGCTTCAAAAGATTTAAGCCGCTTATACTGACCCACATAAAATGGAATGTCCTTGACGACCAAGTTGTAATAATCGTCGGAGTTGTTCAGGCCAATCGAAGTAGAATTATCAACAACCCAGCGATGATAGGCATCGCCTAAAATCTCGAAATCAGCTGGTTCATCGCCTCTAGATTTTCCTCGCGACGTATTACCGTACTGAGCGCGCAGCCATGTCTTGAAAAAAACCCCATCCTCATCGCGTCCTAAATCTCGCAGCGTTTTCACGCATTCAGACCACTTACTGTTTCCTTCACTATTCATCTGCTTATCATCGATATTCGACAGCAGATGTCCTTTGAGCAGGTCCAAAGGTGCCAACCTAAGACCCCGGTCGTTCATGGTCACGAACACTTTGTGACCGTCTTGCTCGCTTGGGACGCCGATTTCGAATAGATATACACGTTCAATAACGTAATCGACAAATCGGGCAAATGTTTGAGACTTTAACTCATCAGCTATAAGGTCATCGATTTCGCAAAATCTTTGATAGAGGTCCTTAGTGCTATCGGTTATGTTTGCAATGCTCTCTACGGCATCGTCTAAATCGGTGCCATACAAATATGGATTATCTAAAAGAAGCTCAAAGAAAGATTTGCGATCAGCGTCAAACTCTAAGTTAAAAGCGCTGTCGCCAAAGACTTGCCGACGAAGCATCGGCTCGACGTTTGCAATACCCTGTTCGGGATGAGCTTGGGCGTGACGGTATATATAAGACAAAAGCAAAGTAATAGTCGTAAGTCGTTGTTGCCCATCAATTATCAACCTAGCACCCTCTGGCCCTGTCGTGGTGATAATCGTGCCAAGGAAATAGGGAGAATATTCAGCAACCTTGTTGCGGCTGTGGGTGGCGTCGTAGTTCGAGCCAAACTCGTCTTGAATGTCAGTAAGCAGCTCCTGAACATGGCTGGCTTGCCAACGATATTCTCGCTGAAAGCTAGGCAAGGCGAAGCGTTGCTGAAGAGAAGTGTTAACTGTCTTACGATCGAAGGTAATTTCCATTACATCCCCCGGATTTGATACCATCTTTTAGACTGAAAGTCGGAGGGTTCAACCTGGAACGCTTGTGAATGTCCGCTTCCGAGCGGCGACCTAAGCCACTTTAGCGGCTGAAAAGGGCGCATTGCAGCCCGGCAGGCTGATGTGAGCCGAATGGCGGGTATTGGCACAACACGACGTTCCCACACCTCTCGACGAACGACACGTTCTGGTCGGCACCTGCCGCAGGTGAATCATCCCCTTATACTTCCCGTCGATCAGGCTCATTATCCTATCGATAGAGCAACCCGGGATACGGTAGAGGCCGCAGCGACGGCCTTTCGCAATCCGGACGGTATCCTTTTCGATATTAGGGGCGTTTTTCATGCCCGGAACACATGCTGGCACCGCCCATATCTCGCGTGCGTCAGCAAAAGGAGCAAGACCCATGCGCGCCATAGCCTATCGCCAGCCCGGTCCGATCGACCGAGCCGATGCCCTGATCGACGTCGAACTGCCACGCCCCGTTCCGACCGGGCGTGACATTCTGGTCGCGGTTCGTGCCATCTCGGTGAACCCGGTCGATGCGAAGGTTCGTACCGGCGCCGCGCCGCTCGACGGGCGTGACGAACGCATTCTCGGTTGGGATGCGGCGGGCGTCGTCGAGGCGGTCGGGCCGGAAGCCACCCGCTTCAAGGCGGGTGACGAGGTCTTCCATGCGGGCGACCTGATGCGCGACGGCAGCAATGCGGAATATCAGCTGGTCGACGAGCGCATCGTCGGCCATCGCCCCCGCAGCATCGGCTTTGCGGAGGCGGCGGCGTTGCCGCTGACCGGCATCACGGCGTGGGAAACCCTGTTCGACCGGTTGAAGGTCGACGACCACCCGCGTGGCGGTGCCCGCGCCATCCTGATCATCGGCGGCGCGGGCGGTGTCGGTTCCGCGGCGATCCAGATCGCGCGGGCCCGCACCGACCTGACCGTGATCGCCACCGCCTCGCGCGCCGAGACGCAGAACTGGGTGCGTGACCTCGGCGCACATCATGTCATCGATCATTCCCGGCCGATGGCACCGCAGATCGCCGCGCTGGAGATCGGCGCGCCCGCCTTCGTCTTCTCGACCACCCATACCGATCGCCATTTGGCCGATATCGCCGAGCTGATCGCGCCGCAGGGGCACTTCGCGCTGATCGACGATCCCGCCAGCCTCGACATCGTCGCCTTCAAGCGCAAGGCGGTGTCGGTCCATTGGGAATTGATGTTCACCCGGTCGCTCTTCGACACACCGGACGTCGGCGAGCAGGGTCGACTGTTGGACGCGGTGGCCGAACTGGTGGACGAGGGGCGCATTCGCACCACGGCAACCGACACGCTCTCGCCGATCAATGCCGCCAACCTGATCGAGGCGCACCGCCGCATCGAGAGCACCACCACGCGGGGCAAGATCGTCCTGGAAGGCTGGGACAGCCCGCAGGCGTAAGCTCGACGCGGGTCCCTACGAAATGAGCGCGCGGGCAGGTCAGGCGAATGTCAACTCGCCCGCGACGATCGCCATGGCATGGTCGACGAAGCGCGCCTTCTCGCCAACCGGCGCGACGTAATGAAGGGCCTCGCGCGCCAGTTCGGGCTTGCCTCCGCGCGCGATCATCCACGCAGCCAGATAGGGCGCAGCCAGACAACCGCCTGCCGTCGCGACATTGCCATGAGCGGCGAACGGCGCATCGATAACGGTGACACCGGCCTCCACCACCCATGGTTTGGTGGTGAGGTCGGTGCAGGCTGGCAGATCGCCGATCAGGCCGAGTTTGGCCAACAACAGCGTCCCCGAACACTGCGCCGCGATCAACTGCCGCGCCGGATCGAGACGAAGCCGGGCGAGCATCGCTGGATCGGCGGCAATGTCACGCGTGCGGACACCGCTGCCGATCAGCACCGCATCCGCCTCCTCGAGGAATGCGAGCGGCCGTTGGCGATGGACGGTGACGCCGTTCAACGACGTCACCGTTTCGGTCGGGGCGGTAATATGCGCAGCCCAGCCATGCGGGCGCAGCCGGTTGATGATCGCGGCGGCCACGAACGAATCCAGTTCGTTGAAGCCGTCGAAGGTCAGGACCGCGACCTGCATCACCCTTGCGTCCGTCCGGAGAACAGCGTCCGCGTCGCACCGGCGACCCAAACCTGGCCGGTCTCATCCTGTGAGACATGAATACGCCCGCTCCGCCCGAGGCACGTTCCCTGCGCCGCGACATAGCGGCCACTCGCCCGACCGCTGGCGAACAGCCACTGGCCGACGGATGCGTTGAGGCTGCCGGTCACCGGGTCCTCGATCAGCCCGCCATGCGCGTCGGTGAAGAGCGCGCGCAGTTCGAACGCGACCTCGCTGCCGGGCGCATGTGGTCCGACGATGCCGATGTCTATATGCTCGGGGTGGTGCCGCGCCGGCTCGACCGCCAGCACCGCCTCGGCCGATTCCAGCATGACCGCGATCCAGCCGGGGCCATTGTCCGCCCAGGCGGCATCAACGATCGCCGCGCGGTCGATCCGCAGCAGATCGGCGACCTGAGCGATCTCCGCCTCGGTCGGCGCGCCCCCGCGCAACAGCGGTGGGGCGGCAAAGGCAAGCTGATCGCCATCGCGCCGGATCGTCACCAACCCGACGCCGCATTCCTGCACGATCACGCCGTCATGCTTCGGCTGTCCGCTCGCTTCGAGCCAAGCATGGGCGCTCCCCAAGGTCGGGTGCCCGGCGAAGGGCAGTTCGTGCGCCATGGTAAAGATGCGGACGCGATAGTCGGCCGATGGATCGGTCGGCGGCAGCAGGAAGGTCGTCTCCGAGAAGTTCAGCCAGCTAGCAATCGCCTGCATCTCGTCCGTCGTCAGGCCATCGGCATCGGCAATGACGGCCAGCGGGTTGCCGGTCAGCGGATCGGTGCCGAATACGTCGACGAGGCGAAAGGGGCGGGTCACGGGCATCTCCTGTTGATGATGGCTGGTCCTATCGCGGTGCGACTGGCGCTGACAGATACACATCGGTACGATCATGCCGAACTGTATTGGTGAGATTGGCAGTACGATGGCGAGCGCGCCCGACGAAACCCGCACCGGCATGGTGGTCCGTGCGATACGCGACCGGATCGATGCCCGCGCGCTGACGCCGGGCGCACGGCTGCCATCGATCCGCGCCATGGCCGAGACGAGCGGCGTCGCCCGCTCGACGGTGGTCGAGGCCTATGATCGCCTCGCGGCCGAGGGCGTGATCCGGTCGCGACCGGGATCAGGCTTTTATGTCGTCGCGCCCTTGGCCCCGCTAGCGTTGGATCGGCTGGCCAGTACGAAGGAACGCGAGGTCGATCCGCTCTGGATGCTGCGCCAGTCGCTGGGCGAGCGGCGACACGAACTGATGCCGGGATGCGGCTGGTTGCCTGACGACTGGCTGGCGGGCGACGCGCTGCGCAAGGCAATGCGCGGGGCCGCGCGGGCGGACGATGCCAACACGCTGGCAGGCTATGCATCGCCCTTGGGTTCACCACCGCTGCGGACGTTGTTGGCCCGGCGACTGGCGGATCAAGGGATTGCGGCTGGACCCGACCAGATCCTCCTGACCGATAGTGGCACCCACGCGCTCGATCTGGTCT
>Ga0308159_1003725_pt1 | contig 14828 bp, 17 predicted proteins | sample PhyCR1_FD_201040 | JGI IMG/M metagenome (GOLD analysis project Ga0308159, IMG submission 201040) | Phyllosphere microbial communities from UC Gill Tract Community Farm, Albany, California, United States - DLSLC.R1 | ecosystem: Host-associated > Plants > Phyllosphere > Unclassified | place: USA... | reverse complement strand
CAATGTCGACAAGGCAACGGCGTGGGGTCGGTCATTGCTACGCGGGAAGGTTCCGGCGTGCCGCTACATACACCAGGCGGTGCAGCGCCACTTCGACGACTTGGCGGCGAGCCGCAAGCGCGGCTTCCGTTTCAAGTTCGACCCTGCGAAGGCAGAGAAAAAGCTCAAGCTGATGCAGCTGTTGCCGCACACCAAGGGCGAGTGGGCATTCAAGCGTCAGCTGATCACGCTCGAACCTTGGCAGCTTTTTGGCCTGGCCGTGACATTCGGCTGGGTAAAGAAGAAGGGCGGACACCGCCGGTTCCGTGAAAGCTACTGGGAAGTACCCAGGAAAAACGGCAAATCGGTTGTTGCCGGTGGCGTTGGCATCAGCATGTTTGTCGCCGATGGCGAATTCGGTGCTGAGGTATACGCAGGCGCGACCACTGAAAAGCAGGCTTGGGAGGTTTTCAGGCCTGCCAAGCTCATGGTCAGCAAATCGCCGATGCTGATTCAGGCCGCCGGCATCGAGGTGAATGCCTCGAACATGAACATCCCATCCGACTTCAGCCGGTTCGAGCCGCTGATCGGCAACCCTGGCGACGGCGCGTCGCCAAGCTGCGCCATCGTCGACGAGTACCACGAGCACCCAACGTCGGCCCAGTACGACACCATGCTCACCGGCATGGGCGCGCGTCGTCAGCCGTTGATGTTCATCATCACCACCGCCGGCGCCGACATTGAAGGCCCGTGCTATGACAAGCGCCGACAGGTCGTAGAGATGCTGGCCGGTACCGTGCCGGACGAAGAGTTGTTCGGCTGGATATGGACGCTGGACGAAGGGGACGACTGGACCGACCCGAAGATGCTGGCCAAGGCCAACCCGAACCATGGCGTATCGGTGTTTCAGGAATATCTGGAAAGCCAGCAGGCCAGGGCCATTCGCTCGGCGCGCTTTGCCAACACCTTCAAGACGAAGCACCTCAACCTCTGGGTGAGCGCCAAGTCCGGCTTTTACAACATGGAAAGCTGGAAAGCCTGCGAAGACACGTCGCTGACCTTGGAGCAGTTCGAGGGGCAAGAGTGGATCGCCGGCTTCGACTTGGCGCGCAAGCTCGATATGAACTCGAGGGCCAGGTTGTTCTGGCGCGTCATTGATGGGAAGAACCACTACTACAGCATTGAGCCGAAGTTCTGGGTTCCCTATGACACAGCCTTCAACACTGACAACAAACGTATGGCTGAGCGCTTCCAAGCCTGGATTCACTCCAAGAATCTGGATGTGACCGACGGTGCCGAGGTCGACTACCGCGAAATTCTCGAGGACACCAAGGAGGCGAACCACCACGCCCCGGTACGCGAGTGTCCTATTGACCCTCATGGAGCTACAGGCCTGAGTCATGACCTTGATGACCAGGGCTTTGAGCCGATCACAATCACGCAGAACTACACCAACATGTCGGACCCTATGAAAGAGTTGGAAGCCGCGATAGAGGCGGGCCGGTTCCATCACGACGGTAATCCGATCATGACCTGGTGCGTCGGCAACGTGATCGGTAAGCACCTGCCGGGCAACGATGACGTGGTGCGACCCATCAAGCAGGGCGATGACAACAAGATCGACGGCGCCGTTGCGCTGATCATGGCCATAGGTCGGGTGCTGGCCAATGCGGGCGAGCCTGATCCGAGTGGCTTCTACGAAAATCCAATTATGGTAGGCATTTAATGGCGCGCGAAAAGAAGCCTGGACGGGTCAGATCGGCCCTGCAAAGCTGGCTTGGCGTGCCAGTCGGCCTAAATGACAAGGCATTTTGGCAGGAGTGGTTTGGTACGTCTGCCAGTGGTCAAGTCGTCACCGTGGACAAAGCGCTTCAGCTTTCGGCAGTTTGGTCGTGTGTCCGATTGCTATCCGAAACCGTGTCGACATTGCCGCTCAGGCTTTACGAGCGCGGTGCAGATGGTGGCCGTGTAGCTGCAACAAACCACCCGCTCTACGAAATCCTCACAAAACGCCCTAACGCAGAAATGACCCCGGGCCGATTCATGCTGATGATCGTCGCAAGCATCTGCTTGCGGGGGAACGCCTTTGTCGAGAAGAAGCGTGTAGGTAGTCGTGTGGTTGCCCTAAACCCTCTGCTCCCGCAGCTCATGACCGTCAAGCGCTTGGATAGCGGTCGCCTGGAATACAAGTACACGCAGGACGGAAGGCCCAGGGTTATCGCCGAAGATGACCTGATGCATATCCGCGGCTTCGGCTTGGATGGTGTCTGCGGCATGCTGCCGGTATCCACGGGCAAAGAGATCATGGGCGCTGCGATTTCAGCCGAAGAGGCAGCCGCCAAGGTTTTCGCCCAGGGCATGCAGGCATCAGGGATATTGAGCAGCGATACAGCGCTCAAGCCTGAGCAGCGGGAGCAGCTGAGAGCCAGTCTTCAGGCATTTATGGGCTCGAAGAACGCCGGCAAAATCATGGTTGCTGAGGCCGGTCTTAAGTATCAGGGCATCACCATGAACCCTGAAGCGGCTCAGATGCTTGAGTCGCGGGCGTATGGCATCGAAGAAGTCTGCCGCTGGTTCCGAGTGCCACCCTTCATGGTCGGGCACATGGACAAGCAGAGCAGCTGGGCGTCGAGCGTTGAAGGGCAAAACCTGCAGTTCCTTACCAACTGCCTCAGGCCGCTGCTGGAAAATATTGAGCAGGAGATTGGCCGCTGCCTTTTGGAGCGCGACGACCGTTACTTCGCAGAGTTCGCTGTTGAGGGGCTGCTGCGCGCCGACAGTCAGGGCCGGGCGAGCTACTACAATATCTGCCTTCAAAACGGTTGGATGAGCCGTAATGAGGTCCGCCGCTTGGAGAACCTCCCACCCATACCTGGCGGTGATGTGTACACCGTGCAATCGAACCTGCTGCCCATAGAGCAGCTCGGCCAAGGCGGTGATGGCGGCGAAAAAGTAAGCGCCGCGCTGTCTGCGTGGCTTCAACCGAATGAAATAAGCCGATCCCCCGGCAGCTCTGGAGAATAACCCATGACAATTCGTAGCCTTCCGGCAGCGCCGGCGGGGCGCCCTTGCGCGGGTGTTTCATTCGACCTGATGCCTCAGGCAATGGAGCGCTGGAACTCCGCAATCCAGGCTGCTGAAAGCGACTCCAAAAACACCATCTCCATGCTCGACGCTATCGGCTTCGATCCCTGGTCAGGAGAAGGTGTAACCGCGAAGCGCATATCTGCCGCTCTTCGCAGCATGGACGGTGCCGATGTGACCGTGAACATGAACTCCCCAGGCGGCGATATGTTTGAGGGGCTGGCGATTTACAACATCCTCCGCGAATACAAAGGCCATGTGACGGTCAAGGTCCTTGGCCTGGCTGCCTCTGCCGCCTCGATTATTGCCATGGCCGCTGATGAACTTCAGGTGGCCCGCTCTGGTTTTCTGATGATCCATAACGGCTGGACCATAGCCGCAGGCAACCGCCATCAGTTCCGCGAAATAGCCGACATGATGGAGCCATTTGACGCCGCCATGGGCGATATCTACTCAGCTCGAACCGGTAGCGACCTGAAGTCAATGCAAAAGCTGATGGATGCTGAAACGTGGATCGGCGGTTCTGCTGCCGTGGAGCAGGGGTTTGCTGACTCGCTGCTTGATTCCGACTCCGTAAAGGAGGGGACAAAAGCGCAGGCCGGCCTCATCGCTGCTCGCAAACTCGATCTGATCCTTGCGAAGCAGGGAATGCCACGCAGCGAGCGACGATCACTAATTCAAGAAATCAAGTCCGGCACGCCATGCGCTGCCGGGCCCGGTACGCAAGACGCTGCCGACACGCTGGCCAATCTGGCCGAACCGATAGCCGATCTGGAACGAGCCCTCGCTCGCTTCTCGGCAGCCGCTACCAAATAAAGGAAATTCAATATGTCCGAACAAGCCCAACTGCTTGCGAAAATGAGTGCCGAACTGGAAAAGGCTTCCAGCGAATTCAGCGCCAAGGCCGAATCCGCCTTGGGCGAAGCCAAGAAGGCCGGAACTTTGTCAGTAGAAACCAAGGCTGCCGTCGATGAGATGGCCCTGAAGTTCAACAGCCTGACGGAAGCCGAGAAGCAGCTGAAGGCCCAGCTCGGCGAACTGGAACAGGAGTTCGCCCGAATTCCCACCCAGGCAGCTGCCGCTCAGCGCGAAACCCTCGGCGGTACCGTCATCAAAAGCGAAGCTCTTGCCGAGTTCGCAAAAAGCATTCAAGGCAACCGCCGTGTCAGCGTACCGGTTAATGCCGCGCTGCTCAGCACTGGCGTCGCCCAGGGTGTAGTGGAACCACAGCGCTTGCCGGGCATCGACGTGATGCCGAAGCAACGACTGTTCATCCGTGATCTGATTGCACCCGGCCGCACCACTTCGCCAGCGATCTTCTGGGTTCAGCAAACCGGCTTCACTAACGCAGCCCGCGTTGTGGCTGAAAACACCGCGAAGCCCTACAGCGATATCCAGTTCGGTACCAAGATCACGCCGGTCACCACCATCGCGCACATGTTCAAGGCCTCGAAGCAGATCCTGGACGACTTCGCTCAACTGCAATCGACCATCGACGCAGAAATGCGCTACGGCCTGAAATACGCCGAAGAGTCGGAGATATTGTTCGGCGATGGCACTGGCGTGCACTTGCACGGCATCGTGCCGCAAGCAGAAGCTTATTCGGCAGCCTTCGAGCCCTACGCCATGACCCAGATCGACCAGCTGCGCCTGGCTATGCTCCAGTCGCAACTGGCGCGCTTGCCGGCCAGCGGTCACGTGCTCCACTTCACCGACTGGGCGAAGATCGAGCTTACCAAGGACACCCTGGGTCGCTACATCATCGGCAACCCGCTGAGTCTCGCCGGTCCCACTCTGTGGGGGCTGCCAGTTGTTGCAACTGAACTGGCGGCGTTCCTGGGCAAGTTCCTGACCGGTGCTTTCCAGACAGGCGCACAGATCTTTGATCGCGAGGACGCCAACGTGGTGATCTCCACCGAGAACGCCGACGACTTCGAGAAGAACATGATCTCGATCCGTTGCGAGGAGCGTCTGGCGCTGGCTGTTAAGCGTCCGGAAGCGTTCATCTACGGCACCTTCGCCACCCCAACCCCTTGATATAGCGGGGCCGCCCAATCGGCGGCCCTTCGGAGGTTGAAATGAAATTGAAGACCCTCAAGCCGCTGTATCTCGGCGGCAGAACTTTGGTTGAAGGCACTTCGTTCTTAACCAGTGAGCAACACGGCCGACAGTTGCTGCAGAAAGGCTATGCCGAGCCAGACGAAGGCAAGGATGAGGCCTTGGTCGACCTGACTGACTCCGAAGCCGATCCCGCCCCAATGACTTCCGCCAGCGTGGCCGCCACTCCAAAGCCTGCACCCAAGGCAAAGGCCGCTGACAAGAAAAAGGCTGATTGAGCATGAGCGTGATCGATATCGAGTTGGCCATGAAACACTTGCGCGCGGAAAGCGAAGACCAGGACCTGGTGCAATCGCAGCTGGATGGCGCTGAAGCTGCAGCGATGGCGTACTTGAATCGTTCGTTCTTTGCCGATCAGGTGAGCCTGGACGCTGCGAGGTTGGCAGTGCCAGCCAATCGAGAGACCGCCGCCGCTAAATATGACCTTTCAATGATGGCTGCCAAATCCATTGCGGATGCTGTCCAGCGACTGGAAGCGGAGGGTGATGTTCGATTCGTATACGACGAGGCACTGGAGCTGGCAGCAAGAACAGCTCGGGGCATGGTCGTGAACAAAGCCATCGAAGCGGCATGCCTGCTGAAGCTTGGGCACCTCTATGCAAACCGCGAAGAGGTTGTCTCTGGAACAATCGCGACCGAACTGCCGCTGACCAGCAAGTCGTTGCTGGCGCCGTACCGTATCGGCATGGGGGTCTGATGAGAGCCGGCCCATTACGTCATCGATGCACCATGTTCAAACCAGTTCTGACGAAAAACAAAACGGGCGGATTCGACACTTCGTGGGTGGAGCTCGTAAAACTTTGGGCTGAGATCACCATGCCCACGGGCCGTACCGCGCCAGTCGCTGAGCAATTGAAGGCGGTGGTTACCGCAGAGATACGCATCAGGCCTCGCGCGGACGCGGTCGCAGGCAATCGCCTGGTGCACACGGTGAACGGAATCACCACCACCTACTTGATCGAAGCCGCGCTCCCGAACAACGAACGCGACATGCTTCGGCTGCTCTGTTCAAACGTACCCAATCCATAGAGGTGAATTATGAAAGTTGTTGCCCTGGGAACCCTGTCTGGCGCCACCGGTGACCGAGAGAAGGGTGATGAGTTTGTGGTCGATGCCAAACTCGGCGCCGATCTTGTCGCGCGCGGCCTGGTAGAGCCAGCACCCGAAGCAGCGCCCGCCGCAGAGAAGCCGGCCAAGAACAAGGAGTAGACCATGGTCGCCCGCCGATCGCGCATGTCCGGTGACTTTAAGTTGCGCCGCACGCTGCGCAACATCCACGCGACCATGGATAACGAGCTGGCGCCGGTAATGCGCGACAGTGCCGAGCGGATTCTCTCCACGATGAAAAGCCTGATCCCGAAAGACACGGGCGCCGCTGCTGCTGCTCTGACGGTTTTCGTTTCTCAAAGCGGCCTCGACGCCCAGATCGGTATCAGGGGCAAGAAGAATAAGCAGCGTTTCTTCTACCTGCGCTTCATCGAGTACGGCACCAAGGGTTACACCGGTAACAAGCGCGCGGGAGGGCGCAGCCGTCGGCCTACCAACAAGGCGGATGGTACGCACTTCTTCGGCAAGTACCCGGACATCCCGGCGCGGCCAGCTCACCCATGGCTTCGCCCGGCGAAGGACGTGAACCGGGAGTATGTCGTGGCCAGCATCAAGGCAGCCATCGGGCGAACGCTGCTCAAGGCGAGTAAGGGGCTTTCCAATGGCTGACCCGTCCGTAGCGCTGCAGGAGGCGATCTTTGCCAGGCTGACAGCGGAAGTTTCTTGCCCTGTCCACGACGGTGCGCCCATGGATTCGCCCATGCCGTACGTCTCGATTGACCGGGAGATTTCCACCAACACTTCACCGATTGCTGGCAGGAAGCGCGAGCAGCGTCTGGTTTACCTGTCGGTCTGGTCGGATGCCCATGGCCAGGCCGAGGTGAAACGTATCCTCGGTGAGGTTGTCGCTGCCTTGGACGAGCGCCGGCTGCCGTTGACCGTCGGGCGCGCCGTCTCGGTCAGGGTCGAGCAAGCAGACTCCCAGCGCGAACCTGACGGCGTCACGTATCAAGGATCGGTCACGATCCGCGTCATCACCACCCACTGAAACCAATACCCGGCCGCACCGCGGCTTTATCCAATGTGCCCTTGGAGGAACCCCCATGGCCGACGACAACCTCAACACAGCCGCCGGCTGCCGGATCAGCATCGGCAGCAAGAACGGCGCGGACACTGAAGCGCTCTACAAGGCGGACACCTACGTCGATATCGGCGAGGTGGAAGACCTGGGCGAGTTCGGTGACACGTTCAGCTCTGTGACCTTCACGTCGCTTCGTGATGGTCGCGTGCGCAAGTACAAAGGCACCGCCGATGCGGGCGACCTGACCCTGGCAGTCGGTCTGGACAACGGCGACCTGGGCCAGGCCAAGCTGAAGATCGCTCACCGGGATCGCAGCAAGGGCGATTACAACATCAAGATCACCCTGAACGATGGCGACCCTGATGCCACCCCGGCCGTGCTGCCGACCACGTTCTACCTGCGCGGCAAGGTGATGAACAACACCGTCGCCGCCGGCGCCGCTGACAACGTGGTTCGCCGCAACGTCACAATCGGCATCAACTCCGACATCCTGGAAATCCTTCCGGCGCCTGTCACCCCTTAAACAGAGGGGCTTCGGCCCCGACCCCCGAGGTTTCGACACATGAGCAAAACCCTTTACGGAACCGTCGATATCAAGCTTGGCGACGAGACCTATACCCTGACACCGACGCTCGGCGCCGTGCGTGCGATTGAGGCCCACTTCGGCGGCCTGCGTGGTGCGTCCCAGGCCATCAATGCATTGAGCATCGACGGTTGCGCCGTGATCATCGCCGGCGGCGCTGGCTTGAATGGCAAGGCGGCCGAGGCCGTGGCTGAGCAGGTGTGGCAGGCGGGCGTGCTGAATGTTTCCGTGCAACTGAACGCCTACCTGGTGGCGCTCTACAACCCGAAAGGGCCTGATGCGGGAAAGGAAAAGCCGGCGGCGGCGTAAGTGCTGTCGAGAACGGCAGCTACGTCGACCGGCTCTACGCTGTGGCCACGGGATGGCTTGGATGGTCGCCCGACGTGGCTTGGTCAGTCCCGATGCCTGAGCTGTTCCTGGCCATGGACGCCAAAATCGAGTGGGCCCAGATGACCAACCCGTTCGGTACCGGAAAGACAAAGACCAAGTCCGATAAGCCTTCGGCGTCTACCGTGGCGGATAAGCTGCGGCAGGCGCTCACAGGAAGGCAGGCAGCGTAGCGTTTTGATAGTCTTCCCCAATTACAGGCGAGGGATTGAAGAATGCACAAACTGATTATGGCGCTGCCGGTTATCTTGTTCCTGGCAGCATGCGGCCAATCCGAGGCCGATAAGGCCAGGAGTAGGGCTGAAATGACCGAGATACGGTATCAGCGTGTGGCAAGGGAATTTGTATCTGGGGTTTTGAAAGATCCGGAAAGCGCTGAGTTTCGTAATCAGAAAGGGTTTTGCGGCGAGGTGAACTCGAAAAACTCCTTCGGCGGGTATGTCGGCTTTAAGAGATTCATCGCGGCCACCAAGGAAATGGTGGTTTTTGCGGGTGATGATCGCATGACCCCGAGCGAGTTCGAGAAAGCTTGGTCCAAGCTCTGTCACTAGTATTTTAATTTTACCACCCGCTCCGGCGGGTTTTTTTATGCCTGGAGAAAAGCATGGCCGATACCGACGTACAGGGAATGCTTGTCCGCATCGAGGCTACCACGGCGCAACTTCGCCAAGAAATGGCCCGTGCAGATTCCAGCGTTGGCCAGGCTTCCAACAAGATCGACAAAAGCCTGGGGCGGGTTGACACCGCCTTTGATCGCGCTGGAGAGCGAGCCCAGAACGCCTCCGGGATGATCAAGGCCGCGTTGGCTGCTGCGATCGGTGCAGCAGGTATCGGGAAGATCATTGAGGCCGCGGACTCATACGGCCAGATGTCCGACCGCATAGGCATGGCAACCAGCAGTGTCGGCGAATACGAGCAGGTGCAACAGCGTTTGCTGGATACCGCGAAGCGCACTTATCGGCCTCTCGCTGAAGCACAAGAGCTATACATCCGGACGTCGGATAGCCTCAAGTCCATGGGCTACAACACCAGCCAAGCGCTGGACGTAATGGATAGCTTTAGCTTTCTGCTGGTCACCAACTCGGCGTCGGCAGATAAAGCCAGCTCGGCAATCGATGCATATTCGAAGGCTCTTCAGACCGGAAAGGTCGAAGCTGACGGCTGGCAATCAATACTTGCCGCGATGCCCACGGTAGTGGACACCGTTGCCAAATCGACTGGAAAGTCAGCCGAAGAAATCCGTAGCCTTGGTGCGCAAGGCAAGCTGAGCCTGGATATCCTTACTGCAGGCCTGCAAAAGACTGCGGAAGCAAACGGGGTCCTTGCGGACGGAATGAGTGTCGCGGTACGAGATGCGGTTCAAAACCTGCAGAACGCTTTCACTACGTACGTCGGGAAGCTAAACGAAACCACGGATGCCACGGGCATTCTGGCGAGCGGTATCGGACTTATTGGCGAAAACTTTGAAACGCTCGCAGACGTTGCGATTCTCGCCGCGATTGGGGCATTGGCTGGATACGGCCGTGCGGCCGCTGGAAACGCGGCGGTGGCGGTCAAGTCAGCTATTCAGGACGCTGCCGCGAGGAAAGCTCAGGCGGCATCCGTGTTGCTCGTTGCACAAGCCGAACAACAAAAAGCGCAGACCACTGTTTTCTTGGCGGAGAAAGAAGCACTTGCGGCCCGCGGCACCGCAGTTCAAACGCAGATGTCTCTGCAACTGGCAGAGGCTCGTGCGGTCGAGGCCCGCGCAACCAATGCTGTCGCCATCGCTCAAGCAGGCGTGAGAAGTGCATCGACGACCTTGCTCGGTGTTCTTGGTGGACCGGCCGGCGTAGCAATGCTGGCAATCGGCGCGGCAACTGCGTTCCTCACTCTTCGCGACAACACTGGTTTTCTTGAGAAAAAGCTGGGAGACCTGTCAGCGCCACTTGATGTGCTGATCAAGAAATTCAACGAGTTGGGGAGGGCAACCCAGGCCGTCACACTGCGGGAGCTGCGCTCCGAAATCGACAAGACGCAACGGAAGGTAGAAGAGTCATCCGGCGCGATTGCAGAAAAGTTCGAAAACAGTCTTCGTGATGCTGGTGCTGCTGGCCAGGATGCCGGCCTTGCCGCTGGGTTCGTCAGCCTTTCAAAAGATGCTCAGGCTGCTCTGGATATCGTAAAGAAGGCATCGAAGGATTCGGCCAATGGAGTAGCGGTTGACTGGTCCAGTGTCGCGAACAAGGTTCGAGCCTTCCCCACCGTTGTTTCCGAGTCTATGGCGCAAGGGATCGAAGATAGCGCCGGCAATGTGGAAGAGCTCACCGCCACACTCGCGACAAATCAGGCTGCTCTGTCTGCATTTTCGGCAGAGAACAATAAGTCGGCCGATGGGCTTGGCAAGAACGCTGCTGCAGCTGCTGCGGCTACGGCGGCCGGTGAGAAATACCTAGAGCAGCTCGAAAAACAGCTTGGCACCTTACAAGACAAGACTGCGGCCGAAGCTGCTGAGCGTGTAATCCTAAAAGAAAACATCGATACCCAAAGCGCTCTCGCTGCGTCGATTCGCGCTAGAGCCAAGGCTATTGATGATCAAAAGAAAGCTGATACGGCTGCGGCGAAGGCCAAGCAGAAGAACGCCAGCACCGAGGAATCGGCGGCCAAGAAGCAGGTTAAGGATTTCGCTACAGCCGAGGAAGGCTACAAGCGCCAGATCGAACTGATCAACACCACCGGCGACAAGCAGAAAGACGCCACCGAGGTAATGAAGCTTTCCTTCGAGCTTCAGGAAGGGAAACTTGGCAAGCTGAGCGAGGCGCAGAAGAAAAAGCTCATGGGCATGGCCGCCGAGCTGGATGCTCTGAACAAACTGAAGAAGGCCAATGAGGATGACCTAAAGCTGACGGCGTTCAGGAATGCCCAGGGCGTCGGCACTCAAACCATGAAGGATGGGTTTGATCAGGAGCTGAAGGGCGTAGGGATGGGCGATAAGGCCCGTGACCGTATGCGCGCCGACCTGGCACTTCAGCAGAAATATGCTGCTGATGTCGTCAGTCTCAACGATCAGTTGCAGGCGAAAAGCATTGATAAGGCGCTTTACGATCAACAAACCACCGTCCTGGAAGAGGCTCTGGCCGAGCGGATCATTGCACAAGAGCTTTACTACCAGGCGGTTGATGAGCAGCAAACCAATTGGATGAATGGCGTCAATGAGGCATGGGCGAACTATGCCGATGCCGCCCGTGACTATTCAGCCCAGGCCGCAGACATCACCAACACCGCCTTGAGTGAAGCAACCGGCGGGCTGGGCACGTTCTTCTCGGACGTGGCCAGCGGCGCGGAGGATGCCGGTGACGCCTTGGGCGACATGGTTGGCAACTTCGCCAAGTCGATGCTGAAAGCCCTGGGCGATATGGCTGCGCAATGGCTGATCTACCAGGGTGTGCAGCTGCTCGTTGGCAAGGCAACCCAGGCGGGCGCCGCTACCACGCTCGGGGCGAACGCTGCGGCGATGTCGCTCCAGGCGGGGCTCAACGCGTATGCGTCGACAGCGGCTATTCCGATCATCGGGCCAGCAGCTGCGCCTGCCGCGATGGCCACAGCGCTGACTGTCACTGGACCGCTCGCGCAGGCGGTGGGCATGACGGCGCTCTCGGGTATGGCGCACGACGGCATCGACTCGGTACCAGAAGACGGCAGCTGGTTTCTGCAAAAGGGCGAGCGGGTTACCACCGCTCAAACCAGCGCGAAGCTGGATGCAATGCTGTCCAGGATCGACAACAGCCTGAGCGGCGCCCAGCCCGTTGCGCGTATCGGGGTTGGCAGCTTGGAATCGGCTGGCAATGGCCGGGCGGCGCTGGTCGGGTCTTCTGCTGACTCGGCCCCAAGCGGACCCACTCAAATCGTCTTCAACGCTCCATTCACCGTTCAGGCCCAGCCAGGCATGAGCAGTCAGGATGCGCAGATGCAGGGTGATTCTATCGGGGCCGCACTGGAAGCGCGCATGGGCAAGTTCCTGGATACAGAAATGCGCCAGGGTGGCAGGCTGTGGAGGCGGTGATGGCGGAGACATTTACTTTCGACGTAGAGGTCGGGGCCGACGGCGATGTCAGCCAGCGCACATGGGAGAACCAGTTCGGCGACGGCATGACCCAGGCCGGGGGGATTGGTATCAACACCAAGAGCCAGGTTTGGAATCTGGTGCACACCGGCGAAGACTCCCCAGGCGAGGAATATCCTGAACTGATCAAGTTCCTCGATCGACACGAAGGCTACAAGGCCTTTCGCTACTCGCCTCCCGGGGAGCCAGAGGGCTGGTATCGATCCAACGGGTACAAGAAGAAAGCCTTGGGCATGAACATCTACACCGTCAGCTTCACAGTGAAGCAGGCGTTCAACCCTCGGGCCTAAAGCCTTATCAAGCCCCGCCCTGTGCGGGGCTTCGTGTTTGTGGGGCCTCATGAATTACAACACTGATATCCAAAAGCTGGAGCCTGGCAACCAAATCAGGCTATACGAACTGGACGCTACACGCCTGGGCGCCACGATCTGGCGATTCCACGGGCACGCCCATGAGGGCGACATTATCTGGCAGGGCCAGCTCTACTCGCCGCTGCAGATCGAGGCCAAAGGCTTTGACATCCGCGGCGACGGCAGGCCGGCCACACCTACTCTGCAGGTGGACGACGAGCTCGGCGGTGTGCGCGGGGCAATCACTGCGCTGTGTTTCCAGTTCCGTGACTTGGCCGGTTCCAGGGTCAAGGTCATCGAGACATTCCGCCACTTCCTGGATGCGGCCAACTTCCCCGAGGGCAATCCGGAAGCCAGAAACCAGAGCAGGACGAACCTCTGGTTCATCGAGCAGAAGACAGAGGCGCTGCCCAGCATCTCGGTTACGTTTTCGCTGTCGAGCCCCACCGACATGGAGGGGCAAATGCTGCCATCCCAACAGATCACCAAGCTCTGCCGGTGGGCCTGCCGCGGCGGTTACAGGCAAGAGGCTTGCGCCTACACAGGGGCTGCGATGTTCGACAAGAAGAACCAACCCACGGACAACCCCGCGCTCGACCGCTGCGGGGGCTGGTGGAGCAGCTGCAAGATCCGGGGCAACACCCGCCGCTTCGGTGGATCCATGGGCGCAAGCCTTATCGCAAGTTCGAGGTAGTCATGCGCATTAATCAGAAATTGCAGGACGAGATCCGAGCGCATGCCGAGCGGGCTTACCCGGCCGAGGCTTGTGGGGTGCTGATCAAATCTGCCGAGGGCCGAGAGTACGTGCCGTGCACGAACTTGGCCGGCACACCGCGAGAGCACTTCCAGATTGATCACAAAGATATGGCCCGCGCCGAAGATCGCGGCGAAGTGCTGGCGATCATCCACAGCCATCCGGATAAAGCGCCGACGCCGAGCATGGCCGACCGGGTCAGCTGTGAGTTGCACGAACTGCCCTGGGGCATTGTGGGCTGGCCTGGCGGTGACATTGAGTGGTTCAAACCGTCCGGCTTCCAGGCGCCGTTGCTGGGTCGGGACTTTTCCCATGGACTGCTTGATTGCTGGGCCGCGTGCCGCGACTGGTACGCCAGGGAGGCCGGCTTGCAACTGCCGAACTTCGAGCGCGCCGATCTGTGGTGGGAGCGGAAAGACGGCCCAAGCCTGTACGAGGACAACTTCGCGGCCACCGGTTTCTATCAGGTAAATGAGGCGCAGCGCGGCGACATGCTGGTATTGCAAATCCCCACGCCCGGGCGGGAGTGCTACTTCCCGAACCATGCCGTTATTTATCTTGGCGACGAACCCGCCCTGATCAGCGAGCCCGCGCCGAAACTTGGCGGCTCCGGCCCGTTCATTTACCACCACATGCCCGGCCGCCTGGCTGCCCGTGAAATCTACGGATGGTCGATGGCCAACCGGGTCAAGCTGATCCTCCGGCACAAGGACTACCGCCCATGACGATGCGCACCATCAAGCTCGGCGGGGTGCTGGGCAAGAAGTTCGGCAAAGAATACCGCCTCGATCTGAATGGTATTCACGATGCCACTGCCGCTCTGTGCGCGATGAAGCCGGGCTTCGAGAAGTTCATGCGTACGGCGCACGAGCGCGGCATGGTCTTCGCGGTGTTTGTTGATGAGCGAAACGTCAGCGAACAGGAGCTTGAGCTTGTAGGCCGTGCCGAAGGCGACATCCGGATACAGCCGATTATCCAGGGCAGCAAGCAGGCGGGCATGTTTCAGACGCTTCTCGGCGTCGTGCTTATCGTGGCTGGCTTGTTCACCGGCGGCACCACTTCGACCTTGGGCATGGGCTTGCTCGCCGCCGGCGCAGCTGTGGGCCTGGGCGGTGTTGTGCAAATGCTGTCACCGACTACCAAGGCAAGCGCCGAGGGGAAGAACGACGACGGCAACAACCCGAGCTACGGCTTCGGCAGCGCGGTCACCACCATTGCCCAGGGCAACCCTTACCCGCTGCTTTACGGTGAGCGTGAGGTGGGCGGCGCCGTCGAATCTGGCGGGGTGTACACGCAAGACAACATCTGATTCAGCTTAAACAATGAACCCGCTCCGGCGGGTT
>Ga0308159_1003724_pt1 | contig 14836 bp, 11 predicted proteins | sample PhyCR1_FD_201040 | JGI IMG/M metagenome (GOLD analysis project Ga0308159, IMG submission 201040) | Phyllosphere microbial communities from UC Gill Tract Community Farm, Albany, California, United States - DLSLC.R1 | ecosystem: Host-associated > Plants > Phyllosphere > Unclassified | place: USA... | reverse complement strand
TAGGTGTCACGCACTGGCGCTGAACAGCCTTCGATGTAGCTGACGTAGCTGTCTTCATCGGCAATCAGGATGGTGCGTTCGAACTGACCGGTTTTCGCTGCGTTGATGCGGAAATAGGTCGACAACTCCATCGGGCAACGCACCCCTTTCGGGATATAAACGAAGGTGCCGTCAGAGGCGACCGCTGAGTTCAGCGCCGCAAAGAAGTTATCGTTCGCCGGAACAACCGTGCCGAGATACTGCTTCACCAGCTCCGGGTGCTCCTGTATCGCTTCGCCAAAGGAACAGAAGATAATCCCCTGCTCCGCCAGCTTGCCGCGATAGGTGGTCGCCACCGAAACGGAGTCAAAAATGGCATCAACCGCCACTTCACGGCCTTCACGCACCGGGACACCCAGCTGATTAAAGGCGTTTTCCACTTCCTGCGTCAGATAATCGCTGGCTGGCGCGCTGCCTGAAGCCTGCATTGCACCGGGTTCTGACGCGCAGCTGTCATCACAGTTGCCGCAGGAAGGCGCGGAGTAGTAGCTGTAATCCTGGTAGTCGAGTTTTTCGTAGTGCGCTTTCAGCCAGTGTGGCTCTTCCATTTCAAGCCAGGCACGAAACGCTTTAAGACGAAACTCCAGCATCCACTCTGGCTCGTTACGCTTGGCCGAGATCGCCCGCACCACATCTTCGTTGATGCCGTTGGCAAATTCTTCGGTTTGCAGTTGGGTAAAGAAGCCCTCTTTGTAGTTGAGCTTGCCTTCCCAGATTTGTACATCGTCAGATGTTTCGCTGTGTCGTGACATATTTCACTTACTCGACGCCAAAGCTCTCACCGCACCCGCAGGCGTGCTGAGCTTTAGGGTTATTGAATTTAAAAATCTGATTCAGGCCTTCACGAACGTAGTCCAGTTCGGTGCCATCAACGAATGGCATCGCCTGTAGCGGCACAAACAGCGTTGCGCCATGGAATGAGAACTGCAAATCATCCTCGACTGGCTCTTTCACCAGATCCATGACGTAACCAAAACCGGCGCAGCCGGATTGTTTTACGCCAAGCCGCAGACCCTTGACATCGGGGTCCTGAGCCGCCAGATTGAGAATTTGTTGCGCTGCGGTTTCAGTCAGCGTCAGCCCTTTCCAGACAAAATCGTCGGGTGAGAAAGAGTCTGTATTAACGGATGCCATGTTGATACCTCTTGAGTCCGGACCTTTTCAGGCTATCCCCCTATGGTAGTGATCTGACCAATCACTTCAACCTCTTGTTTTGCAGGGATAATCATCTTGTGCGGTTTTATTTGCTTAATTATTAAGCATAGCCTCTTCAGCTCACCTTGTGGTGAGAGCGTCAGCATAAATAAGCCAGTGTTAACCTATTAATAAATCACTCTTTTTTAAATAACCACTTTTGATAAAAATGCTTATTGATAGGTTACGCCTTTCTGCGATGTAAACAGATTGTTATTTCCGATTATACCGACAGGCAGGATAAATCGATAAATTTTTCTGCCCGCCAATTGCAATCACAGCCCAATTGAATATGATAATTATTATCATTCACATTCAGGGTGGCGTTATGACGCTTTCTGTCTCAGCCTGGCTGCAGCACAAAATCGACGAATATCAGTTTGCGGTGCGTGATATCACCGTCGACTTTTATATGGCGCAGGCAAAGCTCGACCGGGCCGACTGCTCGATTCATCAGCTACGGCAGTTTAACGATGCCTGTCAGGATATGGCAGAAATCTGCCAGTTGAACGGTGACGACCAGAGTTACCTGCATGCCATGGGTAAACTGCATCACCGACTGGTGCAGGAGATGGGAAACAGCGATCGCGATCGCCTGTTTCGCCTTCAGGCTTATCAACTGGCGCGATTGTCCCTGACCCGCCTCTGCCATCAACTGGCAATGGTCGGGGAGTGGAACCAGGCCACTGCGTTGCAAAGTGACTTTATGCGTCACGCAGGCTGGATATTCTAATCCAGCCAGGCCGTGACGTCGCGCACAATTTTTTTACATTAGCTCTAACAATGCCTGAAGCGGATGACGCATTCCGTTGCCCTCTACACGTTTGACCTGACTGCGGCACGAATAGCCGGTGGCCAGGCAGCGCTGGCGTGGCAGTCGCTGAAGCTGGGGATGCCAGGAGAGCGCGTAGATCCCCAGCGAGTTTTCTAGGTTCTTACTTTCGTGACCGTAGGTGCCTGCCATACCGCAGCAGCCAACATTGATGTTTTCCAGCTTCGCGCCAAAACGGGAGAAGATCGCCTGCCACTGATTCGGCGTGGAGGGCAGCGCGGTCACCTCGGTGCAGTGTGCAAACAGATACCAGGATTCTCCGCCCGCGACCTGCACGTCACGCCCGGCCAGAGCACGCTCTAACCACTCATGCACCAGCAGGACGTTAAAGTCGCCGCGTGATTCGCCCAGCGTCTGACGATACTCATCGCGATAGCAGAGCACCGTAGCCGGATCGACACCGACCATGGGCAACCCCAGTTTTGCCACCCGATTCAGGAAATCGGCGGTGTGGGACGCCGTGCGGGCGAAACGTTGCAGGAAGCCTTTCACATGTTGCGCTTTGCCATTTGGTGAGAATGGCAGGAGCACGGGCCGGTAGCCCAGTTTCTCAATCAGCCTGACAAAATCGTTAACCAGCTGCGCCTCATAGAAGCTGGTAAAGGGATCCTGCACCACCAGCACACAGTTTGCGCGTTCAGCGGCTGACACCCCTTCCAGCTGCTCCAGCGTCATGTTCATGGCGGGATGACCACTGAGTTGCTGTTTCAGATTAGGGGCCGAAAGCAGCGGCAGATCGACCATACCAATATGGGTTTTACTTATCTCTTTCAGCCACGGCTGGCGCAGGAAGAAGTTAAATACTTTCGGTGCTTTCGCCATCAGCGGCGCATAGCCCTCTACTGCTGCCACCAGGTGATCGCTGACCGGACGCAGATACCGGGTGTGGTAGAGCTGTAAGAAGCGCGAGCGGAAAGCGGGCACGTCAATTTTAATCGGACACTGGGTAGAGCAGGCTTTGCAGGCCAGACAGCCCGACATCGCCTCTTTCACCTCGTGCGAGAAGTCATACTCCCCTTTGCTGGCGTGCCAGCTATTGCGGGTGCGGGCAATCAGGGCGCGAAGCGACAGGCGATTTTCAGGCAACTGCTTTTCCAGGGTTAGCGGATCGACGCCCTGCCCGGCCAGCAGCCGCAGCCACTCCCGCGTCAGCGTTGCCCGCCCTTTGGGCGAGTGAATGCGGTTGCGGGTGATTTTCATGGAGGGACACATCGGGCTGCGGGCATCAAAGTTAAAACATAACCCGTTGCCGTTACACTCCATCGCGCCACGCCATTCATCCCGGACCGTTAACGGAATCTGACGATCATAGGTTCCGCGCTTCACCGCATCGACCTGCATCATTTCATCATTACTGTTGAATGGCGTACAGATCTTGCCCGGATTCAGGCGATTGAGCGGATCAAAGGCCGCTTTGATGCGGCGCAATTCGTTAAACAGCGTCTCACCGAAGAATGCCGGACTGTACTGGGCACGGAACCCTTTGCCATGTTCACCCCACAGCAGGCCACCATAGCGCGCTGTCAGCGCTACGACTTCGTCGGAGATCTGTTTCATCATCATCTCCTGCTGCGGATCGCACATATCCAGCGCCGGACGCACATGCAGGACGCCTGCATCGACGTGACCAAACATGCCGTAGCTCAGCCCGTGGCTGTCGAGCAGCGCGCGAAACTCGACGATGTAGTCCGCCAGTTTTTCCGGCGGGACCGCGGTATCTTCCACAAAGGGAATCGGTTTAGCCCGGCCTTTGGCATTTCCCAACAGACCCACCGCTTTTTTACGCATGTTATAGATGCGTTCAATGCCATCCAGGTCGTTACAGAACTGATAGCCAATCACGCCGCCCTGCTGCTGTGCCATCAGTGCGTCAAGGCGGCCACAAAGCTGTTCAATCTGCTGATCGATCAGCGCGGCGTTGTCACCCGCAAACTCAACAATATTCAGACCCAGCATCTCTTTGTCGGGTACATCGGCGATCAATTCGCGCACTGAGTGCCAGACAATGTCTTCGCGTGCCAGGTTCAGCACCTTTGAGTCAACGGTCTCTACCGAGAGCGCCTGCGCTTCCACCATAAACGGCGCATTGCGCAGGGCTGAGTCAAAGGAGTCATATTTGATATTCACCAGTCGCCGCACTTTAGGCAGCGGCGTGATATCAAGCCGCGCTTCCGTGACGAAGGCCAGCGTTCCCTCTGCACCGCACAGCAGGCGCGTCAGGTCAAAGGTCTGCATATCGTCGCTGAAGACATGGCGCAGGTCATATCCGGTCAGGAACCGATTCAGCTTTGGAAACTTTTCCAGAATCAGCGCACGATGCTCGCGGCAGCGCGTCAGCACCTGCTGATAGAGCCGGCCTTCGGGAGTTGCCGTCTGCGCCAGGGTTTCAGCCAGCGCGGTGGCCATTGGCCGCGTATCAAGGATATCGCCGCCCAGCAGCACGGCGCGCAGGCCCAGCACATGGTCCGAGGTTTTGCCATAGACCAGCGAGCCCTGGCCGGACGCATCGGTATTAATCATGCCGCCCAGCGTGGCACGGTTACTGGTGGATAACTCCGGCGAGAAGAAAAAGCCGAATGGCTTCAGCCAGGCATTAAGCTGATCTTTGATCACCCCCGCTTCAACCCGCACCCACCCCTCATCCGTATTGATCTCGAGGATGCGGTTCATGTAGCGCGACATATCCACCACAATCCCCTGATTCAGCGACTGACCGTTGGTGCCGGTACCGCCGCCGCGCGGGGTAAATACCAGACTGGCAAAGCGCGCTTCTCCGGCCACACGGGCGAGCAACGCAACATCCGCAGTCGAGCGCGGAAAGAGCGCCGCGTCGGGCAGCAATTGATAGATACTGTTATCGGTGGAGAGTGAAAGACGGTCGGCATAGCTGGTTGCCATGTCACCGGTAAAACCCTGCTCTTTCAACGACTCAAGGAACGTCAGCACCAGTTGAACGAGGCCCGGTGCCTGCGAAATCTGTGGGATCATGATTGTCTGACCGAAGGTGTTGTAAACGTTTGCGTTTATAGATTAGCGATTTCTCGTTTTATCATATTTTTCCTGCGCCTGCCCTTTTTTCAGAAAAGGCAAAAACCTTTCTCCGCGACTCTGTTTAAACCTCAGCAAATAGATCATGATAAAAACGGGCATCCGAATGCCTGAAAATGAAGGATTAAGACGAGGTTATGAGTCAATGATGAAAAGCCAGTACCGGGATATGGATTTACCGCAAATACTCTTCACCCTGATGTTCATTCTGCTGCTGATTGTCGCCTGTTTATGGGTCGTGCAGCCGTTTATTCTGGGCTTTGCCTGGGCCAGCATGGTGGTGATTGCCACCTGGCCATTGATGCTGAAATTCCAGCGACTGTTATGGGGACGCCGTTCCCTGGCGGTGATCGTGATGACACTGCTGCTGCTGCTGCTGTTTATTATCCCTATCGCCCTGCTGGTCAGCAGCCTGATTGATAACAGCGCGCCGGTGATTGCCTGGGTTACTCAGGGGCATATGATGCCGCGACTGTTATGGCTCAACGATGTACCGATGGTCGGCAAGAAGCTTTATGTCAGTTATGACACGCTGGTGGCGAGCGGCGGTGCCGGCGTCATGGCCAAAATACAGCCCTATATCGGCCGTACCACCGGCTTTTTTGTCGCGCAGGCCGGTCATTTCGGACGCTTTATGATCCATCTGGGCGTGATGTTACTGTTCAGCGTGCTGCTTTACTGGCGTGGCGAACAGGCTGCCCAGGGCATTCGTCACTTTGCTTTCCGCATGGCGGGACGCCGCGGTGATGCCGCCGTACTGCTGGCGGCGCAGTCCATTCGTGCCGTGGCGCTTGGCGTAGTGGTGACGGCGCTGGTGCAGGGCGTGCTGGGCGGTATCGGTCTGGCGATCTCCGGCATTCCTTACGCCACGCTGTTGACGGTACTGATGATCCTCTGCTGTCTGGTACAGCTCGGCCCGCTGCTGGTACTGGTTCCCGCCATTATCTACCTCTACTGGAGCGGAGATACGACATGGGGAACGGTGCTGCTGGTCTGGAGCTGTGTGGTCGGCACAATGGATAACGTGCTGCGCCCGATGCTGATCCGTATGGGTGCCGATCTGCCGATGATCCTGATTCTTTCTGGTGTTATTGGTGGACTGTTTGCATTCGGGATGATTGGTCTGTTTATCGGGCCGGTGGTTCTGGCGGTCTCCTACCGTCTGGTTTCCGTCTGGGTTCACGAAGCGCCTGCCCCCGATAGTGACCAACTGGCCGTGGCTGATGCCCTGTCGGATCACGATGATATCCCGCCTGCTGCATGATGGGGTGCAATAACCCGTTGCGCCGCAACCACCCATAAGCATTGATTAGTGCGGTTAATGATGATTAACCGCACCCCTTCTCTCAGATCAGACAAATTCCATTTTTCATTAGCGCTTTTTAAGAAAAAAGCCACCTTTGGCCTGAAAGTGACCTTTTCGGGCCAAAAAAGATTACTTTCTGCACTGTTTCTTAAGCCAAATGGCGAAGTAAAGGTCACAAAAGATTATTGGCTTTAAACTAATAAGAGGATTCTTAAAGACGCCAGCCAGCCGTATGAATAACATGTTTCCTATGTTCGAAATCAACCTGATGATTTCCAGACAATCTCATTCCCCTGAGTAGAGTAAAGAATTGCTGTGTGTAGTCTTTGCCCATCCCCTGTGATGGGCTTTTTTTTTGCCTGAATCCGACCAGATATAAACAGAAAAGGCCCGCATAGCGGGCCCTGAAGAGTGCTAACAACCCGTATCAGGCTGTTTTATTTAACTGCGCCAGACTCACCCAGGTCTCCACCACCGTGTCCGGGTTCAGTGACAGACTGTCGATGCCCTCTTCCATCAGCCATGCGGCAAAATCCTGATGGTCTGACGGCCCCTGCCCACAGATTCCGACATATTTCCCCTTCTGCTTCGCCGCCCTTATCGCCATTGAAAGCAGCATCTTCACGGCCTCGTTACGCTCGTCAAACAGCGCGGAGACGACGCCAGAGTCGCGGTCCAGCCCCAGCGTCAGCTGAGTCATGTCGTTTGAGCCAATAGAGAAGCCATCGAAGTGCTCCAGGAACTGATCCGCCAGCAGGGCATTGGATGGGATCTCGCACATCATAATGATCTTCAGCCCGTTCTCGCCGCGCTTCAGTCCCTGACGCCCCAGCTCTTCCACCACGGCCTTCGCCTGCTCAACGGTGCGCACAAAGGGAACCATAATCTCGACGTTTGTCAGGCCCATCTCGTTGCGAACACGTTTCACCGCTTCGCACTCCAGCGCAAAGCAGTCCCGGAAGCTGTCAGCGACATAGCGACCCGCACCCCGGAATCCCAGCATCGGATTTTCCTCTTCTGGCTCGTAGCGTTCACCACCCACCAGGTTGGCATATTCATTGGTTTTAAAGTCAGAAAGTCGGACAATTACGCGTTTCGGCGCAAAAGCCGCGCCAAGCGTAGCAATTCCTTCAGTCAGGCGAGCGATATAAAACTCCACCGGATCATCAAATCCTTTCATCATTTTACGGATCTGCTGCTGCAGCTCCGGCGTCTGTTGGTCAAACTCCAGCAGCGCTTTAGGGTGGACGCCGATCATGCGGTTAATGATAAATTCCAGCCGCGCCAGCCCCACGCCTTCGTTAGGCAGACAGGCGAAATCAAAGGCGCGATCGGGGTTGCCCACGTTCATCATGATCTTCAGCGGCAGTTCAGGCAGTGAATCGACCTGCGAACTGGTGACGTCGAAGTCGAGCAGTTGATCGTAGACGTAGCCGGTATCACCTTCGGCACATGAGACAGTGACGTTATGCCCCTCTTTCAGCCGGTCGGTGGCGTCACCACAGCCCACCACTGCCGGAATGCCCAGCTCACGCGCGATGATCGCTGCATGACAGGTCCGTCCGCCGCGGTTAGTTACAATCGCTGACGCCTTTTTCATGATCGGTTCCCAGTCCGGGTCGGTCATGTCGGTCACCAGCACATCGCCTTTTTCAATGCGGTTCATTTCGCTGATATCGTGGATGACCTTCACCACGCCTGCGCCAATACGATGACCGATAGCACGACCTTCCACGACAACGCTGCCCTGCCCCTGCAGCGTATAACGCTCCATTACCTGACCATTTGAGCGTACGGTTTCAGGACGCGCCTGAACAATAAACAGTTTGCCGGTGTGCCCATCTTTGGCCCACTCAATATCCATCGGGCGCTGATAGTGCTGTTCAATCAGCACCGCCTGCTTCGCCAGCGCCTGCACTTCCTCATCGCTCAGGCAGAAACGGTCGCGTTCGGCCTCAGGCACATCTTCGATCCGCACCTGCTCGCCATGCGCCTGGGAATCGGCGTAGACCATGCGAACCTTTTTCGAGCCCATATTGCGGCGCACAATCGACGGACGATCGGCTGCCAGGGTTGGCTTGTGCACATAGAACTCATCCGGGTTAACGGCACCCTGCACCACCATTTCCCCCAGCCCCAGTGCGGCGGTGATAAAGACCACCTGATCAAAACCGGACTCGGTATCAATGGTGAACATCACACCCGAGGCGGCCAGGTCTGAACGCACCATGCGCTGTATTCCCGCAGAGAGCGCAACGCCACGATGGTCATAGCCCTGATGCACGCGGTAGGAGATAGCGCGGTCATTAAACAGCGAGGCGAAAACATGTTTTACCGCCACCATGACGGCGTCGATGCCCTGTACATTCAGGAAGGTTTCCTGCTGGCCGGCAAAAGAGGCGTCAGGCATATCTTCTGCGGTTGCAGAGGAGCGCACGGCAAACGACGCGGCATCATCATCCGCAGAAAGCTGCTTATAGGCGTCCAGAATGGCGGACTCCAGCTCGGGCAGGAACGGTGTCTCCACGACCCACTGACGAATCTGCTTACCCGCTTTTGCCAGCGCATCAACGTCATCAATGTCGGTCTCATCCAGCAGCGCGTAAATACGCTGATTCAGCCCGCTTTGATCGAGGAACAGGTTAAAAGCGTACGATGTGGTCGCGAAACCATTGGGCACGGAAACGCCCAGCGACGACAGATTAGTAATCATTTCACCCAGAGAGGCATTTTTGCCTCCCACCCGGTCAACATCATGCATGCCAAGCTGGTTATACCAGAGCACGAGTGGCTGTTCGCCTTTACTGGACATTGAGCTTATCCTTTATCAATTATCAATGAATGGACACAGGGAGTAATCTGTCTTCAGCCTGGCATATCCCCCCCCCGATAACGATCTGTTGAATCGTTAAAGCAGAATTTCAGCCACAGTTTCGGAATTGTGAGCGCATTATTTTGCTGTTGCGCAAAGTCGCCTTTTTTCTCTAAATGATTGATGCGACAGGAAATGGCAGATTTTCAGCCACTTAAGCATTCTGTTTTGTTGCGCAACAACTGCGTGGCTATTTGCGGCTTAACGACGGATTAAAAAAGAATTCTGGCTCAACGACCCCCCTTTTCATTTTTAGTATCGTGATGAAACGGCAGACAAATAATCCGGACAGACATTCCAGAAATTAAAATCAGAGATGATTTATTTAATCGCATGGCCCATGCTGAACGCTCACTCTTGTCTGAGGCTGATTTCGTTATGACAACTGACAGAAGCGTTTTTTATATCTCCGATGGTACGGCCATTACGGCTGAGGTGCTGGGTCATGCGGTGCTGTCGCAGTTTCCGGTCAATATCACCAGCCTGACGCTGCCGTTTGTGGAAAATGTTCAGCGGGCGCTGGCGGTTAAAGCCCAGATTAACGCGCTCTATCAGCAGAGCGGCGTCCGGCCGCTGGTCTTTTTCTCCATCGTGACGCCGGAAGTGCGCGACATCATCGTACAGAGTGACGGCTTTTGTCAGGATATCGTCCAGGCGCTGGTCGCCCCGCTTCAGCAGGAGCTGGGGCTATCGCCCGCGCCGGTGGCACACCGTACCCATGGGCTGGATGCCAGTAACCTGGGCAAATATGACGCACGTATCGCGGCCATTGATTACACCCTGGCGCATGATGACGGCATCTCGCTGCGCGGGCTGGAAGATGCGCAGGTGATTCTGTTAGGCGTCTCGCGCTGTGGCAAAACACCTACCAGCCTCTATCTGGCGATGCAGTTTGGTATTCGCGCCGCCAACTATCCATTTATTGCGGACGATATGGATAACCTTAAACTCCCGCCCGCGCTGCGCGCGCATCAGAATAAACTGTTCGGGCTGACCATCGACCCGGAACGGCTGGCTGCGATACGTCAGGAGCGGGCGGAAAATACCCGTTACGCCTCGATGCGTCAGTGCCGGCTGGAGGTGGGCGAAGTGGAAGCGCTGTTTCGTACCCATCAAATCCGCTATCTCAACAGCACCAACTACTCGGTGGAGGAGATTGCGACCAAAATTCTCGACATTATGGGCCTGACTCGCCGCATGTACTGATGGGTAAGCGGCGCTGAACTGTAAAGCGACGCTGCCGTCGCTTTTGATTTCATTATTAAATTCCGGGTTGAATTCGCAGACTAATGGTTTATTGTGACCACCATCACTTCCCGGTATTTCACCGCTGCGAAGAACCGTTTTCGAGAATCCCATGAACAAAACCGACGAACTGCGTACCGCACGCATTGGTAGTCTGATTACCCCCGCCAGCCTGGCGGCTGAGCATCCTGTCTCTCCGGCAATTGCCGACAATGTTACCGCTGCCCGTAAACGTATTGCCCGTATTCTGACTGGCGAAGATCCCCGCCTGCTGGTGGTGATTGGCCCCTGCTCGCTGCACGACCCGAAAGCGGCACTGGAATATGCTGAGCGTCTGAACGCGTTACGCCGCCGCTATGAAGATCGGCTGGAGATTGTGATGCGTGCCTACTTTGAAAAGCCGCGCACCGTAGTGGGCTGGAAAGGCTTAATCTCCGATCCCGATCTGGATGGGAGCTACGATGTGAACCGCGGCATAGGCATCGCCCGCCAGCTGCTGATTGATATCAACGCGCTGGGCCTGCCTACCGCCACGGAATTTCTGGATATGGTGATCGGCCAGTTTATTGCCGATCTGATTAGCTGGGGCGCGATTGGCGCACGTACCACCGAAAGCCAGATCCACCGCGAAATGGCATCGGCCCTCTCCTGCCCGGTCGGCTTTAAAAATGGCACCGATGGTAACGTACAGATTGCCGTGGATGCGATTCGCGCCGCGCGCGCCAGCCACATGTTCCTTTCGCCCGATAAGCTGGGCCAGATGACCATCTATCAGACCAGCGGTAATCCGCATGGTCATGTGATCCTGCGTGGCGGCAAACAGCCTAACTATCATGCCAGTGATGTTGCCGCCGCGGCCGAAAGTCTGTCGGCGTTTAATCTGCCACAGCAGCTGGTGATCGACTTCAGTCACGGTAACTGCCTGAAGCAGCATCGTCGTCAGATGGATGTCGCGGCAGAGGTGGCAGAACAGATTAAAGCGGGATCGCAGGCCGTTGCCGGTGTGATGATTGAAAGCTTCCTGGAAGAGGGCAATCAGAAAGTCGTCAGCGGCGAACCGCTGGTCTACGGCAAGTCGATTACCGATCCCTGCCTCGGCTGGCAGGAGAGCGAAAAGGTGCTCGCCCTGCTGGCCGAGGCGGTTTCTCACCGCCTCTGAGTCTGCATCAGCTGGAGCAGCTCACTTCAAGGGTTTTGCCCCAGTCTGGCGGCCGCTGACGATATTCAGCGGCTGTCTGATCGCTAAAGGGTTGCTGTAACGCCTGATGCAGACGTGCCAGCGCCCCCTGCTCTCCCCGCTCCGCCTCTTCAATCGCCTGCTGAGCCAGATAGTTGCGCAGAATCACCGCCGGATTGGCCGCCTTCATCACGGCCTGGCGTTCTGCATCGCTGACCTGCTCGTCCACCAGACGGTTGCGATAGCGCTGATACCAGCTATCAAACGCCTCACGATCGATAAACTCATCCCGCAGCGGTGAACGGCTTTCAGCCTGCTGCGTCTCACTGAGCAGGCGGAACGTCAGGGTGTAATCGCTATGCTCCTGCGTCATCAGTGCCAGCAGATCGGTCAGAATCTCATTATCGCTGCTCTGCTGCGTCAGCAGACCGAGTTTCGCCCGCATCCGTTCGCCCCAGACCCGCATCAGTTCGGGTTCGTAGGCGCTCAGTGCCGTCCGCAACTGCTCGGTGGTCAGCAGACCCGAGAGCGCATGTGCCAGTCGGTTAAGATTCCACATGCCAATCATTGGCTGATTTTCAAAGCTGTAGCGCCCCTGATAGTCGCTGTGATTACAGATGAAGTCGGGCTGATAATCATCCAGAAAACCAAAGGGGCCATAGTCGATGGTCAGACCCAGAATCGACATGTTATCAGTGTTCATCACTCCATGAGCAAAGCCCACGCTCTGCCACAGCGCAATCAGACGCGCAGTGCGTAACACAATGTCGGTAAACCACTGTTGATAGCGATCTGCTTCAGCGTCCAGATGCGGCCAGTGATGGCGAATGGCGTAGTCGGCCAGTTGCTGCACTTTCTCCTGCTGCTGGCTGTAAAAGAAATGCTCGAAATGACCGAAACGCAGATGACTCGGTGAAATGCGCATCAGCATCGCGCCACGCTCTGTTGTTTCACGGTAGACCGGCTCATCACCTATCGACAGGGTCAGCGCACGCGTGGTGGGAATGCCCAGATGATGCAGCGCTTCCGAGGCGAGAAACTCACGCACGCTGGAACGGATCACGGCACGGCCATCGCCCATGCGGGAATAAGGCGTCAGGCCGGCGCCCTTGAGATGCCAGTCCAGCTTACTGCCATCCTCCAGACGCTGCTCACCCAGCAGAATGCCGCGTCCGTCGCCCAGTTGGCCCGCCCAGACGCCAAACTGATGGCCGCTGTAGACCTGCGCCAGCGGCTGCATGCCAGGCAGCAGTGCTGCACCGTGCCAGACGGCATGACCCTTATCGGCAAAGAGCGCGTTATCCAGCCCCATTGAGGCTGCAAGCGGTGCGTTATGATATAGCAGGCGTCCGCCTGCCAGTGGCGTGGGGTTCAGCGCGGTGTAACACCCGGTAAGTTCACGGAACCAGGTGTTGTCAAAAGAGGCCTTGCCTGAGGACATTGTTTCTCCCGTGCGATGCTCAGCGTTACTTAAGGTTAGTCCTCTAGTGTAACGCTGATAGCGGGGATTAACAGGAAGTATCAGCCGGGATGCTGCGCGGATGGCACACGATCGTCGGCGCAGATCAGCGAATGCAGCGCGTCAGATTTTACCACCGGGAAGAGCGCACCCTGAAACTCGGCACCGCTCAGCTGGCTGACTTTATCCAGCAGCACGTCGTCATCAATGCCACAAATAATGAGCCGGTCACAATGGGCGCGGAAATTATCGATAATGCTCTGAAGAAACGGTACGAATGAAGAGCGCTTTGCCAGCGAATGAATAAACTCTTTGTCCAGGCAGATGCAGCTAAATAAATTATCGTAGACTGCATTAGAGGGAGTCTTACCCGCACCAAAATGAGAAATCGCTAAATTAAACTCAGCATGCAGGCTTGCCAGCAGGGGATTATTTTTCCCCAGTTTTAGTTGCGGAAACGTTTCAGTGATATTCAGCAGAATGAATGGCAACTGCTTTATTTTGCGCATCACTAATTCGCTGGCCAGCAGCGTCCGGGCCATGCCTTCATCAATACGTATAAATGCTGACACGGAATGCGCTTCAAAAAAGCCGCGATTCTGCTCCAGCAATCCAATCTGACTTTGCAGCAGGCGCAGCTGCTGCGACTCATCGAGCTGCGGCAGCAACAGATCCTGCGGCAGGGTGATGGGGGCACTTTCATGCACAAACTGCGTGACCAGCTCGACAGCGGTGAGTCGCCCATTAACATCACAGACAGGATAAAACCAGATTTCCGACTGATAGTCGGCCGAAAGATGAATTTTCATTTTAATGCCAGAATATGCGGCGATGGGGATATCGTATAGTAATGGTCAGGCGCAGGCAATAGTGCCAAATCATTGAAGAGACGAACTTCTTTACTCTTCCATTGCCGTTTGGCAGCAGGCGATCACCCTTAAGCCAAATAGTAGCGATAAAACAGCGGTTATTAGTGGAATTAAATAAGCGTCTATTATGTTTATTAAAACCCACGCTCAATAACTGTCATTTAAAATAAACCTTTTACTCTCTGTTTTAACTCTATTTAAAATTGGACTTAAGTCTGATTCCCCGGACCTGCGTTTAAATACGACGCGCCTGCCAGAACACTTTTCGCCAGTAAACATTGTCGAGCGAAGAGCGGATGACACCCTGGCTGGTTGAGGCATGAATAAAGGCGTTATCGGTGTCATAAATGCCCACATGCAGGCCATTCTCCCCGCGACCGGTTTTGAAGAAGACCAGATCGCCTGGCAGCAGCTCGTCTTTGCTGATTCGGGTGCCAATATCGCTTTGTGCTGAGGTGGTGCGTGGCAGTTGCAGCGCAAATTTATCCCGGAAAGTCAGATAGACAAAGCCGGAGCAGTCAACCCCGTTACGGCTCATGCCGCCATAGCGATAAGGCGTACCACGCCAGTTACCGAGCTGATCGTTCAGTTCCGCAATCACGGTGATCGAATCGGAAAGACGGCCATTAATCGGCGGAGCGTGATGACTGCATCCCGTCAGCAGCAGAACTAAAATCAGCAAACCCAGGCGCATCGCCAAATGTCCTTATCAGAAGTTGCAACCGGCTTAATGTAGCGGTAAAGCCCGCCGGGTAGCAAGTGTCAGGGCAATACGGTCAGCAGCGTGCGTCCTTC
>Ga0308159_1003723_pt1 | contig 14838 bp, 11 predicted proteins | sample PhyCR1_FD_201040 | JGI IMG/M metagenome (GOLD analysis project Ga0308159, IMG submission 201040) | Phyllosphere microbial communities from UC Gill Tract Community Farm, Albany, California, United States - DLSLC.R1 | ecosystem: Host-associated > Plants > Phyllosphere > Unclassified | place: USA... | reverse complement strand
GCTAAAAGGTGTCATTCGGGCACTCCGTTCTGCGCAGGATCGATTAGGCAGGTATGATAGCCGCCGAACCAAACTACTGAAAATTTATCCAGCGTTTCCAGCGCCCGACACTCAATGATCAGCACTGAACTCAAAACCACGATCCAGGGCGCCTATTCGCGTTTTCTAGAGGCCAAGAGCCTCAAGCCGCGTTACGGCCAGCGCCTGATGATCGCCGAAATCGCCAAGGTCCTCGGGGATATCGACACCGATGACGAAGGCCGGCGCAGTGGCGACCCCGCGATTGTCGCGGTGGAAGCCGGCACCGGTACCGGCAAGACGGTGGCCTACAGCCTGGCGGCGATCCCCACGGCGAAACTGGCCGGCAAGCGTCTGGTGATTGCCACCGCGACCGTCGCCCTGCAAGAGCAGATTGTCTACAAGGATCTGCCCGATCTGATGCGCAACAGCGGGCTCAATTTCAGTTTCGCCCTGGCCAAGGGCCGTGGCCGCTACATGTGTCTGTCCAAGCTCGACATGCTGTTGCAGGAAGGCCACGCGCAAACCGCCACCGCGCAGCTGTTCGAGGAAGAAGGCTTCAAGATCGAAGTCGACGAGGCCAGTCAGAAGCTGTTCACCAGCATGATCGAGAAACTCGCCGGCAATAAGTGGGACGGCGATCGCGACAGTTGGCCGAACGCGCTGGAAGACGCCGATTGGGCGCGCCTGACCACCGATCACAGCCAGTGCACCAACCGTCATTGCCCGAACTTCGGCCAGTGCGCCTTCTACAAGGCCCGCGAAGGCATGGGCAAGGTCGACGTGATCGTCACCAACCACGACATGGTCCTGGCTGACCTGGCCTTGGGCGGCGGCGCCGTGCTGCCGGACCCGCGAGACACCATTTACGTGTTCGACGAAGGTCACCACCTGCCGGACAAGGCCATCGGCCATTTCGCTCATTACACGCGCCTGCGCTCCACCGCCGACTGGCTGGAAACCACCGCCAAGAACCTCACCAAACTGCTGGCCCAGCATCCGCTGCCGGGCGATCTGGGCAAGCTGATCGAGCAGGTGCCGGAGCTGGCGCGGGAGATCAAGACCCAGCAGCAGTTCATGTTCACCGCGTGCGAGCAGATCGCCGATTTCAAACCCGGCGAAGATGTCGAAGGCCGTGAGCGCCCGCGTCATCGCTTCGTCGGCGGAGTGATTCCCGAGCACATGCGCGAGATGGGCATCGAGCTTAAAAAAGGCTTTTCCCGTCTCAACGATCTGTTCCAACGTTTGACCGACCTGCTCAAGGAAGGCATGGACGGCGAGGTCAACATCGGCATTGCCAGCAATCAGGCCGAAGAATGGTATCCGCTGTTCGGCAGCCTGTTGTCCCGTGCTTCCGGCAACTGGGAATTATGGACCGCGTTCACCGCCGAAGACCCGGAAGACAGCCCGCCCATGGCGCGCTGGCTGACCTTGGCCGAAAGCGGCTCGCTGTTCGATATCGAGGTCAACGCCAGCCCGATTCTGGCGGCGGAAACTTTGCGTCGCAGTTTGTGGAACGTCGCTTACGGCTGCCTGGTGACGTCCGCGACGTTGACGGCGCTGGGCACTTTCGACCGCTTCCGCATGCGCGCCGGACTGCCGAAAAAGGCTGTCACAGCGGTGGTGCCGAGCCCGTTCCATCATGCCGACGCCGGCGTGTTGCGCGTGCCGGATCTGAAGGCCGACCCGCGCGATGCCGCTGCCCACACGGCGGCAATCATTCGCGAACTGCCCGATCTGGTCGAAGGTTCCCGCGGCACGCTGGTGCTGTTCTCCTCGCGCAAGCAGATGCAGGACGTGTTCGACGGTCTCGACCGTGACTGGCGCAAGCAAGTGTTCATTCAGGGCAACCTGTCGAAACAGGAAACCCTGAACAAGCACAAGGCGCGGGTCGACGGCGGTGATTCCAGCGTGCTGTTCGGGCTGGCCAGTTTTGCCGAAGGTGTCGACTTGCCAGGGGCTTATTGCGAGCACGTGGTGATCGCCAAGATTCCGTTCTCGGTGCCTGACGATCCGGTCGAAGCCGCGTTGTCGGAGTGGATCGAGGCGCGCGGTGGCAATCCGTTCATGGAAATCTCCGTGCCCGATGCCTCGCTGAAACTGGTTCAGGCCTGCGGCCGTCTGCTGCGCACCGAAGAAGACCGCGGCACCATCACCTTGCTCGACCGGCGTCTGGTCACCCAGCGCTACGGCAAGGCGATCCTCAATGCGTTGCCGCCTTTCCGTCGTGAAATATCCTGAGACACGGGTGGGCCGATTGGCCCGCCGCGTTGTCTATCTCTCTGCCACCGCTTTTCCACTGGCCTTGACTGGTCGTTAGGGAGAACTCCGTTCTTATGATCCGCCGTTCGTTGCCCGCTGTTTTCGCCTTGATCTTTGCCGCGCCTTCGCTGGCGGCGCCCGCCGGTCAGCAGACGCTGTTCAACTTCGTGCGCCCGGCCGACGTGGTCAAAATCGCCACGGAAAACGCCGACCTGCCGCAGGCCAATGCTGAGCAGACGCCCGAAGGCGAAGTGTTGCGCCGGGTCACGTTCAACCCGGTCGCACGGCCGACCTTGCGTCTGACCCCGCAGACCGGGGCTTGGGACTGGTCGCAGTCCGGCATGATGACCCTGCGTTTGCAGAGTGCGATGAACTGGGCGGTGACGGTTTATGTGCAGATCCAAAGCAACGATGGTCGTACCCTGGTCAGTCGCGTCGATCTGCCGGCCGGTCCTGCGCAAACGTTGCTGGTGCCGCTGGTGGCTTCGACTCCGTTGAGCCAAGGCATGAAAGCCGGCCCGCCGATGCCGATGACCGTCGATGGCCAACGCATCCTGCTGGCCAGCAGCACCGGCGAAATCGATCGCAGCCAGGTGGTTTCGGTGAGCCTGTCGATGGATCAGCCGAAAGTCGCGCAGAACCTGTTGCTCGAGCGTTTTGGCGTGCAGGACGGCGAATCGGTGACACAGGCGGTGTATGGCAATCTGGTCGACGCGTACGGGCAGTCGAGCCGCAGCAAATGGCCGGAAAAAGTCAGCAGCGACGAGCAACTGAAAAGCGCCGCCAGCAAAGAGCAGCAACAACTGAACAACTGGCTAGCCGAGCGCGAAAAGTCCCCGCTGGACAAATTCGGCGGCTGGAATGAAGGCCCGGCGTTCAAGGCCAGCGGTTTCTTCCGCACAGAAAAACGCGATGGCCGCTGGTATCTGGTGACTCCTGAAGGCCATCCGTTCTACTCGCTGGGTGTCAATACGGTGAGCCCGCAGGTCAACCGGACCTACGTGGCGGGGCGCGAATACATGTTCGAATCATTGCCGAAGAACGGCGACCCGCTGGCCGCGCATTTTGGCGAAGGCGACAACCGTGGCGGCAACGGCGCCGATCAGGGCCGTGGCTACGGCAATGGCCGCTGGTACGACTTCTACGGCGCCAATCTGCAACGCCTGTACGGCGAACCGTGCAAACCGGACAGCGACAACAAGGCCGGGATCGCCGAAGCGGCGAAGGCGGGCGCGACTGAGGCCAGCTCGGTGCAGGCCGCTGAAACCGCAGCGGTGCCTGCCGAGCCAAAATCGGGTATTGCCGAAGCGGCGCAGACCGATGCGGTGCAAACGTCCAGCGCGCAAACCGCGCCGTGCACAGCCACGATTGATGAAGAGCGTTGGACCCGGCATACCCTCGATCGGTTGCAGGCCTGGGGTTTCAACACCGTCGGCAACTGGAGCGCGCCGTCGCTGGCGGACGCTGAGCGCGTGCCGTACACCTTGCCGCTGTCGATCGTCGGCGATTATGCCAGCATCAGCACCGGTAGCGATTGGTGGGGCGGCATGCCCGATCCGTTCGATCCGCGTTTCGCGATGGCCACCGAGCGCGCCGTGGCCATTGCCGCTCGCGATCATCGCGACGATCCGTGGCTGATCGGTTATTACGCCGATAACGAGCTGGCCTGGGCCGGCCCTGGCGACGATCCGAAGGCTCGCTACGCGCTCGCCTACGGCACATTGAAAATGACCACCGACGTGCCGGCCAAACGCGCCTTTCTCAAGCAATTGCGTGACAAGTACCGCAATCAGGCCGGTCTGTCCAAGGCCTGGGGCATCGAGTTGCCGGCGTGGGAATTGATGGAAGACCCGGGCTTCGTGCCGCCATTGCCGAGTCCTGAGCATCCGGAAATCGAGGCGGATTTCAAATACTTCCAGAAGGTTTTCGCCGACACCTACTTCAAGACCATTTCCGATTCGCTGAAGTGGCACGCGCCGAACCAGATGTTGCTTGGCGGTCGCTTCGCCATCAGCACACCTGAGGCCGTGGCGTCCTGCGCGCAGTATTGCGATGTCTTGAGTTTCAATATGTACACGCTCAAGCCGCAGGATGGTTATGACTTCGCCACGCTGGCGGCGCTGGACAAACCGGTGTTGATCACGGAGTTCAACTTCGGCTCGGCAGACCGAGGCCCGTTCTGGGGCGGCGTGACGCAATTGGCCAGAGAAGAAGATCGCGGCCCTGCCTATGCCAATTTCCTCAAACAGGCGCTGAGCGAGCCGTCGATTGTCGGCGTGCACTGGTTCCAGTATCTCGACCAACCGGTGACCGGGCGGTTGCTCGACGGCGAGAACGGCCATTTCGGGCTGGTCGCAGTTACCGATCTGCCGTATCAGGGCTTTGTCGAGGCGGTGCGCAAAGGCAATCTGCAGACGCTTGAGCAGTTGGGCAAGGAGGCGCAGAAAACGCCGCGCTCCGAGACTGAAGGCGGGCGCAAGGCTGAAGCTGGCAACGCAGCAGGGCCCGGGCAGGCGGGTGGGCATTCGGGGAATGGTCATTAAGGCGTGACGCCCACAAAGATCGCAGCCTTCGGCAGCGCCTGCAGGGGACGTCATCCCATGCAGGAGCTGCCGAAGGCTACGGTCTTTAATTTGGCTTTTAACCGTCTGGCCCGCGCCTGTTCCCAAATCCCTCAAGGGCTGGAACAATGCGGGCCACTTTGTAGAGCGTTTTCGCGGGGGAGTTGCGGGTGCAGATTCAGGGACATTACGAGCTTCAATTCGAAGCGGTGCGCGAGGCTTTCGCCGCACTGTTCGACGATCCCCAGGAACGCGGCGCAGCCCTGTGCATCAAGGTCGGTGGAGAAACCGTCCTCGACCTCTGGTCCGGTACCGCCGACAAGGATGGCGCCGAAGCCTGGCACAGCGACACCATTGCCAACCTGTTCTCCTGCACCAAGACCTTCACTGCTGTCACCGCGCTGCAACTGGTAGCCGAAGGCAAGTTGCAACTCGACGCCCCGGTTGCCCGCTACTGGCCGGAGTTCGCTGCCGCCGGCAAAGAATCTGTAACCCTGCGCCAATTGCTCTGCCATCAGGCCGGCCTGCCAGCGCTGCGCGAACTGCTCGCCCCTGAAGCCCTTTACGACTGGAAAACCATGGTCGACGCCCTCGCGGCCGAAGCGCCGTGGTGGACGCCGGGCACCGGTCACGGGTACGCCGCGATCACCTACGGTTGGCTGGTCGGCGAATTGCTGCGCCGTGCTGACGGGCGTGGGCCGGGCGAATCGATCGTCGCTCGGGTTGCCAAACCTTTGGGTCTGGATTTCCATGTAGGCCTCGCCGACGAAGAATTTCATCGCGTGGCGCACATCGCCCGCGGCAAAGGTAACCCCGGCGACGCCGCGGCCCAGCGCTTGCTGCAAGTGACCATGCGCGAACCAACGGCCATGACCACCCGCGCCTTCACCAATCCGCCGTCCGTGCTGACCAGCACCAACAAACCGGAGTGGCGGCGCATGCAGCAACCGGCAGCCAACGGCCACGGCAACGCGCGTAGCCTTGCCGGTTTCTATGCCGGTCTGCTCGATGGCAGCCTGCTCGAGAGCGAGATGCTCGAAGAGCTGACCCGCGAGCACAGCCTCGGCGACGACAAGACTTTGCTCACGCGCACCCGCTTCGGCCTCGGCTGCATGCTCGATCAACCGGACGTGCCCAACGCCACCTACGGCCTCGGCCCACGCGCGTTCGGCCATCCGGGAGCGGGCGGCTCGATCGGTTTTGCTGATCCTGAGCACGATGTGGCTTTCGGTTTCGTGACAAATACCCTGGGGCCTTACGTTTTGATGGATCCGCGCGCGCAAAAGCTGGCGCGGGTGCTTGCCACTTGTCTGTAAAGCTTCAACTGCGGTTCCAGGGTCGGAACCTCATAGGGATTTTCGTTTCAAAACGGCTGTTTATCCGGGCGAAAGTGCTCTGATTTTTCATTACTTCATTTTGTGGATTTTCAATGTCATCTAAAAAGACCCTCGCCCTGGCCCTGTGTGTTGCGATCACCGGTTGCGCACAGACCCCGAAAAACGATGCGGACGGCGGCAGTTGGTGGCCGTTCGGTTCTTCTGACAAAGTCGCGGCCAAAGATCCGGCTCCGGCCCCGGCCCCGTTGAAACCGGCGGCGACCGCGCCAGTGGCCAAGGCCGAAAGCAGCAACCCGTGGTACTGGCCGTTCGGCTCCAGCGATGAAGCGGTCAAGGCCGATCTGAAAGCCGAGGTCAAACCTGAAGCCAAACCGGTCGAGGTGGCCAAAGCCCAGGCGCAGTCCAATGGCAAATGGTGGTGGCCGTTCGGCGGCAAGGATCAGCCAACCGCCAAAGCAGTGCCGATGCCGGATCCGAAGGTCACTCAAGCCTGGCTCGACGACTACGAACCGCGTCTGCGCGAAGCGGTGAAGGACAGCAAACTGCAACTCGAGCGTCGCGATAACGTACTGGTCGTAACAGCGCCGGTGGAAGGCTCGTTCAACCCGGACCGTCCGGCCATGCTGCTGCCGGTCACCCTCGGCCCGTTCACCCGCGTGGCGAAAATTCTCGAAGCCGACCCGAAAACCGCCGTGCTGGTGCTCGGTCACAGCGACACCAGCGGTGCAGCACCGGCCAACATCAAGTTGAGTCAGGAACGTGCGCAGTCGGTTGCAGCGATTTTCCGCCTCAGCGGCTTGCAGCGTGATCGCCTGATGCTGCGCGGCATGGGTTCCGAAGCGCCGCGTGCTGCCAATGACAGCGTTGAGGGTCGCGCCCTGAACCGTCGTGTCGAACTGCTGGTCACCCCGCAAAACACCATGGTCGCGCTGCTGAGCAAATACAACATGCCGGCGCCGAAGCCAGTCACCATGGTCGCCGCGCAAGACGTCAAGCCAGTGGCCAAACCAGCTACTCCAGCGCCTGCCGCGAAGAAAGCTGCTGCCCCGGCGGCGAAAAAAGCGCCGACCAAGAAAGCTGCCGCCAAGGCGCCTGCGAAAAAGGCTCCGGCCAAGGCTCCAGTGAAAAAGGCTGCACCCGCCAAAGCCGCCGCGACCGACAAGAAAGTCGCCGCAGCCGACGCCGCTAAAAAGTGATCCGCTAACGAAAAGGAATCCGCCATGACCCAGGCTCTGGCCGATATGCGTCGCGATTACACCCGTGACGGTCTGACCGAGGCGCAAGCCCCGGCCGAGCCGTTTGCGCTGTTTCACCAATGGTTTGCCGATGCGGTGAAAACCGAGCAGGCGCCGGTGGAAGCCAACGCCATGACCCTGGCCACGGTCGATGCTGACGGTCGTCCGCATTGCCGCATTCTGCTGCTCAAGGGCCTCGACGAGCAGGGCTTCACTTTTTTCACCAATTACGACAGCGCCAAGGGCCAGCATCTGGCGGCCAACCCGTTTGCCGCCATGACCTTTTTCTGGCCAACCCTGGAGCGCCAGGTGCGCATCGAAGGACGGGCGGTCAAGGTCACGCCGCAAGAGTCCGATGCGTATTATCAGGTACGACCCTTGGGCAGCCGTCTCGGCGCCTGGGCCTCACCGCAGAGCCGGGTCATCAACGGTCGTGGTGAACTGGAAGATCTGCTCAAAGCCACCGAGCAACGCTTCAGCGACACCCAGCCGCATTGCCCTGAACATTGGGGCGGTTACCGTTTGTTGCCCGAGCGCATCGAGTTCTGGCAGGGCCGTTCCAGCCGTCTGCATGATCGCCTTAATTACCGCCTCCAGGGCGCCGAGTGGATTCTTGAACGACTGGCACCCTGAGCAGTCTACCGAGCGGGATGAAGGGCGATGGCGCAGATTCAGTGATTTCACGCTACTTTAAGTGGACGCTCGCAGGCATCTGTATCCAGCCTGAATGGAAGCCAATTTTATCCGGATGGTGTCGTGACAGGCGCCAGGCCACGGAGTTTAATGAACACCTGTTCTTTTGGAGTTGATGCTATGCGTAAGTCTGTTCTGCTGGTTGCTTCCTTTTCCACGATGGCGATGTTGCTGACCGGCTGCCAATCGAGCCTCACCGGCGACTCCTACTCCCGTGACGAAGCGCGTCGTGTGCAGACGATTCGCATGGGCACCATCGAATCCCTGCGACCGGTCAAAATCGAAGGCACCAAAACCCCGATTGGCGGCGCAGCGGGCGCAGTGGTCGGCGGCGTCGGCGGCAGCGCTATCGGCGGCGGCAAGGGCAGCATCGTCGCTGCAGTCATCGGCGCAGTGGCCGGCGGCCTGCTCGGCTCGGCCACCGAAGAAGGCCTGACCCGCACCCAGGGCGTGGAAATCACCGTCCGCGAAGACGACGGCAGCATGCGCGCCTATGTGCAGCAGGTTCAGGAGAATGAAGTATTCCGCGTTGGCGAGCGGGTACGGATCTCCACCGTTGGCGGAACCAGCCGCGTCTCGCACTAAGCGAAAAGCGCGACTGAATAAAAACCCGATCAGGTTAGCTGATCGGGTTTTTTATGAGTGTCGACCCCGTTTGACACAGACTGAATTGATCGTGGTTTTTTTGACCGAGTCTGGTTCAAACCTGTTATTCATCAAGCCGTTCGATAACGAAACGCCACCTGATAGTCGAATTTATCAGTGTTCAATTCGTGATCAAACAAGGACTGGAGATTCGGTATCCAACTAGTCTTGACATCAAATCCTCCGTCATAAATTTCCCGCTCTTTCATCAAGCCTAAGGCGTTGATGATCGAATCATCGTCGCCGAGATCTTCCGAATACTCTTTTCCTAGGCTTATCTGAGTCGTCTTGTCATACCAGTTCAACCTTGCAATCAATCCCATTTTTACCTCACAAATATTTTTTTATATTACGGTTTTTTTTGGGGAGATCTATCTGTTCACCGGTGATGTGATCAAACGAACCAAAATGGCCTCCGTCGCTTGCGCGATAACCTTCGAGCTCTGCATGCTGTGAGTCCCATTCAAAGATTTTTCTGCCTTTAGCGTCCTTCCAGCGTTCTCGTAGGCCGGCACCCCCTTGTTTTGGGGTTTTTCTCTTCGCTTCTTTTAAGCCAGAGAATCCGGTGATCTCATGTGTTTCAGGGGCTGGATGATAGTCATGGTCTGGACTGGCAAGTTTCCTTTCGGAGACATTAAGGACAATGTAAACCGGGCGTATACCTGACGACGCAGGAAACACCAGAATGAAGTCTTTGTACTCCGGCGGATAAGCCGGATTCACCAGTATCCCGTCGGCCGCTTTCGTCGGTGGATACACCCAGATATGCGGTGCTTGCGGGGCAGCCTCCAGCGCCGGAATGCCTAGAATGTCCGAGCCATCCACCGCCGGTGTCCAGAGCAGTTCGACGCCTTCACCCAAATCCGCAACGAACCGGTCGCCGCGTGCAGTGAATTGCACGACATCGACCATTTCCCAATCGCGGTTCTTGCCGGTGTAGAAGCCGTAACCCTTGAGGCCCCCATCGGCCTGTTGCTCGACGCGCAGGCGTACGCGGGTTCGGGCTTGTTTGAGTGTGCTTAGTTGCTCATCGGTATAGAGCGCGCTGTCGCCCAGGCTTGATGGCATTAAAAGCGCAACCAGCCCGACCAAAGGCGCAGCGGTCGCACTGGAGAGGAGCGCCGGCAGCGCTTCGAAAGCCGAGCCTGCCAAGGCCAGACTGCCGAACCCGATCGGGATGGCGTTGGCGCCGATTTTCTTGAGGGTAACGCTGCCGCTTTCGTCGGCTTCGCGAGCACCGAGCAGTATCAGCTCGCCGTAATCCCTCAGGCTGTCGGTCGGCACCATGCCGGAAGGATTGCTGTAATCGATAATCGCATCCGGCAATTTGCAGGACTTGGCGAATACACTGCCGGCACGCACGGCTTGAGGTTTTTTCGCCGCCACTTCACGGCTGCGTTCGAACGCCTCCTGCCGCGCCAGCATCGCGTCGTAAGCGTCTTGCCCGGCTTCGCGCTCGGCCAGTTCAGCGGCCGTCATATCCCGCCAGGTTACGTGATGCCCGTCGCCCGCCGGTGGGTTCTTTACCCGGGGGATGTCCTTGTTTCGCGCCACTGATCGTCCCTTCGTTCACCATCGACAGCCCCGTTGAAAAGGGGCTGCACGACGTTATCGAAGCGGGGAAAATGTGGCTGTAGGACGCGTCGCTAAAGACGTAGGGATTGTTCGCTGCGTTGCAACAAAGCTGATGGCGAGAGGGCTCCTCTCGCCATATTTATTACACGGACGGTAACGCAGCCTGCTTGCGACTCGCCGCCGCCGTCACTGCATAACCAATCACTGCCGCGAGAATCGAGCCGGTGAGGATGCCCATGCGATCCATGCCGGCGTAATCACTCACGCCCGGTTCGAAGGCCAGCGAGCCGACGAACAGGCTCATGGTGAAGCCGATGCCGCAGAGGATCGCCACGCCGAGAATCTGGCCCCAGTTGGCGCCTTGGGGCAGGGCGGCGATGCCGATCTTGACCGCCAGCCACGTCAGCCCGAACACGCCGATGGTCTTGCCCAGCAGCAGGCCGATGGCGATGCCCATCGGTACGTCGTGGGTGAAGCTTTCGACGGTGACGCCGCTCAGCGACAGGCCAGCGTTGGCGAAGGCGAACAGCGGCAGGATGCCGTAGGCGACCCAGGGGTGCAGCGCGTGTTCGAGGGTCAGCAGCGGCGACGGCTCGGCATTTTTCGTGCGCAGTGGGATGCAGAAAGCCAGAGTCACGCCAGCCAATGTCGCGTGGACCCCGCTCTTGAGCACGCAGACCCAGAGGATCAAGCCGATGATCATGTACGGCCCGAGCTTGACCACGCCGAGCCTGTTCATCGCCACCAGCGCGGCAATGCACGCAGCCGCCAGGCCCAGGGACAGGGTCGAGAGTTCGCCGGAATAGAAGATCGCGATGATCACGATCGCGCCGAGGTCATCGATGATCGCCAGGGTCATCAGGAACAGTTTCAGCGACACCGGCACGCGCTTGCCGAGCAGCGCCAGTACGCCGAGGGCGAAGGCGATGTCGGTGGCGGTCGGGATGGCCCAGCCACTCAGGGCGGCGGGGTTGTCGCGGTTGAGAAACCAGTAGATCAGCGCCGGGACCAGCATGCCGCCGATCGCCGCTGCGCCGGGCAGGACGATCTGCGAGGGCTTGGACAACTGGCCGTCGAGCACTTCGCGTTTGACTTCCAGACCGATGAGCAGGAAGAACATCGCCATCAGGCCGTCGTTGATCCATAGCAGCAGGGGTTTGGCGATTTTCAGCGCACCGATCTGCGCCACCACGGGGGTGTCGAGCAGGCCGGTGTAGAGCCACGACAGCGGCGAGTTGTTGATGATCAGCGCGAGGATGGCTGCCGCGATCAATAGCAGACCGCTGGCAGCTTCCAACTGAAAGAAACGCGTGAACGTGCTACGCAGAGGCAAGGTCGCTCTCCATCAGATCAAAAAAGGTGGTCTACCCTAACCCGTACGGTTAGTTGTTAAAACAAAAGTTATATTCTTTTTTGTTATATGTCGTTACAAGGTGTCTGGCCCCGGCCACGTTGAGCCTAGCAGTTGCCGTACAGATTGAGACTCAGCTGTATCTTTGCCCGCTAGCCGATTCTTCCTAAGCTTGCCGTAGACCTTTTTCAGGAGTTCGATCTCCTGTCTGATTCAGTGAGAACCGAGACCATGAGCGACACCCGACAGTGGGCCCGCGAAGCCATCCGCATCATCGAGGCGGACTTCCAGCGCAGCGCCGACACCCACCTGATCCCCTTGCCGCTGCCTGGTTTTCCCGGTATCGAGTTGTATTTCAAGGACGAGTCCAGCCATCCCACTGGTAGCCTCAAGCATCGTCTGGCTCGTTCGCTTTTCCTTTACGCGCTGTGTAACGGCTGGCTGAAACCCGGCGCGCCGGTGATCGAAGCGTCCAGCGGCTCGACGGCGATTTCCGAAGCGTATTTCGCCCGCATGCTCGGTCTGCCATTCATCGCGGTGATGCCGGCGTCCACCTCGAGAGAAAAGATTGCCCAGATTGCCTTCTACGGCGGGCAGAGTCATCTGGTGCAGGATCCGACGCAGATCTACGCCGAATCCGAGCGCCTGGCCCGCGAGCACGGCGGTCACTTCATTGATCAGTTCACGTACGCCGAACGCGCTACCGACTGGCGGGCGAACAACAACATCGCCGAGTCGATCTTCCAGCAGATGCGCTACGAAAAACACCCAGAGCCGACTTGGCTGATTTCCAGTCCCGGCACCGGCGGCACCACTGCCACCCTCGGTCGTTACGTACGCTATCGCCAGCACTGCACGCGCGTGTTGTGTGCCGATGCCGAGCGCTCGGTGTTCTTCGATTTCTATCAGAGCGGTGATGCCAGCCTGCGGCTCGACTGCGGCTCGCGTATCGAAGGCATTGGTCGGCCACGGGTAGAGGCGTCCTTTCTGCCCAACGTCATCGACGCGATGGTCAAGGTGCCGGACGCCTTGTCGCTGGCGGCCATGCATTATCTGGCGCAGCGTTTGGGGCGGCATGTCGGCGGGTCGAGCGGGACCAATCTGATCGGTGCGTTGATGGCGGCGCAGCAGATGAAAGCGGCGGGGCAGTCGGGGTCGATCGTGGCTATCCTGTGCGATGGCGGCGAGCGTTATGCCGACACCTATTACGATCAGGACTGGTTGAAAGCGCAGGGGTATGAACTGGGTGAGTTGATAGCAGCGGTGGCGGCGAGTGCCGAGCGTGGGGAGGTGCTGCCGGCGTCAGTGCTGCGCGCCAATATCTGACACCCCGAAAATCAAATGTGGGAGCGGGCTTGCTCGCGAAGGCGGTGTGTCAGGCGATAAATGAATCGACTGATACGACGCTTTCGCGAGCAAGCCCGCTGCCACAGGGGTTGTGTTGTGTCAGCTAATGCTGATTAGTCAGTGAGGCCGAGGATATCCCGGGCCACAGCCTCGGCAATGCGTATCCCGTCGACACCCGCCGAGAGAATCCCGCCGGCATAACCGGCGCCTTCACCCGCCGGGAACAAGCCCTTTACGTTCATGCTCTGCAGCGACTCGTTGCGGGTGATGCGCAGCGGTGATGAAGTGCGGGTCTCGATTCCGGTCAGCACCGCATCGTGCAGCGAATAACCGCGAATCTGCTTCTCGAAGGCTGGCAAGGCTTCACGGATCGCCTCAATGGCAAAGTCCGGCAGCGCCAGTGCCAGATCACCCAGCGCCACGCCTGGCTTGTACGACGGTTCGACTTCGCCCAGTTCGGTCGAAGGCTTGCCATTGATGAAGTCGCCGACCAGTTGCGCCGGGGCCTTGTAGTCGCTGCCGCCGAGGATGAACGCGTGGGATTCCAGGCGTTCCTGCAATTCGATACCGGCAAGCGGGCCGCCCGGATAATCGACTTCCGGAGTGATGCCGACGACGATACCGGAGTTGGCATTGCGCTCGTTACGCGAGTATTGGCTCATGCCGTTGGTGACCACACGATTGGGCTCGGAGGTCGCTGCGACGACGGTGCCGCCCGGGCACATGCAGAAGCTGTAGACCGAACGGCCGTTCTTGGCGTGGTGCACCAGTTTGTAATCGGCAGCGCCGAGTTTCGGGTGCCCAGCGTATTTGCCCAGGCGCGCACGGTCGATCAGCGATTGCGGGTGTTCGATGCGGAAACCCACCGAAAACGGTTTGGCTTCCATGAACACGCCACGGCTGTGCAGCATGCGGAAGGTGTCTCGGGCGCTGTGGCCGAGGGCCAGAACCACATGCTTCGAATGCAAGGTTTCGCCGCTCGCCAGTTGCACGCCGACCAGTTGGCCGTCTTCTATCAGCACGTCGGAAACGCGCTCCTGGAAGCGCACTTCACCGCCCAGCTCGCGGATCTGCTCGCGCATGTTTTCAACCATGCCGGTCAGACGGAACGTACCGATGTGCGGCTTGCTGACGTAGAGGATTTCTTCCGGCGCACCGGCCTTGACGAATTCGTGCAGGACTTTGCGCCCAAGGAATTTCGGATCTTTGATCTGGCTGTAGAGTTTGCCGTCGGAGAACGTGCCCGCGCCGCCCTCGCCGAACTGCACGTTGGACTCGGGATTGAGCACGCTTTTGCGCCACAGGCCCCAGGTGTCCTTGGTGCGCTGACGGACTTCGGTGCCGCGTTCGAGAATGATCGGTTTAAAGCCCATTTGCGCCAGCAGGAGGCCGGCAAAGATGCCGCACGGGCCGAAACCGACGACGATCGGCCGTTGGCCAAGATCGTTCGGTGCCTGGCCGACGAATTTGTAGCTGACATCCGGCGCCACGTTGACGTTACGGTCGTCGGCGAACTTGCCCAGTACCTTGGCCTCGTCGCGTACGTTGAGGTCGATGGTGTAGATGAAGCACAGTTCGGAAGACTTTTTGCGCGCGTCATAGCTGCGCTTGAACAAGGTGAAATCGAGCAGATCATCGCTGGCGATGCCCAGGCGTTGCACGATGGCCGCGCGCAGGTCTTCTTCGGGATGGTCGATTGGCAGCTTGAGTTCGGTGATTCGTAACATGGCGGGATCCGGATTCGCGGGGCGCACAACTGCGCCAGGGCGTTTGAAGGCGGCGATTATAAGCCGCCGCGAGCGAGTCCGTGGGGG
>Ga0308159_1003722_pt1 | contig 14838 bp, 13 predicted proteins | sample PhyCR1_FD_201040 | JGI IMG/M metagenome (GOLD analysis project Ga0308159, IMG submission 201040) | Phyllosphere microbial communities from UC Gill Tract Community Farm, Albany, California, United States - DLSLC.R1 | ecosystem: Host-associated > Plants > Phyllosphere > Unclassified | place: USA... | reverse complement strand
CGGGAATCGAACCCGCACGCCTTTGAAAGCACAGGATTTTAAGTCCTGCGTGTCTACCAGTTCCACCACCCGAGCAGGCGATTAACCTTTTAAAATAAATGCCTTCTGGTAGGAAGACATTTAGAGCGAAAGACGAGATTCGAACTCGCGACCCCGACCTTGGCAAGGTCGTGCTCTACCAACTGAGCTACTTTCGCAAAAAGAAACATAATCTGTGTTCCTTTGGGGTTGCAAATATAGGAATATAAATATCAGATGCAAAACTAAATTAAAAAAAATGTAAAATAGGGAAGAAACCCAGAAAGAAGGCCTAAGCAGGGCCAATTCCATGCTTAGGCCAATTATTTAAACTAGCCAATAAAGCTAAACATGTTTTCAAACATCGATCCAATTAGGGGTATTGGTTTCTGTTGTTCATTGGCCGCATTGATTATCCCAAAAATCAACAGAATAAATAATGGGATTCCAATATAACTTAAAAAGTAAAGTGATGGAATAATTGAGATGACTACGCTTATGGCCACATTCAGGATTAATGTAAAGATAAAGAATCCAAATCCCTGTCTCAGGTGATAATTAACCAGGCCGCTTTTTTCTTTTTGGTCTTTTCGGTTAACATAGGCGATGATCCAGCCAATGATCGTAACATAACTTAAAATGGATAGTGTTTTATTGCTCATATTGATATAAATTATTATTCGAAAGTAGCTCGTCAACGCTCGATCTCAAATAAGGGATTTGCTTTCAGCCGGGATAAGTTTGTATTCGGTGCCATTCAGCATGTATCAAAAGCGACAAGCACCTTTCATGTTGAGTTAGTATTTAAGTGGTTTAGGTTCTTCTTTCGGGAAAGACAGATAGGAAATCTCACCAGAACCTATCAGTGTTATACTCTTTAGGTCATTATTACAAAATTTCCAGGATAGCAGTCCGAATAACAAGCCAAAGCTTACAATGCCAATTCTCGTCATCATAAAGCATGATAATTTTCAAATTTGCCAGAAGTATGAATGGCGAATTAACATGGTATATCCAGGTTAATAATAAGCAAAAGTCATTTCGTATGGTCAATATTAGCAAGGCGAATTACTCGTCACATCTATTCACAATTTATACGGACAAAATTGAAATCAACATGGATATCTTAAATGAATCTGCAATGGCAGCCTTCCGAGGCGGAAATTATGAGCTGGCTGCAAATACCTGGATCAACGGTTATGCATTTCCAGAAGATGAAGAAGAACTGAATTGGATTTTTGAAAAGGCGGAGGCCTTGAATCGCGTAGCTCCAGACCCGAGTTTATGTGCGATATTGAGCATAATAGCATTGGATTATGATGGGATTGTAGCGCCTAACCGCAGACAAGCGCTAAACCAATGTATTGCATGGTGTAAAGTTGGACTCGGAATAGCCCCCAACCATTATTTTTGTAACCGCCATGCGGGTTCTGCATTTTACTGGTTAGATCAACGGGATCAGGCCATGCCGTATTATGAAAAAGCAGTTTCCCTGTTGCCATCTCCGGTGTTACAGATCAGACTTTTCGTTATCCAAAACCGAAACCGTTCGCTGCCTGATTTTGCTTCGCTGGAAGTTAATTACGATACTCAGAATGCTATGGAAGCCTATAATGCCGGCGTAGAACTCGCAAGTCTGCTCAGTCAATATCCTGAAATCCCTCTGGCAGAACGCCAACGCCTTCAGCAACTGAAGAAAAGTTGTTACGAAACAGCATACCGTCTTTATCATCAAACATTAGCCGAAGAAGGGAGCAATCCGCTAAATAATGATCCACATACTTTTGCCATGTGTTGTAATAACCTTTCCATTGACTATCGAAACCTGAAACAATTTGATAAGGCGATTGCAGTTGCTTCAAAAGGGATGGAATACAGCTATTTCATGTACATTTTGCAAAACAGGTTTTCAGCTTATACAGAAGGCGGATATTTTGAGGAAGCCGTTAGAGACGGCGAGCGGCTGATTGACGATTTTAGTGAGTCAATGGAAATTACCACCTATTTTAACATTCTGGATAACATCATTGACTGCCTCATGAAACTGAAAAGTTATCATGCTGCGCTAGAATGGATCAATGCCGGCCAGGAAAGTTATTACGCACTCGACCCATCTGGCGGAGTAGCCTCTAGTGATGAAGCTGTCAGGTTTTTCACCAATACCTTTATTCAGAAAGCAAAGGCTGAGGAAGCACTTGGGATTGAAAGTGATGTAGCAACGGCTTCTGCGGAAATGGATAATATTCTGGAAGCAATGCCAGATAACCCCAGTATTTTAATCAGCAGAGCGCATACATTCATCGATGAAGAAAATTACGTTAAAGCGTTGGAATGCCTTCAGTATGCCATTCACTTTGCTTCCGAGCAGGATAAGGTGAGGTCTGTTCAGGTTGCGCTCTATAACATGGGATATATCCACACGGCCAAATTGCGAAATGAAGCAGACGGCCTTGAAAGCTTTGAACAGAGCATTGCCTTAGGTAATAGAGATTTCTGGTGCCTTTACTGGGCGGTTCATTGCTGTTATCACCTTCAGGAAAACGAAAAGACAATAGATTATGCAGTATTGGCACTTGAAGCACTGCCTAACCAGGAGCAGGTAACCAATGATATCATCTCCGAAGTTTATGAACATCTGGGTACGGCTCAATTTGACTTAGGCCAGTATGATGGCGCAGTGAAAAACCTCCAGACTTCACTACAGTATGGTCATTCAATTACTGCTGAAAACAATTTGCTTGCCGCAGAGAGAGAATTGAAGCGAAATAACACGTCTGGACTTTTAAATAAACTTTTCGGGAAGTAAGTTTGCACGGAAGTAGACGGCCTCACATAAAACCATCTTTCATGAAGCTGAAAAACTGTTCCTTTTTAGCCCTGGCAACAGGAACTGCAGTTTGATCTTTCATTTTGATCATTCCTTCTCTCGAGTAGCTTTCGATATAATTAATATTGATCAGATGAGATTGATGTATGCGGTAAAAATCTGGTAAGAGTAAAATGTCTTCGTAGCTTTTTAGCGGTTTGGAAACCATAATCTTTCTGCCATCTGCAACATGGAAGGTGGTGTAGGAACCTGATGTTTCGCAACGGATAATTTGAGCGAGTTGTATTACATACATGGCTTCTTGCGTGGGCAGCACCAATCGATCAGGTGTTTTTTGGAGGTTACGTTGCAATTCATTAATCTGGGTTTCTACCATCTCGTTTCCATCGCGAAGCGGGAGTCTTGCTATTGCGGCTTCAAGTTCCTGCAGGTCGATGGGTTTAAGCAGGTAATCCAGGGCGCTATACTTAAAAGCTTTAACAGCATGCTGCTCATAAGCGGTAGTGAAGATGAGTTGAAAACGGCGATAGGAGATTTGTTCCAGCACATCAAACGCGGTACCATCGGTAAGCATAATGTCCATAAAAACGAGGTCTGGCTTAAGCCTGTCGATCAGGTTTTTCGCATCTCCAATATTTTCAGCGTATCCAACCACCTGCACGGCTTCTGGGGCAACCATTTCCAGTAAAATAGCAAGCGCTTCCCGCAAACGGTACTCATCTTCAATTATAATTGTTTTATACATTTCTTAATCTATTGGGATCCGTAATATTGCTATACAACCTTTTTCGCCGGTAGCATCCTGGCGTTCAGTTATTTCGAAGCCAGCATTCATATTTGCTTTTTGCATTTGTTCCAGGCGCTCGCCAGTAATCTTTGTAGACATAGACTGGTGTGAATCTTCTCTTTTTCGATTTTTGGAAGCGGCTAAGCCAATGCCATTATCTGTGATCGTACAAATCAAATATTTCGCTTTGCTTTCCAAACTAAAATGGATGTTCAAAATACCTTCGCCTGTATGAATGAGGGGTTTCAAGCCATGTTCAATGGCATTTTCTACAAAGGGCTGAATCAATAATGGTGGAATGCAAACCTGAGGGTCAACATCCGCTTCGCAAACAATGTCATAATTAAATCCATTATTCAGCCGAAGTTGCTGCAGGGTAATGTAGTTTTTCAAGGTTAGTATTTCCTCTTCCAGCGAAATCATTTCCATCCGAGACTGTTCCAGGATTTGCCGTGTAAGTTTGGCGAATTTGCCTAAAAAAGAAATTGCCGGTGCCGTATCTTTTTTCAAAATCATGCTTTGAATGTTACCTAAAGCGTTAAAGATAAAGTGAGGATCCATTTGCGAGGCGAGTAACCGCCGTTGAAGCGAGAGTTTTTCGGAGAGATTTTCCAGTGTCTCTTTTTCCATCAATTTCAGTTGCAGGTCGCTATTGGCCTGTTCTTTTAATAAAATATCTTCCCGATTTTGATAATATCGCTGTCTGAAATAGTAAGACCGGTACATGAATACGAGCCCAATCAATAAAATAGCGGATAAACCAAAACCCAATAATTTATTATCATGCTGAAGCTGATTATCTTTTTCAAGTTGTTGAATGCGGACAATTTTTTTGTCAGATTCGAAACGTGCATCAGCATTCTGGAGCATCTTTTGGGTAGATTCGGCGTTTCTTAATTTATTGTAGGTGGTAAATAAGGTGTCATATTGGTAATAGCTTTTAAAGTCCTGCCGTTTAGCAGATAGCGCTTTTAGATTGTCATAGAAGCTTGCCATCAGGTTATTGTCCTGGTAGGGAAGCATTTGCTGATAGGCTATTCCGGCTTCAAAGAGTTGCTTAGCCGTTTCATAGTCACCTTTTGCCATAAAATATTGTCCCTTTAGTCCGGTTGAATTTCGGTAGATATTCTTCAGCTGATACCGTCGCCCGATTTGAATGGCTTTCTCCAGATTTGTTAAAATTTCCTTTTCTGGAATCGGTTTGGGGCCATCCATGTAAAGTGATGCCAGGTTGAGGTAAGCTACTCCAATATTACTTTTGCTTACAATTTGTGACTCGTTTTCTTCTGCCAGGCGGATGGTTTCTTTAAAAAAGGCAATTACAGTTTGTAAAGTTTTGGTGTCGCCTTGTAACATCTTATCCATGAAATAGCTTCCCATTGCCAGTCTGGCATGTAAAATACTCTCAGCATCGCCAGATTTTGTTGCATAATCCATTGCCTCCTGTGCATATTTTTGAACCTTTGCAGGTGCCGCGGGAGAAAAAAGATAAGAAATATCGGCTGAGATTTTGGCACACTGACTGTATTCTTTCAGTTTTGAAAATACGGTATAAGCCTTTAGCTGGTACTTTATTGCACCAGGACTATCTTCTATAAATGATTTAAGAAGTCCCATCGCCATAGCAGCGTGGGCATCTGCACGCTCGCTTTTGGCAGATTTGGCGATCTCATAAGCTGCATTGGCATTCGAGGTAAAATTTTTCAGGTCTAGCATTCTCCTGTAGGTTAAGGCCAGATAGGCATAACAAATCGCTTCATCTTCTTTGCTCTTCGCCAGCCTGGCCTGATTCAATGCTTTTTTTACCAGAATGATGCCGCTGTCTGCACTTTTAAACCGTAAGTTATAGCCAGTCGCAGCCATTTTTTCAATGGGTGATACTTCCTGTGCCTGAAGGCAGAAAACCGGCGATAAACTGGTTAAGAGCAGGAGTAAAGCCAGTCTAATTAATGCCTTATTTTTGATCAGTTTTAAGCTTGATGGTACCACATAAAAAGTTATATCGTGGCGAAAATACCGATTGTTACCAGAATAGCAAAATAATTTCCAGGCTTAAATATCAATTATAAATCTAGTAATCAGTTATTTATGTTTTCGTTTTTTACGCTATTTTCTGAATGAATACCGATTGTTCCCAAATACCAACAGAGACTTACCATTTGCCAATTACAGTTGGCTGGTTATTCTCGTAATTTTTAATCTTGTTTCAAATATTCACTTAAAAATATGATGAGAATGATAAGAAACTTATTGCTGTTGGTGCTTTGCTCCTTATACGGCAACTTAACTTTTGCCCAGCAACCTGACGAAAACAGGATGAAAATTCAAATCATCGTTAAGCAGGGTAAAGAAGAAATTAAGGCGAAATTGAGTTCTGCAGCAATTTCTTTCAGCAGGCCTCCAACATATGGCGCAAAGCCGGATTCGACGGTTAAGAGCAATGCCGATTCAGTTAAGGAAAGAATGTACTATATGGCAGTTTACCTGGATCGGCAGAGCGTTGGTTTAATGCGTGCGTTTCTTAAAAATAAGGATGGTATTGATGGATATCTCACTATGGAAGATACTTATGGTAAAATTCCATCTCGAAAAATTGAATTCAAATCTGCCATTCTTGATGCCTTGAGCGACCAATTGGCATTGGAGCCAACAAATGCATATATGACGATAAAATGTGGTGAAATGATCATAGACGGAATCAAAATCGCCTATTAAAACATGGAGGAATTAAATTATTTTACAAGATTGGGGAACGTTTACACAATGAAAAGGCAGTACGTGCACGGTTTTACGGTAGTTGCAGGCTTCTGTATGTTCGCGCTGGTTGGACCTTTTATTGACTTGCCAGAAATGACCTGGATTTTTGGTGTCATCGCCATCCTTTCTTTAATTTCTATTTATCGAAAAAAGGTAGTGATTGATAAAGCAGGTGGAGAAATAGTGGCCAAAAGTGGTTTGATTAATTCGCCTGTTCACATTCCGTTACAGAATTTCCAAAATTTTCAATTGGTACGGACCACGCAATATTTAATTACGCTGAACACCAGCTTACATATCATTTATCATCAAAATGGGGAAGAAAAATACGCCATAATTGCCCAGGGGTTTACCACTGGCAGTATGCAGAAAATTATGAATGAGATGGTTGAAATTTTAGAGGCAAATGAATCTAAGTGAAAGATATGAGTTAGCGGAAGGAATTGATTCTTTATCGCTACGACCTTACAAATCGCAGGCAAGTTTATCAACCTGGTTTTTGGCTGGCATTGTCATCAGCGGCCTTATTTTGCCATTATTTAGGAATAGGGTAGGTGAGGCTGCTTTTTTTGGGTTATTGGCTTTAGTGGCTTACGGCATTTTCCATAGTCTTTATGATATTCTGATTCGGGCCAGGATTTGCTTTACGTTTGACAGTCGGAGCAACGTCGTTTATCGGGAAGTGCCTTATATCGGCCAACGGGAAATTCTGCGTTTGGATGATGTCGTTATTTTTACCAGCGCCGTAACGGCGAGCTGGCGCTATGCCATTGGCGCCAAAAAAAGCCACTTTGTAAAAAGCTATGGCATTAGTGAATATTTTAGTGCTGGCAAAACCAGTAAGGCCTGGCAACAACAATACGAAGATGAGATTTTGGTGAAAATTTATCAGTTGATAGATAAGGCTAAAGGCAACAGATCTTAGTAACTTAGACAAGGGGTCTTTTAAAGGCAACTTCGCAATAGTTGTTTGATGCTGAAGTATTCATATTTGATAAAGTAGAAGTGACCGCTTAAATTGCCGTTGTTTGAGCTGCAATTGATAGCAAAAGATTGAGGTGGCAGGATACTTACCTGCCACCTCAAAAATCTAATCTTTTTCCTCCAAACTTGGCGGAATCAGTTTATACATTACTGGCGTAACAATTCTTGATAATATCGTTGAACTGATTAAACCGCCGATTAATACAATTGCAAGCGGTGCAATTTGGGGGTTTGGATTCATAGCAATAGGAATCAAGCCACAAATTGCCGTTATCGAAGTCAATACTACAGGGAGGAATCTTGTTTCACCAGCGATGTGAATCGCTTCATCAAGACTGTGTCCTTCTTCCCGAAGTTGATTGGTGAAATCAACAAGTAAGAGTGAATTTTTAACCTGAATGCCCGATAGTCCTATAAACCCAATTATCGAAACCAGTGACATTGGATTGCCAGTCAGCAATAAAAAGATTACGCCACCCAATACCCCTAACGGGATGATAGACAAAACAATAATGATTCCTTTAAATGTTTTGAATTGCAGCAACAGTACGGCGATAAAAAGAAATGTGCTCAAAATGATGACGGAGAGGAAGTTTCCTCCTAATGCATCGCCCTCAGATTCTGCCTCTCCCGATAGTTTATAATAATATCCCGGGGGTAGTTTAAGCTTATTAAGTTCTGGTACAATATCCTTTAAAATATCATTCGCGAACACTTTTTCCTTTGTCAGGGAAGTCACTTTTGCAAATCTAGATTTATTGAAATGGTTAATTGCGGTGGGCGATGTCTCAAATCCAATGTTCGCAATCTGGTCAATTTGAACCGGTGTACCCTGAATATTATTAACATATAAGTTTTTCAAGGCATCAAGGTTAGAAAATTTCTCTTTTGGAAGTGTAATTACCACATTGCGGGAATCGCCGCGGTCATCAATATAATCGCCAACTGTCAAACCCGCAACGGCCATTCTAATCACCTTGTCTACGTCGCTCGTCATCACCCCCATGGTACGTGCCTTTTCTTTATTGATGGTGATTTTGATGTCTGATTTATTGGCATTGAGTTCATTATTAATGAAGAAGGTGCCGGGATGCTTACGCAGGATTTCCTCTACCTTAAAGGAGAGCGAACGCAATATATTCTGGTCGTCTCCAAATATCCTAACTACAATATTTGCTTCAATCGGGGTACCTTGTTCAAAATCTTTCACTTCAATTTTGGCATAAGGAAAAGCTGCAAATTTCGTTCTCAGCTTTTTAATCAACTCGGTCTTGTGGTCGGGACTTGCTTCCTCATCCATCTGCACAAAAATCTGAGCAAAGTCTGGCTTAATATCCTGTTGGTGCACATTGTAGTAGATTTGTGGATTACCTTTACCCACGTTGGATGTATAGTAAATAATGTCTGAATGCTTTTTTAATTCCATTTCAATCAGCCGGGTTACCCGGTCACTTTCGGGAATATCGGCTTGCAATGGCATTTTAATGTTCACTAAAAACATGGGTTTTTCAGAGGTGGGGAAAAGTTTAAATCCTGCAAGCGAAAAAAGTAAAAAAGCCAGTATACTTAAACCTATAGAAATACCGATGGTTACTTTTGGCCACTTTAAGGCTTTGGGCATGATGCCTTGGTAAGACCAGGTCAGAAACTTTTGTAATTTGCGAAGAAAGTAGTTTCCCTCGGCGTGGGTATGGGTTTTTAGCAATTTACTTCCAATGAATGGAACTAGCGTTAATGCCACAATCATCGAAGCCAGCACGCTGGTAATAATAGCCATCGGCAAGCTACGGATAAATTCACCCGCAATGTCAGGAAGAAATGCCAGTGGTAAGAATGCAATAACTAAAGTTGCCGTGCAACCTACAACTGCTGCTCCGATTTGCTTGGTTCCCATTAAAATGGCGTCTTTTCTGGAATGTCCTTCTCTAAGCCAGCGCTCAATATTTTCTACCACAACAATACTGTCATCTACTAAAAGCCCTAATGCCACCACCAAGCCTACAATGCTGAGTTGATTAAGCGAAAAGCCGAGCAGATTCATCGCAATCAATCCAAGGGCGAGGGATAACGGTATAGAGATCATCACAATAAGTGAAGCCCGGAAACCTAGTGGTAAAAGCGTAATGACTACCAATAAAATAGCCAGGCCAAAATCAAAGCCAAGATGGCCTAATCGCTTGGCAACCATATCTGCCTGATCAAAGTTTTTTATGATTTTGATGTTTTCCGGTAATCCTTTCGTAAACGCATCCAATATCGGCGTATATTCTTTCTTTACCTGACTGATATCAACGTTATCTTTCATGCCAGCGGTCACCAAAATACAACGTTGGCCGTTTATTCTGGTAATGTGATTTACAGTGCCATCCTTATACCCTACAAGCGCGATATCTTTCAGGTAGATGATCTTACCATTGCCATTGTAAACGATTGTGTTGGCTACATCAGCTACATTTTTGAATTTACCGCTGGTTTTAACATTGAAAACTTTGCTATCTAAATTAACACTTCCTCCGGGGATGTCTGCTGCTTCGCTCTGCAAACTACCCATCACAAGGTTGAGTGGTATTTTAAGTTGTGCAAGTTTATCCAGTTGCACATCGATCCTAATTTCCTGCTCTGGCATTCCCGTATACTTCACTTCCCTGAGGTTAGTGATTTTCTCGAGATTAGTTTTTAGAACATCTGCCCGATCTCTTAAGGTCTTCGCCGAGGCGGTGTTAGAAATCAGTGCCACCTGCAGAATTTTCACATCTGATGAGGCGATTTTTTCCGTTTTGATCTGATAAATGTCTTTCGGGAGTTCGCCGTTTTTAAGGGCATTAATTTCAGTTGATATTTCCTGATATTTATTATCTACATCTACACCATATTTGAACTTAATCTGTATTGCAGCTACGCCGTCTTCAACAGTGGTGAGGATCTTGTCAATATTCTCAAGCCCGTAAATTTTATTTTCAATAGGCTTTACTACCTGCTCTTCCATATCCTTTGGGCTCGTTCCTGGATAAATTACCGTAACCAGGTATTGAGGTGGGTGAGTAGTAGGGTCTTCAGACCGTGGCATGGTGAACAGTGTAAGTAAACCAACCACAGCTACCAGCACGAATATGATGAGTGTAAACTGGTAGTTCTTAACGGCAAAATTTGTAATTTTCATGTTGCTGTTTATTTACTGGATGATTTTAATGATGGATTGTTCATTGAGGTAAGCACTGTTGGAAATTACAATCTGATCTATTCCCTCAAGCTTCTCTTTCAGGTATACATTTTCGTTATCGAATTTCAAAATGTTTACAGGCACCTTGCGAACGCGGTTTGTGCCGGTGGTTACAAAGACGAAACCTGTGGTGCCATCTGCCTCTACCAATGCACTAAATGGAATTGTTGTGCTCACCTGCGTTTCTTTAGTTTTTAAATCTGCTTTCCCAAACATGCCGATAGCAGGTTTTAATCCATTAAGCTCAAGCTTTAATTCCACTTGAAACGAACCAATCTCCTTATCTGCAGATTGAAGTTTACGAAATACCGTAGCCTTGAATTGCTGATCAGGATAACCATCCAGATGTACAATTGCCTGCTGTCCGGCGCTTATTCCAGCCCATTGTTGATCCGTTACACCAACTTTTAGCAGGTAGCCATTAGTTTTTGTCGTAGAACTGGTCATCAATACCGGGCTTCCTCCACTAACTACTTCTCCTTCACTCGAAACTTTTTTAGTTACGAATCCGTCAGAAGCTGCAAATATTTTCGCGTAACGTTGATTGAAAGCGGTTGCTTCCTTTGTTTTTTTTGCAACATCCAATGCTGTTTTGGTATTCTGTAGCTGTTCTAGCGTAAATACACTGTCTTTGTACAGGTTTACTGCCCGGTTGTAATCTCTTCGAGCTTTATCTACACTGAGGTCTGATTGTGCCACTCCCGCAGAAATCTCGGTTGTATTCAGCGTAGCGAGGAGTTGCCCTTTGCGAAAAAACTGTCCTTCATCAATAAAAATTTTGCTGATGACGCCACCAATTTTAAAAGAATAGTTGGCTTCATTTTCCGTACTAACCAGTCCGGATGCCTGGATGGATTGTGGTACACCTAATGAAGATAGCTTTGCTGTTTTTACGGCAATAACGTCTGGCTGACCAAGTGGATTATCGTTTTTTTTGTGTTCTTTGCAGGCAAACAATATGGTTGTAAGCGCAAATAAAATGAGTTGAATCTTCTTCATGATTTTTTATTGTAGGTTAAAACTAGCATTGGCCCGCTCAATAGCGGTGTAGGATATCCAGGTGTCGAATAGGGCAATATTGGATTGGAGTTGGGCATCAACCAATTGATTTTGAGCATCCAACAATTCAACGTAAATAGCCATTCCTTCTTTGTAAAGTTTGGTCATGTCGTTAAAGTACGTTTGACTAGTCTTCAATTGCGACTTCGCCGACTGGTACTGTGCCGAAGCACTTTGCAGATTTGCGCTACGCACGTTCAGCTCAGTGAGTAGCTGCTGCGTGATGTAATTGGTTTGTGCCACTGTAGCCTGCTCTGTGGCAATGGATTGTTTTATTCGATAGGAATTTTTCCCTGATGAAAATAAGTTCCATTCTAATGATACACCAAATAAATAATAGCGGCTATTCCGGTTAAATTTCCAGTCGAACGCCTGTGAACCCAGATCTAATGAAGTACCAATTTTTGGGATGAGAAACGATCTGGATAAACTGGTAAGGTTTTTATTGATTCCATTTGAAATCTCAAGTTTGGCTATTTCCTCACGAGAACTAACATCGTTTAGTTGGAGGTTATTCTGGGCAGGTACTAATGGAACGTCGGCGGTGTTGATGCTATCTGTTAAGGTTCTGTTAATCAAAAAATTGAAATAATAGCGTGCGGAAGCTTCTGTTGCCCGGGCTGAACTTAGCGATGCATTGATTTTGGTAACTTCGTTTTGACTTCTGATAAGTGCGGTACGATTGATTTTGCCGTTTTCAAACAATTTTCGGTTTACCCTTTCTCCCTCCTCTAAAAGTTTAAGGAAAGATTGGTAAATCTGGATGGCATTGGTTGCTTTAAGGTAGTTATAGTAAGCAGTCTTGATATCTTTTACCAGTTCTCTTTTGTAAAGCATTACCTCGGCTTTTTGCAATTCTACTTGTTGCGATTTTATCCTTTTATTATAAATCAGCTCCGCATTCAATATTGGCATGCTGGTGCGGAATTTGGCATCATAAAAGTTGTCTGGATTTAGTAAAATACGCTCGTTCTGAAGCTGCGGGAAAGAATTGCTGGCCGTTAGCCTGTTAAGCGTGGCATATGCAGCGTTAAAGAGGTCGCCTGTCGGAAAATCAATGGTCCGGCCACCGTCTGCTTTGGTATAAGTAGTTGAAAAAGTAACACTAGGCAAAAACATGGTTTTGGCTTCGCGAAGTGCATAAACATTCTTCTCAAGCAGAAAATTTTGCTGCTTAATACTTTCATTAGTTGCCAGGCCTTGTTGTATGTAGCTATCTAATTGCTTTTGCGCATTAGCGCTGAGCGACAATAATATGATAGCGATAACCGGTAAATGAAACCTATAAAATCCCGGTATATTAATTAGTAATTTAATCATAGTAATAAATTTAAACACTGTTCAGTATTATGTCAAAAAAAAGGGTTACCCTTTTTCAAGTAATGAGACAAAACAAGCATAGCCATTTTCCATCAGTTCCTCATTTGTTTTTGTTGTATAGCTTACTGTTCTGTCTTTGCAGAAGAGGGCACAAATTCCATGCATCGTAGATAAGATCATAAAGGAGAAATATTCTGTATCCATATCTTTAAACAGGCCTGTCTGCTGGCACTCTTTAACTAAGTTATTCAAGTGATTGATGGTTTCTTCTGCAATTCGAAAACCACCATCTTCTGCAGCTTTTGAAGGTTCTTCAACCATAAACATCAGGTTATAGTAATCTTTGTTCTCTTGTGCAAATTGGATGAAAACGCGGCCTGAAGCTTTTAGTCTTTCGAAAGGATTTACCACCGAATCCAGCACCTTTAACCGTTTAAGTAAAAGGTTAAACCCTTCCTGATGCAACTCATGGAAGATTTCGGATTTGTCTTTAAAGTGGAAGTAAATAACCCCTGCACTATAATTAATTTCGCTTGCAATGTTCCGCATGCTCGTTTGGTCATAGCCTTTTTGAAGAAATACTTTTCTCGCCCCATTTAATATACGCTGGTGCATATCCTGTTTTTCTTTCAGTTTTCGTTCTTTGATCCCCATTTAATATTCTAAAAGATGTAAAGATATAAATTGATTGGCAAAGTTTTTCAACGGCTTTTTAGTTAGCGGTTTACTATTCCGGGACTCAGCTGACCCATCATATTTACTGCAGTTTTACGACCTAAAAACCTGTAGCCAAACAACATCAGTCTGTTTTTATAGCCTTGTACTACACGTGGTTTACCTCGGTGATTCAGGGCTGCAACCAATGCATCTGCAACTTCATCAACAGTGGAAGTCACATATTTTGGAAAATCTTTAGTTCCGATTCCTGCATTCGCATGAAATTCAGAATGAGCTGCGCCTGGATTAAAACCCGATACGAATATTCCTTTATCTTTAAACTCATACCACAAAGATTCTGAAAAGTTCGCTACGAAACTTTTTGTTGCCGCGTATACTGCTCCGCCAGGAAGTGACGTGTGTGCGAGTACTGAACCGACATTAATTAGCGCATCTCCACGTTTGGCTTTCTGTAGAAAATTGAATGATAGTGCCACCAATGCTTGCATATTTAACTGCATGGTATTGAACTGCTCCTGAAGATCAAGTTCAAGAAATCTACCATAAAGGCCATTCCCGGCATTATTGATTAATACATCATAATCATTCGTAGAAAGGTGTGTGATTACCTTTTGCAAATCGTCTTGATTAGTTAAATCAGCAACCAGTAGCTGGTGTCCGCCAGCTCCGAGTTCTTTTAACACGTTTGTTAACTTCTGCTCACTTCTTGCTACCAGGGTAACCTGATAATGCTGAGCTGCAAGTCGCTTTGCAACCGCAAGTCCAATGCCAGCACTGGCTCCGGTGATTAATACTTTCTTCATAATAATTGTTTTATTTAACACTGCAAATATATTGAACAGTGTTCAATAATTATTATATTATTTTATAGATTGTTATTTAATGGCTTAATTCTGACTATTGGAAGGATGGGTGATTAATTCAAGTACAATAGGATTATGGGAAAGGGTTTAGAGGTTTTTCGGCCATGGATTGTTGAATTAAAAGTGTTAAAAGTCTATTGGTGATGGATAAATCCCCCGCTTAAAACAAAAAAATCCCTGATTTTGGTCAGGGATTAGATTCGATTTTTTTTTGAAGTACTCGGGGCGGGAATCGAACCCGCACGCCTTTGAAAGCACAGGATTTTAAGTCCTGCGTGTCTACCAGTTCCACCACCCGAGCAGGCGATTAACCTTTTAAAATAAA
>Ga0308159_1003718_pt1 | contig 14862 bp, 13 predicted proteins | sample PhyCR1_FD_201040 | JGI IMG/M metagenome (GOLD analysis project Ga0308159, IMG submission 201040) | Phyllosphere microbial communities from UC Gill Tract Community Farm, Albany, California, United States - DLSLC.R1 | ecosystem: Host-associated > Plants > Phyllosphere > Unclassified | place: USA... | reverse complement strand
TCCCATGCAAGCGCAAGGATGCGGTCGAACGGTTCATGCCAGGCGTGCATGGCCAGGTCGAAGGTGCCGTTGTGGATCGGGAAGAGCCAGCGGCCCTTGAGGTCGATGTGGGCTTGCAGGGTTTCTTCCGGTTGCATGTGCACGTGGGGCCATTCGACGTTGTAGGCGCCGGTTTCCATCAGGGTCAGGTCGAACGGGCCGTATTGTTCGCCGATGCGTTTGAAGCCGTCGAAGTAACCGCTGTCGCCGCTGAAGAAAATTCGTGTGCCGGCGTCGATCATTACCCATGACGCCCACAAGGTGCTGTTGCCGTCGAAGAGGCCACGACCGGAAAAGTGCTGCGATGGTGTGGCAACGAAGCGGATACCGGCGATTTCGGTGCCCTGCCACCAGTCATACTGGCGCACTTTGCTGGCGTCGATGCCCCACTTGATCAGGGTGTCGCCCACGCCCAGCGGGGTCAGGAAGTACGTGGTTTTGGCGGCGAGTTTGAGTACCGCTTCGTAGTCGAGATGGTCGTAATGGTTGTGCGAGAGGATCACCGCTTCGATCGGCGGCAGTTCGTCGATGCTGATCGGTGGCTGATGGAAACGTTTCGGACCCGCCCACTGTATTGGCGAGGCGCGCTCGGCGAAGACCGGGTCGGTAATCCAGAATTTGTCGCGCATCTTCAGCAACAGCGTCGAGTGCCCCAAGCGGTAAACGCTGTGATTCGGCGCTGCGAGCAGATCTTCGCGAGTAAGCGGCTGCACAGGGATGGCAGCGGTTGGACGGGTGTCGCGCGGTTTGTGGAAAATCATGTTCCACATGATCCGCAGCATTTTGCGCAGGCCTTCGCGCTGTACCGGCGCATGATTGCGAAACAGCCCTTGATCCTGTCGAGAGGCTTCAGGCTTGGGAGTTTTATCCGGGAGAGAGACTGGATTGGCCATGACTGAACGACTCCGAAAAACCGTGTGCTGCACGGTATTCCACGGGAAATGAAAATGGCCAAGCTGCACGCAAGGGCCAAACGCTCTGGTTTGTAAGGTGCGAGGATTAACGCAACATTACACTGAGCGGTGTAGTTTCTAGGTTGCATCAAAGCCGGCGCCAAGTAAACTGCCGAGTGTAATTTCCTTCCTTCTCTGCCGAAGTCCGCTCATGACCGCTCCACAACGCCTCACCGACCGCAAACGCGAAGCCATCATCCAGGCGGCGATCGCCGAATTCCGTGCCCACGGGTTCGAAATCACCAGCATGGACAAGATCGCTGCCACCGCCGGCGTGTCGAAGCGTACGGTGTACAACCACTTCCCCAGCAAAGAAGAACTGTTCGCCGATATCCTCAACCAGTTATGGGCGCGGATCATTGCCGAGCCATCGGTTAGCTATAACCGCGAGCAACCGCTGAGCGAGCAGTTGCGGCAAATGTTGCGAGAGAAGGTGCAGATGATGGCCGACGAGAATTTTCTTACCCTCGCCCGGGTAGCGATTGCCGCCACCATTCATTCCCCCGAACGTGCGCAGAACATGATCGAGCGCATGGGCGAGCGCGAGGAAGGATTGACCGTCTGGATACGCGCGGCGCAAGCCGATGGACGGCTCAAACCGGTGGATCCAGAGTTTGCCGCGCATCAAGTGCAAGGCTTGCTCAAGGCGTTCGCGTTCTGGCCGCAGATCTCGCTCGGCCGCGCGGCCCTTGATCCAGACGCGCAGAACGCGGTTGCCGAGTCGGCACTGGAGATGTTTTTGGCGTGCTATCAAGGCTGATTCCCTGTTCAGCCGAGCAGGCGCTCAAACGTGTACAACTAATTTCACTAAAAGTTATACAAACTCGCGAAAAATTCCTTTCTTGTACAACTTTATGAAGTTTTGTATAAGTAGCCATCTACCAGTAACGGAACGCTGGCATTGAGCAGTCACCGCCGAATGCCGCCAGTGCATTTCGGTCTGCCGGCGCAGGAATAGGGACTGAATCCTTTTGATTTTTCCCACTCCCGAGTATCGCAAGCATGTTTTTCAACCGCCACAAAGCCGCCCTCGAAGATCTGCAACACACCGTTTTTGACCAAGCTGCAATGCTCGAAGCGATCAACCGTTCGATGGCGGTGATCGAGTTTGATCTTGATGGCGTGGTGTTGCGAGCCAATGACAATTTTCTCCAGACCATGGGTTACACGGCTGCCCAGGCGATTGGCCAGCCGCACCGGCATTTCTGCACACCTGAATTCGGTCGCAGTGCCCAATACACTGAGTTGTGGTCGCGCTTGAAAAACGGTCAGTTCCAGTCCGGCACCTTTGAACGGGTCAACAGCAAAGGCCAGCCGATATGGCTGGAAGCCAGCTACAACCCGATCAAGGATGCGTCGGGGCGGGTGATCAAAGTGGTCAAGTACGCGATGGATGTCACCACCAAGGTTCAGCAGGAGAACGAAGCCAACGCCAAGCTGCAGGCGATCGATCGGGCGATGGCGGTGATCGAATTCGATCTCGACGGCAACATTCTTACCGCCAACCAGAATTTTCTCACGCGCATGGGCTATAACCTCGCGGAACTCAAGGGCCAACATCACCGTTTGTTCTGCACCCCGACGCTGGTCAACAGCGGTGCCTATCAGGATTTCTGGCGGCGCTTGAATCAGGGCGAGTTCTTCCACGGTCAGTTCGAACGCGTGGATAAACGCGGTCAGACCGTGTGGCTGGAGGCCAACTACAACCCGGTCTACGATGCCTCGGGGCGTTTATATAAAGTGGTCAAGTTCGCGTCGGACGTCACTGCTCGCGTCGAACAACACGATCAGGATGCGCGCAGTGCCAGCACCGCTTATCACATCTCGGTGGCGACACGAAAAGTCGCCGAGCAAGGTACGCAAGTGATTCAACAGGCTGCCAGCGAAATGCGCGAAATTGCCGAGGACATCAGCCAGTCCTCCACGCTGATCGCGCAACTGGGCGACCGCTCGGAGCAGATTACGGCCATCGTCAACACCATCCGCGCGATCGCCGATCAGACCAACCTGCTCGCGCTCAACGCCGCCATCGAAGCCGCACGCGCCGGTGAACAGGGTCGCGGTTTTGCCGTAGTGGCCGATGAAGTGCGGCAACTGGCCGCGCGCACCAGCGGCTCCACCGCCGAGATTTCCAACATGATCAGTCTGATCCAGAGCGAGACGCGGCAGGCGATCAAGAGCATGCAAGGCACCCGCGACCGCGCAGCCGAAGGCGTGGAACTGGCCAATCAGGCCGGTACGGTGATTTTGCAGATTCGCGATGGCGCCAGTGAGGCCGTGGATGCGGTGAGCATGTTTGCCAATGAGCGGGTGCCGGGGTGAAGGGGGTTGGTTGGCTTTACCCGGTGGGATTACCACTGCGGCTGGCGGCGCAGATTCAGTGCGGGGGCAAACGCAATGCGCGGCCCAGTTCATCGAACAGCGTCACCACCGAGCGCAAGGCCCGGCAATCGGGCCGGGTCAGCAGCCACAGCGCCGTGTCGCACCCCGGCAATGCTTCGCCCAAGGTCTGCAAACCGTCGTTGATCAGAAAGTCGGGCAACACTGCCACACCCAGGCCGGCCCGCACCAGTTCTTTCACAGAAAGCATGCTGTTGCAGCGATAAGCCGGGATTACACCGGGCAACTGTTGGCGGCGCCAGGCCACGGTGGGGTGATCCGGCAGGAATTCGTCCGGAGCAATCCAGGTCAGCGCACTCAGATCTGACGCATCGACATTCTGCAGATAATGCGCATGGACGCAAACACGGTAGGAAACCTTCGCCAGCTGCCGTCCCACCAAGTGCTCTGGCGGTGCACGTGTCAGGCGCAAGGCAATGTCGGCGTCGCGACGACTGAGGCTGGCGAAATCGTTGGAGGTACTCAGCTCGATCGTCAGCGCCGGATAGTTGGGCATGAACTGCGCCAGCGCAGGCAACAGCAGGCCCTGCAATACCGAATCGGTGCAGGTCACACGCACCGTGCCGGTCACGACTTCCCCCTCCCGCTCCACGCCGATCCGCGCGGCCTCCAGCGCCTGTTCGGCGCGTTCGGCTTGCTCGGTCAAGGTCTGCGCCAGTGTGGTTGGCAGGTAACCGGTGCGGCTTTTTACGAACAATTGCTGACCGAGCGCCGACTCCAGTCGGCGAACGGCGCGGAAAACCGTCGACACATCGACCTGAAGCAACTGCGCGGCCCGTGCCAGCGAGCCGCCGCGCACCAAAGCGAGGATCAGCGCCAGATCGGGATAGTCGAGTCGATAGTGCGCTGCTGCATTGATCACTTGGGGAAACGCCAATATTGAATGCGTGAGCGCCAATCTATAGTGAGTGCCATCCATCAGCAAGCGCAGGGAAATCCCATGGAAAATCGCGCCATCCGCATCGCCCTGATTGGCGACCACGATCCCCAGGTCACCGCCCACCGAGCCATCCCGGTTGCTCTGCAACGGGTCGCCGAACATCTGACACGCACCGTGCAACTCAATTGGCTGGCCACCGACCAGATTCACGCCGACACAGCGCTCAATCTCTACGACGGATTCTGGTGCGTACCCGCCAGCCCCTACAAGAGTGAAGACGGTGCGCTACGCGCCATCCGCTTTGCCCGCGAACAAAGTCGTCCTTTACTCGGCACTTGTGGTGGTTTTCAGTACGCGGTTCTGGAACATTCGCGCAATGTGCTGGGGTGGGCCGATGCCGAGCACGGGGAAACCTCCCCAGAATCCGAACGCGCTGTGCTCGCGCCGCTGACCTGCTCGCTGGTTGAAGCCATCGACGTCATTCACCTCATGCCCGGTTCGTTGATCGCCAAGGCGTACGAAGCGTCTGACATTGAAGAAGGCTTTCGCTGCCGCTACGGGGTGAATCCGCTTTTTGAACAGCAATTATTGAGCGACCAGCTACAAGCGGTCGGCCATGATTCGGCGGGGGATCTGCGCGCTGTCGAACTGAAAAACCATCCGTTCTTCGTCGCCACGCTGTTCCAGCCGGAACGCGCCGCGCTCGCGGGAAAATTACCCCCGCTGATTCGCGCATTTGTCGAGGCCTGCGGGGAGCCACGCTGATGACGACTTGCTACGCAGTGATCTTCACCTCGACCCGCACCGAGGGCGACAACGGTTATGCCGCTGCGGCGCAGCGCATGGCCGAGTTGGTACTTGAGCAGCCAGGCTTTCTTGGCGAGGAATCGGTTCGGGGCGCAGACGGTGTCGGGATCACCGTGTCGTATTGGCAGAGTGAGGCGGCAATTCTGGCGTGGCGAGACCATCCCGAACACCGGTTGATTCAGGCGCGTGGGCGCTCTGAATGGTATTCGGCGTTTCATACCCGGGTGTGCCGGGTTGAGCGCGAATATGCATTCGGACTTTAAGCATTGCGGTGCCTCAATCGGCCTCTTTGCGGGCAAGCCCGCTCCCACAGGTACAGCGTGTTCCTCAAGACCATGCATAACCTGCAGGAGCTGGCCCGCCAGCGATAGGGCCGATCAAGTCACCTCGACTTCAGCCCCGCACCAGACTCCGCACCGCAACAATCTCCGGTACCTCGGCTTTGCTCATATACACCTGCAATGGCTCGGTGATGTTGATCCGCTCGTCGATGTGTTGATCCAGCAACACCTGAATAAACTCGCGCTTGAGCGTCATGGTCGTGTCCGACAGCGTTGCCCAGACGAATTCACTGGCCGCAATGATGCCGTCATCGGCCACATCCATACCGAACGAATCCTCGCTGAAGCGCACGATATATTGGCCGGTCTTGCGATTCAGGCCGACGAAACCTTTCAGATTGTCGGCGGCCTGGCAGATGAGTTGGGAGGTGATGCGCATGGTAAACCTCACGAAAGATGATCGATGGTCTACACGCAGGGCAACGCAGCGGCGCGCCCTCTGCCGGGACGTCTGCCGAGGGCAAGCGTACTGCAAACAGCGCCACAAAAGCGCAGGAAATTTCCTTTTTGCTCGGTTTATGTCGGTCTGGCGATAGCCCTGCGGCGCTTCAGTTGTTAAAAGGTACGTCTCGAAAAAGACCTGCGAAAGGAACTCGACCATGCCTGCTACTTTTACCCGAAGCGCCCTGCTGCTGAGTCTGCTGTTCGGCCTCGGTCAAGCGCACGCCGACAGCCACCCGGTGCCCAAGGCAATTGCCGCCGCCCATGGCATTCCGCATCCGGCGGTAATTGCTCACCGTGGCGCATCGTTCGATGCCCCCGAATCCACCGCAGCGGCCTACAAACTGGCCCGTGACCTGGGCGCCGATTACCTGGAAATGGATTTGCAGCGCAGCAAGGACGGCGTGCTCTTCGTCCTGCACGACGACAACCTGCAACGCACCACCGATGTCGCCAGCAAATTCCCCGAGCGCAAGGACAGCCCGGCCACCGCGTTCACCATGGCCGAACTGAAAACCCTCGATGCCGGCAGCTGGTTCAACAACCAATACGCGGATCGCGCACGTCCCTCCTACGCCGGGCTGAAAATTCTCACCCTTGATGAAATCATCGACATCGCCCGCGCCAACCCGCAGCACAAGCCGGGCCTGTACATCGAGACCAAAGAGCCGCAGCTGTTTCCCGGCATCGAACATGACCTCAAGGAAAAACTGCAGGATCGCGGCTGGCTGAGCCCGGCCGGTTCGAAACTGGCGAAAAGTGCGCTGGGCGTCGGTCAAGGCAAAGGCAAGGTGATCCTGCAAACCTTCGATAAAAACAGCCTGCAATTGCTGGAAAAGGAAATGCCGCAAGTGCCGAAGATCCTGCTGTTGTGGGTCGGCGAAGGCAGCATCGAGCCTAAATCCACCGTGACGTTTGCAGCGTCCGGCGAGAAAGACAAAAACGTGTTTTACGGCAAGCAGGAGCCGAAGTCGGAAGCGGAATTCAAGCAATGGGTCGATTACGCCAAGGCCCAGGGCGCGATCGGCACGGGTCCATCGGCGAAGCTGACTCACGGGGGTGACCAGAGTTATTCCGACCTCGTGCAACCGTGGATGAACCAGTACACCCACGACCAGGGCTTGCTGGTGCACGTGTATACGGTCGACGAGGCCGTGGATTACGAGAAGGTCATGGCGGCGGGGGTTGATGGCATCTTTACCAACCGTGCCAGTGAACTGCTGAAATTCTACAAGCGTCCGGCTGTTGGCAGTGTTGATGAGATTTTGAAGAAGAACGGTTTCTGAACAGGTAATAAGTTGCTCACTTCGCGAGCAGGCTCGCTCCCACGAAGACGGACTTTCTCGCGATGTGGAGATTTAAGGGTGAATTAAGTTGCGCTGGTTAATCTGAACCCACTTACACAGATCAACCACTTCAACGCACTGCCAAGGAATGAACCGATGAAAACTTTGACTGCCCTGTTTACCGCTGCTGCCCTGACCCTCACCGCTGGCCTGGCTCAGGCTGATGTTCGCATCGACCAAGTGCCGCAATTGGTCAAGGACGGCAAGATCAAGTCGCTGGAATCGATGAACGCCGAAGCACTGAAACTGCACCCGGGCGCAACGATCACCGACACCGACCTGGATAATCACTTCAACGGTTACGAGTACGAAGTTGAACTTAAAACCGCTGACGGCAAAGAGTTCGACGTGGACTTTGATGCCACCACCGGCAAAGTGCTGAGCAACAAGCAAGACACTTGATAGGCCGCTGTTAAAGTGCCGCACGATTGACGATCGTGCGGCTTTTTTATGCCTGATAAAAATCATTGCAGGTGTGACGCTTTGACTCGGTTACGCCCTCCCCATCAAGCACTCAACCGCGCCGTCACTTCATTCAACTGCCCCGACAAACCATGCAGGTTCTGACTGGCACTTTCGGTGCGCTGCACGTTGTCCAGGTTGGTGCTGGCAATCGCGGTGATTTCAGTCAGGTTGCGTGAGATATCCTCGGCCACTGAAGTCTGCTCTTCTGCCGCCGTGGCGATCTGACGGTTCATGTCGCGAATCGCCTCCACGGCCAAAGTGATGCGCTCCAGCATCGCACCAGCCTGGGTCACCTGCTCGACACTTTCATCACTGCGCGCCTGGCCGCTCTCGATCGCGTGCGCGGCGTCGACGGCGCCGGTCTGCACGTTCTGAATGATCTGGTTGATCTCGATGATCGACTCGGCCGTGCGCTGAGCGAGGTTGCGCACCTCATCGGCGACGACGGCAAAACCACGTCCTGCCTCACCCGCCCGCGCCGCCTCAATGGCTGCGTTGAGCGCCAGCAGGTTGGTCTGTTCAGCGATGCCGCGAATGACTTCCAGCACCTTGCCGATACGACCGCTGTCGGTTTCCAGTCGACGGATCACCGTGGCGGTGTTGGCGATTTCACCGCGCATCTGCGTGATCGAATGAATGGTGGTTTGCATGACCTTTTCGCCCTGCTGCGCCGACTGATCGGCATCGTCAGCAGCACGCGCGGCATCAGCGGCGTGCCGGGCGACTTCCTGGGCCGTGGCGGACATTTCGTTCATCGCCGTAGCCACCTGATCGGTGCGATTGAATTGCTCGCTGGTGCCGCCGGCCATGGTCGTGGCGATCGCATTGAGCTCGCCACTGGCGCTGTCCAGATTGCTGGCGCTGCGCTGCAACCGCGCGAAGGTGTCCGCCAGAAAATCGCGCAGGGTGTTTGCTGCGGCAGCGAGGTTACCCAGCTCATCGCGACGCTCGCTGACTACACGCTCGGCCAACTGGCCACGGCTCAAGCGGGTGACGTAATCAATGAGGTTGCGGATCGGCTCGATCAGGTTGCGGCTGACCAGCCACAGGCTCAGCAGACCGATCAGCAAGCCTGACGCAAGCATCACCAGCAGCCCCAGCCACACGGTGCGATCAGCGCTGGCACTGATGAGCTTCGACTGCTGATCGCCTTGCTTGCGCAACTCGGCGACCAGTTCGCTCATCTGCTCGCTGGTGGCGCGGTCGAGGCCTTTGACAGCGGCGTCACCGGCGCCCGGATCGCCTCCGGTAGCGACGTAGGCGTCACGGCCCTTCTGGTAGGCCACGCCCAACTGGCGATGCTCTTCGCGCAAGCGTTCGATACGTGATTTGAGATTGGCCTCGATACCTTTCTGGCCGGCCAGTTCGCCGAGAATGGTCTGCACGTCGCGCTGGCGCTCTTCGAACTGGCTCCAGTATTTCGCCAGATCCGCCGGTTGCTTGCCACGCAGCAGGACGTTTTTCCATTCCTGCACCTGCACTTTGAATTGCAGGTTGGCTTCATCGATCAGTTGCGAAGTGTGCAACGGGCCGGCGATCAGTTGACTGTAGCTTTGCACACCGTTGGAGAGGAAATGAAAGCAGGCCAGCGCGATCAACAGCATCGCCAGCAGACTGCCGCTCAGCAGGGCGAGAATTTGCGCTCTCAGGGATTTTTGCAGCATTGCAAGGTACTCGAAGCAGGGATGAGGCACGCCCAAAAGCGGACGTGAAAAATGGCCGGACTTCCCTGTCGACGCACCATGGCCAGAGGCCAATGGCGCGCAACCTAACTCACCTGAGATCGGCGCGCCAGAGCCGTTCTTGAGAATCTTCCGACAGCCGGTAACACGTTGATTTGACGTCATTTTGTTGTCATAAAACGGTCATGTGAGCTTGCGATGATGCCGCTCGGGTGAACCTGAAAATCCCGCAACAGACACCCTCCTCCAGCGAGCCGTCATGAACCACAGCCTCGATATCAGCCATCGCGATCCGGACCTGTTTGGCTTGCTCTACGGATTTCGCTTTCTGCCCGGTGAGCGCGGTCGGGAAATCGATTCGGCGACGGCTTTGCGTTGTCTGCAGGACGACAGCGACAGCGGCGAATTCCTCTGGCTGCATCTCAACCTTGCCCATGCCGCGTGCGAGCGCTGGATGAAAAGTCATCTGCAATTGCCCGACGAATTTTTCGAGGCGTTGCATGAGGGCTCGCGTTCGACACGTATCGAGCATGTCGACTCGGCGCTGCTGGCGGTAGTCAACGATGTGGTGTTCAACCTCAGCAGCATGGTTTCTTCCGATGTGTCGACATTGTGGGTTTGCGTGCGCAGCAAATTGATCGTCAGCGCACGCCTGCAACCGCTGCATTCGGTGGACAAGTTGCGCTCGTCGGTGAAGGCCGGCGAGTGCTTTCGTTCGCCCTCGGAACTGCTTGTGCATCTGCTGCGCGACCAGGGTGAAGTGCTGACGCAGATCGTGCGCAAGACCAGCCTGAGCGTCGATCAGGTCGAGGACCAATTGCTCTCCTCGCGCCTGTCGACCAACCGCGCCGAGCTTGGCGGCAACCGTCGCGTGCTGGTGCGTTTGCAACGATTGCTGGCGCTGGAACCGGGTTCGCTGCTGCGCCTGCTCAATCGCCCGCCGCCGTGGTTGCAGAAGGAGGACGTCAAAGAGCTGCGCAAATCCACCGAGGAATTCGCGCTGATCATCAACGACCTCACCGCCCTCGGCGAACGGATCAAACTGCTGCAGGAAGAAATCGCCGCCAACCTCAACGAACAGAGCAACCGCACGCTGTTCACCCTGACGGTGGTGACGGTGCTGGCCTTGCCGATCAACATCATCGCCGGTTTTTTCGGGATGAATGTGGGGGGTGTGCCGCTGTCCCAGGATCCGCACGGGTTTTGGGTACTGGTTGCGCTGGTGGCGACGTTCACCGTGATTGCCGGGCGCTGGGCATTTCGCAAGCGTGGGGATTATTGAGCGCAAATCCCACACACAAGACAATCGTCTCTGTGGGAGCGAGCCTGCTCGCGAAGTCGGTGTGTCAGATAAATCAATGTTGAATGACATGGCGCTTTCGCGAGCAGGCTCGCTCCCACAGGTTTCTTTTTCAGCCTTCGGATCAGCGGCGGGCTTGAACGCCCAAACACTGACCTGAAGCAGCCTCTCTGTAACATTCTGCAACGATCATGGGCGACATTCCTTCCCTCGCTCAGGATTGTCCGCCATGGCTACGCCCTCACTGACCGCCAGCCCTGCGTCCGCCGCCAGCGGCAGGCCGGCGCTCGACAAGAAACCCGGTCCGTTCACCTACGTGATCTTTTTCGCCGTGCTGGCCATGGGCATGCTGTTTACCGCCTACAGCCTGATGCACGACATGCACGAGCTGGGCACGGTGGTCACCACCTGGACGCCGTTTCTGCTGCTCGGCGTGGCACTGTTGATTGCGTTGGGTTTCGAGTTCGTCAACGGTTTCCACGACACAGCCAACGCCGTGGCGACGGTGATCTACACCCACTCGCTGCCGCCGAATGTCGCGGTGGTCTGGTCGGGGTTCTTCAATTTCCTCGGTGTGCTGCTGTCCAGCGGTGCGGTGGCGTTCGGCATCATCGCGCTGTTACCGGTGGAGCTGATTCTGCAGGTCGGCTCGTCCGCCGGGTTTGCGATGATCTTCGCCCTGTTGATCGCGGCGATCCTGTGGAACCTCGGCACCTGGTGGCTGGGTTTGCCAGCCTCTTCTTCGCACACTCTGATCGGCTCGATCATCGGCGTCGGCGTGGCCAATGCCCTGATGCACGGCCGCGATGGCACCAGCGGTGTCGACTGGGCGCAGGCAACCAAGATCGGTTATGCCCTGCTGCTGTCGCCGCTGGTGGGCTTCGGCTGTGCGGCGCTGTTGCTGCTGGCGTTGCGCGCGTTCGTCAAAAACCGTGCGCTGTACAAGGCGCCCGAAGGCAACGCCCCGCCGCCGTGGTGGATTCGCGGTTTGCTGATTGCCACCTGCACCGGTGTGTCATTCGCTCACGGCTCCAACGACGGCCAGAAAGGCATGGGCCTGATCATGCTGATTCTGGTCGGCACATTGCCGATGGCCTATGCACTGAACCGCACCATGCCGGAAGAACAATCGCTGCAATTCGCCGCCGTGGCCCAAGTCACCCAGCAAGCGCTGGTGAAAAACGCGCCACTGCCGGCACCGGCCGATCCGCGTCCGATTCTTTCGGACTACATGCGCAGCAAGGAACCGACGCCGCAACTGATCCCCGCCCTCGCTGCCCTGACCGGGCACATCGGCGAGGAAGTCAGAGGCTACGGCTCGCTGGCAAAAGTCCCGGCCGAAGCCATGGGCAACGTGCGCAACGACATGTATCTGGCCAGCGAAAGCATTCGCCTGATGGAGAAGAACAAGGTCGGCAATTTCGATGCCGACACCAGCAGCAAACTGCAGCTGTTCAAACAACAGATCGACAACGCCACGCGGTTCATTCCGCTATGGGTGAAAATCGCCGTGGCCATCGCGTTGGGACTCGGCACCATGGTCGGCTGGAAGCGCATCGTGGTGACCGTCGGCGAGAAGATCGGCAAGACTCACCTGACCTACGCCCAGGGAGCCTCGGCGGAAACCGTGGCGATGCTGACCATCGGCGCGGCGGACATGTTCGGTTTGCCGGTGTCGACCACCCATGTGCTGTCATCGGGCGTGGCCGGGACCATGGTTGCCAATGGCGCCGGATTGCAGATGCGCACGATCCGCAATCTGCTGATGGCCTGGGTGCTGACCCTGCCCGCGGCCATCCTGCTGTCGGGCAGCCTTTACTGGCTGTTCACCCAAATCTTCTGACCCTGTGCAAATCTCTGTGGGAGCGAGCCTGCTCGCGAAAGCGCTGGGTCAGACAACTCTGCATGACTGACACGCCCTCTTCGCGAGCAGGCTCGCTCCCACAGTTCGGTCGAAGGTGATCTGTCAAAGCGTCGAACGAACGACATCGCCGAGCCAATCCATAAACACCCGCACCCGCAGCGGCAAATGCCGTTGCCGTGCATACAACAAGGAAATCGCCATTGGCGGTGCGGTGTATTGCGGCAGTACCGTCAGTAGTTCGCCATTTTCCAGATGCGGTTGCATGCCGGTGCGCGGTACCTGCGTCAGGCCGAAGCCGCCCAGGCACGCCGCTTCATAGGCATCGGTGCTGTTGACCGTGACACTGCCGGCCATCGCCACACGCCGCACCTCGCCGCTCTCCTCATAGACGAACCCCTCCGAACGCGAGCCCAGTACACCGACGTAATGCACCAGTCGATGCTGCGCCAGATCCTCGATGGTCTGCGGCACGCCGTAGCGTTGCAGATAAGCAGGACTGGCGCAGTTGACCATCGGGAAGTCGCCAAGATGCCGCGCTACCACCGACTGATCCGGCTGCGCGCCGATGCGCAATACGCAGTCGAAACCTTCGCCGAGCAGATCGACGCGGCGGTCGGTACTGCTGATTTCCATCTGCAGATTCGGGTGGCGATCCATGAATTCCGGCAGGCGCGGCATGATCAAGCGTCGCGCGAGGATGTTCGGCATATCGACGCGGATGCGCCCGGTCAGCGAAGCCTCGTCCTGACGAAACAACCCTTCGATCTCATCCATGTGCGAAAGCAGATCCTTGCTGCGCTCGTACAACACCAGACCATCCTGAGTGGCCTGCACCTTGCGCGTGGTGCGCTGCAACAGCCGCGTGCCGAGCAAGGCTTCGAGCGCCTGCACCTGTTCGGACACCGTGGAGCGCGGCAGGCCGAGGCTTTCCCCGGCGAGAGTGAAACTCGACAGTTCGCTGACCCGGACGAAGGTACGCAGCAGTTCCAGTTTGTTCATGACAAGCCCCGGTGATTGTTCGGCTGAGCCGATCAGTGATTCCGCTTTTGCCGTGTTTATCACCTCAGGGCGGATAAATAAACTTCTTCCATCACCACTCAACGCAATCGAGGAAGTCCGCATGAATCGCAAAATCGCACTGATCACTGGCGCCAGTCGTGGCTTGGGCCGCAGCGCCGCCGTGCACCTTGCCGCGCAGGGCATCGACATCATCGGCACCTACAACAGCCGCGCCGACGAGGCCCAGGCGCTGGTCACTGAATTGCAGGCGCTCGGCGCGAAAGCGGCGATGCTGCAACTGGACGTCGGCCGCAGCGAGAATTTCGCCGCGTTTGCCGCGCAGGTTGAACAGGTATTGGGGCAAACCTTTGAGCGTCAGCGCTTTGATTTCCTGATCAACAACGCCGGGGTCGGCGTGCATGCGCTGTTCAGCGAAACCACCCCCGAGCAATTCGATCTGCTGATGAACGTGCAGTTGAAAGGGCCGTTCTTTCTGACCCAGCAACTGCTGCCACTGATCAATGACGGTGGGCGCATCGTCAATATCTCGAGCGGCCTGACCCGCTTCAGCCTGCCGGGTTACGGCGCTTATGCGGCAATGAAAGGTGCGATGGAAGTGCTGACGCGTTATCAGGCGAAAGAGCTGGGTGCGCGGCAGATTGGCGTGAACGTTCTGGCGCCGGGTGCGATTGAAACCGATTTTGGCGGTGGCACGGTACGCGACAACAGTGCTGTCAACGCGATGGTCGCCAGCAATACCGCGCTGGGTCGTGTGGGGCTGCCGGATGATATTGGCGGTGCACTGGCGCTGCTGCTGTCGGAGGGTGGGCAGTGGATCAACGGTCAGCGGGTCGAGGCGTCTGGCGGCATGTTTCTCTGACCTCAACCAACAGACTGTTTGTGGCGAGGGGATTTATCCCCGCTGGGCTGCGTAGCAGACCGATTTTGGGGCCGCTGCGCAGCCCAACGGGGATAAATCCCCTCGCCACAGGTTTAGCTCAGCTTTCATACGTGCGGCGGGTCATGAAGCGCTCGCGCAGTACGTCATAGCCCCAGTGATACACGTAGGTGTACGGGAGAAAAAACAGCAGCACGCCGATGTCGAGCAACAACGCTTGCCACAAGCTGACCGACAGCCACCAGGCTATCAGCGGCACGCCCATCACGATCAGCCCGCCTTCGAACAGCAACGCATGCACTACACGGACCCAGGCGTTGTGCGGCAGATTCATCCGCGCCAATGCACGGTCGAAAAAACGGTTGAAAACCACGTTCCACGCCAGCGCCAACAGCGCAATCAACACGGTCACCACGCCCATGTCGAGCAGCGGCTTTTGCATGATCC
>Ga0308159_1003716_pt1 | contig 14864 bp, 16 predicted proteins | sample PhyCR1_FD_201040 | JGI IMG/M metagenome (GOLD analysis project Ga0308159, IMG submission 201040) | Phyllosphere microbial communities from UC Gill Tract Community Farm, Albany, California, United States - DLSLC.R1 | ecosystem: Host-associated > Plants > Phyllosphere > Unclassified | place: USA... | reverse complement strand
CCGCGGCAACGACCGCGCCACCGTGGGTCGGCGGGTTGCTGTAGTTCGTGCGGATGACGATTTTCAACTGCGACAGCACGCGTGCTGCTTCGTCCTTGTCCTGGCACAGGACAGAGAGCGCGCCCACCCGCTCGCCGTACAGGCTGAAGCTCTTGGAGAACGAGGTGGAGACGAAGAAGCTCAGGCCGGCGTCGACGAACTTGCCGATCACAGCGCCGTCTTCCGTGATGCCATGACCGAAGCCTTGGTAGGCCATGTCGAGGAAGGGCGTCAGGTTCTTGGCCTTGACGGTGTCAATGACCTGGTCCCATTGAGCGGCCGTGATGTCGTAGCCTGTAGGGTTGTGGCAGCAGGCGTGCAGCACGACGATGGTGCCGGCCGGGGCGGCGTTCAGCGCGGCCAGCATGCCGTCGAAGTTCACGCCGCGCTTGGCAGCGTCGTAGTAGGGGTAGCTCTCGACCACGAAGCCGGCGTTGGTGAACAGCGCGCGATGGTTCTCCCAGCTGGGGTCGCTGATCAGCACCTTGGCGTCGGGGCTGAGCTTCTTCAGGAAGTCGGCGCCGACCTTCAGGCCGCCCGTGCCGCCAATGGCTTGGATCGTCGCCACCCGACCCGACTTCACCGGCTCGCTGTCGGCGCCGAAGACCAAGCCCTTCACAGCGTTGTCGTAAGCGACGATACCGTCGATCGGCAGGTAACCGCGCGCCGTCGGCACCTTCATCATGTCTTCCTCCGCCGCCTTCACACAGGCCAGCAACGGCAGTTTGCCGTTGTCGTCGTAGTACACACCGACGCCCAGGTTGACCTTGTGGGGGTTGCTGTCGGCGGCGTACTGCTCGTTGAGACCAAGAATCGGGTCGCGCGGCGCCATTTCGACGGCGGTGAACATAGACATGGAAAAAATCCTCAGGATGAATCGGAGTGCGGGCGGAACGGCAGGGCGACCGCCTCTGGCTGGAGGCCGGAAGCTGGTTTAGGCTTTCGGGTTGCCTTGAATTTTACCGACCGCACGCCACCTGGTACGGACCGCCCATGCCCGAAATCTCTGAAGTCATCCCCGAATCTCCCCATGCCGACCCGGTCGGGCCGCTGAAAGAGGGCATTTTTGTCACCTTTCCCGGCTCGCCTTTCGAGCTTTTCCAGCCCTATCCTCCCGCTGGCGACCAGCCGACGGCGATCGAGGGTCTGGTCGAAGGGGTCGAAAACGGCGAGGTATTCCAGACGCTGCTCGGCGTGACCGGCTCCGGCAAGACCTTCACGATGGCCAACGTCATCGCGCGCATGGGGCGGCCGGCGATCGTCTTCGCCCCCAACAAGACCTTGGCGGCGCAGCTCTACAGCGAGTTTCGGGAGTTCTTTCCCAAGAACGCGGTGGAGTATTTCGTCAGCTATTACGACTACTACCAGCCCGAGGCCTACGTGCCGCAGCGGGATCTGTTCATCGAGAAGGACAGCTCGATCAACGAGCACATCGAGCAGATGCGGCTCTCGGCCACCAAGAGCGTGCTGGAGCGGCGAGACACGGTGATCGTGGCCACGGTGAGTGCCATCTACGGCATCGGCACCCCGGAGGACTACACGCAGATGCGCTTCATCATGCGCAACGGCGACAAGATCGGCCAGCGCGATGTGATCGGGCGGCTGATCCGCATGCAGTACACGCGCAACGAACAGGACTTCTCGCGCGGGACCTTTCGCGTTCGGGGAGACACCATCGACGTCTTTCCTGCCGAGCACAGCGAGTTGGCCATCCGGATCGAGCTGTTCGACGACGAGATCGAGTCGCTGCAGCTCTTCGACCCGCTGACCGGGCGTGTCCGGCAGAAGATTCCCCGCTTCACCGTCTATCCGTCGAGTCACTACGTGACGCCGCGCGACAAGGTGATGACCGCCGTCGAAACCATCAAGCTGGAGCTGGTCGACCGCGTCAAGGAATTCGTCGGCCAAGGCAAATTGGTCGAGGCCCAACGGCTAGAGCAGCGCACCCGCTTCGACCTGGAAATGCTCGCCGAGATCGGCCACTGCAAGGGCATCGAGAACTATTCGCGGCACCTGTCGGGCGCGGCGCCTGGCGACCCGCCCGCCACGCTCACCGACTACCTGCCCAAAGACGCGCTGATGTTTCTGGACGAGAGCCACCAAATGATCGGTCAGCTCGGCGGCATGTACAACGGTGACCGCGCGCGCAAGACGACGCTGGTGGAGTACGGCTTTCGCCTGCCGTCGGCCATGGACAACCGGCCGCTGAAGTTCGAGGAATTCGAGCGACGGATGCGCCAATGCATCTTCGTTTCGGCCACGCCCGCGCAGTACGAGAAGGATCATTCGGGGAACGTCGTGGAGCAGTTGGTGCGGCCGACCGGGCTGATCGATCCCGTGGTCGAGGTGCGACCTGCCACGCACCAGGTCGACGACGTGCTGGGCGAGATCCGTCTGCGGGTCGACAAGAACGAGCGTGTGCTGATCACCACCTTGACCAAGCGCATGGCCGAGCAGCTCACCGACTATCTGGGCGACAACGGCGTGAAGGTGCGGTATCTGCACAGCGATGTCGACACCGTCGAGCGTGTGGAAATCCTTCGTGACCTTCGGCTCGGCACGTTCGACGTGCTTGTGGGCATCAATCTGCTGCGGGAAGGCCTGGACATCCCGGAGGTCTCGCTGGTGGCGATTCTCGATGCGGACAAGGAAGGCTTCCTGCGCGCGGAGCGCAGCCTCATCCAGACCATCGGCCGGGCAGCGCGCAACCTGAACGGTCGCGCCATCTTGTACGCCGATCGCATGACCGACTCGATGAAAAAGGCGATCGACGAAACGGAGCGCCGCCGCGCCAAGCAGATCGCACACAACGAGGCGCACGGCATCACGCCCCGCAGCATCGTGAAAAAGGTGCGCGACCTGATCGACGGGGTCTATAGCGAGAAGACGGGCAAGGAAATGGCCAAGCTCGAACTCGAGCGCGCCAAGGTCGAGGACATGAGCGAAAAGGACGTCGCCCGAGAGATCAAGCGGCTCGAAAAGCTGATGCTGGAGCACGCGCGCAATCTCGAGTTCGAAAAGGCAGCGCGGGTGCGCGACCAGCTCGCCGTGCTGAGAGAGCAGGCGTTCGGGGCCTCCGGCGGCGACAACATCGCCCCGAGCTAGTGCGGGGCCGGCGCTGGGTTTACCCGAGCGCAACGGAGGGGTTTCTGCTATACTTGAGCGAAACAGTCAACAACAAAAATACTTCGCGATGAAGGGCCGGTCTTCACCTTTCGGTGAGTGGTCGGTAGGGGCGGAGACCACGCCGCCGGGCTTCGGCTTCGGCGTCAATTTACGAGCACACAAGGAGCTTGCGATGCGTCTCACTACCAAAGGTCGTTTTGCCGTCACTGCCATGATCGATCTGGCACTGCGCCAGAACAGCGGTCCAGTGACGCTGGCCGCGATCAGCCAGCGCCAGCAGATTTCGCTGTCTTACCTCGAGCAACTCTTCGGCAAACTGCGCCGCCATGAGCTTGTCGAATCGACGCGGGGGCCAGGCGGCGGCTACAGCCTGGGCCGCAAGGCGGCGGAAATCACGGTGGCCGACATCATCGTGTCGGTCGACGAGCCGATCGATGCGACGCATTGCGGCGGCAAGGAAAACTGCCTTGGCGAGGCCGGACGGTGCATGACCCACGAGCTTTGGGCATCGCTGAACCAGCGCATGGTGGAGTTCCTGGATTCGGTCACGCTGCAGAAACTGGTCGACGACCAGATCGCCAAGGGCGTGCAGATCGAGAACAAGCCTGCCATCAAGCGGGCCATTTCGAGCCAGCCAGTGGTCAAGCCGATCCGGGTGAATGCGCCGAACTCGGTGTTCGCCCTGGGCAACGTCTTCGCCAAGTCTTGATGCCGGCAGCGCGTTCGCGCTGCGTGCTTCGTCGCCTGAAACTAAAAACCCACGAGTCTGAGTGAGCCATGGACGTCACCCCGCATTTCCCTATTTATCTTGATTACGGCGCGACCACGCCCGTTGACCCTCGCGTCGTCGACGCCATGATTCCCTGGTTGCGCGAACACTTCGGCAATCCGGCGTCGCGCAGCCATGCGTGGGGCTGGGAGGCGGAAGAAGCCGTCGAGAAGGCTCGTGTGGATGTGGCCAGCCTGATTGGCGCCGATCCGCGTGAAATCGTCTGGACGTCGGGTGCCACCGAGTCGAACAACCTGGCCATCAAGGGCGCGGCGCAGTTCTACAAGGGCAAGGGCAAGCACCTCATCACGGTCAAGACCGAGCACAAGGCCGTGCTCGACACGATGCGCGAGCTCGAACGTCAGGGCTTCGAGGTCACTTACCTCGACGTGCAGGAAGACGGCATGCTCGACCTGGACACGTTCAAGGCGGCGATTCGCCCTGACACCATCCTCGCCAGCGTGATGTTCGTGAACAACGAAATTGGCGTGATCCAGGACGTGGTGGCGCTGGGCAACATCTGCCGGGAAAAGGGCGTGGTCTTTCATGTCGACGCCGCGCAGGCGACGGGCAAGGTCGAAATCGACATGGCCACGCTGCCGATCGATCTGATGAGCCTGGCTTCGCACAAGACCTACGGTCCCAAGGGCATCGGCGCGCTGTACGTGCGCCGGAAGCCGCGCGTGCGGCTCGAAGCGCAGATGCACGGCGGCGGGCACGAACGCGGTATGCGTTCCGGCACGCTCCCGACGCACCAGATCGTCGGTATGGGCGAGGCTTTCCGGATCGCCAAGCTCGAAATGAAAGACGACATCGCCAAGGCGGCGCGGCTGCAGAAGCGGCTGCTCGATGGCCTCAGCGACGTCGAACAGGTCTTCGTCAACGGCAACCTCGAACACCGCGTGCCGCACAACCTGAACATCAGCTTCAACTACGTCGAAGGCGAGTCGCTGATCATGGGCATCAAGGGCTTGGCGGTGTCGTCGGGTTCGGCGTGCACGTCGGCCAGCCTCGAGCCCAGCTATGTGTTGCGTGCACTCGGGCGCAGCGACGAACTGGCCCACAGCAGCTTGCGCATGACCATCGGTCGTTTCACCACTGAGGAAGAGATCGATTACGCGGTCTCCACGATCAAGCACAACGTTGCCAAACTCCGTGAACTGAGCCCGCTGTGGGAAATGTTCAAGGACGGCATCGACATCAGCACGATCCAGTGGTCGGCGCACTGAACGTTTTCCATATTCAAAGAGGTACCCCATGGCTTACTCCACCAAGGTCATCGACCACTACGAAAATCCCCGCAATGTCGGCTCCTTTGAAAAGGGCGACGATTCCGTGGGCACCGGCATGGTCGGCGCACCGGCTTGCGGCGATGTGATGAAGCTGCAGATCAAGGTCAACCCCGAAACCGGCGTGATCGAAGACGCGCGCTTCAAGACCTACGGCTGCGGATCCGCCATCGCGTCATCGTCGCTCGTGACCGAGTGGGTCAAGGGCAAGACGCTCGATGAAGCGGCCGCCTTGAAGAACGCTCAGATCGCCGAAGAACTGGCGCTGCCGCCGGTCAAGATTCATTGCTCGATCCTGGCCGAAGATGCCATCAAGGCCGCCGTCAATGATTACAAGCAGAAGCACGCGGTAGGCACTGCTGCGACTGAAGCGGTTCACTGACATGGCTGTGACGCTCACCGACGCCGCTGCGCGCCACGTCACCCGCTACCTCGGCAAACGGGGCAAGGGCGTGGGCGTGCGGTTGGGCGTCAAGACGACCGGTTGCTCGGGCCTGGCTTACAAGCTTGAGTACGTGGATGAATTCGCTCCCGAAGACGTGGTCTTCGAAGACCACGGCGTGAAGGTGCTGGTCGACCCCAAGAGCCTTGCCTACATCGACGGCACACAGCTCGACTTCGTGCGCGAAGGTCTCAACGAGGGCTTCAAGTTCATCAACCCGAACGAGCGCGACCGTTGCGGGTGCGGAGAGAGCTTCCGGATCTGACCGTGCGCGCTGCGCACCTCCGCCGCCACCATGTCATGTGCTGGCGGTTTTTTATTGCCATGAATCTTCAAGACACCGACTTCGAACTGTTCGGCGTATCGCCGACCTTCGCGCAAGACCGCGCAGTGCTCGACGCCCGCTGGAAAGAACTACAGCGCGAGGCGCACCCCGACCGCTTCGCGTCGCAGGGTGCCGCTGCTCAGCGCATCGCCATGCAGTGGTCGGTGCGCGTGAACGAAGCGTATCAGCGGCTGAAGGACCCGGTCCGCCGCGCGGGCTACCTGTGCGAACTCAACGGCGCGCCGATTCGTGCCGAGGACAACACCGCCATGCCGGGCGACTTCCTGATGCAGCAGATGGAGTGGCGCGAGTCGTTGGACGACGCGTCCGATGTCGGCGAAATTGATGGTCTTCAAGCCACGGTCGATGCGGCGCGCGCGCGTGCGTTGTCGTCGCTCGACTGGTTGATCGACGAGAAGGGCGACTTCGTCGCCGCGTCGCAGCAGGTGAGAGCCCTCATGTTCATCGAGCGCTTTGCGCAGGACGTCGAGGCCAAGGCCGACGCATTGGGACAATAGGCCGATGGCACTCCTCCAAATCTCAGAACCAGGCCAGGCGCCCGACCCGCATCAGCGCCGCGTCGCCGTCGGCATCGACCTCGGCACGACGCACTCGCTGGTGGCGGCGGTGCGCAATGGCGTCGCCGAATGCCTGCCCGACGCCCAGGGTCGCGTCATCCTGCCTTCCGCGGTCCGCTATCTCGATGCCGAGCGCCGTCAGATCGGCTTCGACGCGATCGCCGCTCGCGCGCAGGACCCGGCCAACACCATCACGTCCGTCAAGCGATTGATGGGGCGCGGTCTTGCAGACATCGCCCATCGCGACGCCATGTCTTATGGCCTTGTCGATGCGGATGGGATGGTGAAGGTAAGAACCGTTGCCGGCGCCAAGTCGCCGGTCGAGATCAGTGCTGACATCCTCGCCACGTTGCGCTATCGGGCAGAAGACACCTTCGACGACGATGTGCACGGTGCCGTCATCACGGTGCCGGCGTACTTCGACGAAGGGCAACGCCAAGCCACCAAGGACGCCGCGCAACTGGCAGGCCTCAACGTGCTGCGGCTGATCAGCGAGCCCACGGCCGCGGCGATCGCTTACGGCTTGGACAATGCGAGCGAGGGCGTCTACGCCGTCTACGACCTGGGCGGCGGCACGTTCGACATCTCGATCTTGCGCCTGACGCAGGGCGTGTTCGAGGTGATTGCCACCGGCGGCGATTCGGCGCTCGGCGGTGACGACTACGACCACGCGCTGGCCAGCGCCGTTGCGGCCCGGGCCGGCCGCGTTGCCTCCGATGACAGCGATCGCGCCGCGTTGCTGGTCGCCGCGCGTGCCGTCAAGGAGGCGCTGACTGACGCCGACGTTGCGCCCTTCGTTGCGGCACTCGGCGACACCGAACTGCGCGTCGATGTAACGCGTGCACAGTTCGACGATGCGACGCGGACCCTCACCGACCGCACCATCGTGGCGGTGCGCAAGGCACTGCGCGACGCCAAGCTCAAGCCGGACGATCTGCAAGGCATCGTGCTGGTCGGTGGCTCCACGCGCATGCCACAGGTGCGCGAAGCAGTGGCCGCGTTCTTTGGTCGGCCGCCGCTGACCAACCTGAATCCTGATGAGGTGGTCGCACTCGGCGCTGCCATCCAGGCCAACCAGCTGGCTGGCAACAGCGGCGCGGGCGACCTGTTGTTGCTCGACGTGATTCCCTTGTCTCTGGGCATCGAAACCATGGGCGGTCTCGTGGAGCGCATCGTGCCGCGCAACCAGACCATCCCGACCGCGATGGCGCAGGACTTCACGACCTACAAGGACGGGCAGACCGCATTGGCGCTGCACGTTGTGCAAGGCGAGCGCGACCTCGTCGCCGATTGCCGAAGCCTGGCCCGCTTCGAACTTCGTGGCATTCCGCCGATGTCTGCGGGCGCCGCGCGCATTCGCGTCACCTTCACGGTCGATGCCGACGGGCTGCTCAGTGTGGCCGCGAAGGAGCAGGGCAGTGGTGTCGAGGCGAGCGTCACGGTCAAGCCTTCATACGGGCTGTCCGACGACCAGATCGCAACGATGCTGCAGGAGAGTTTCTCGACAGCGCAGGAAGACATGCAAGCTCGCGCTCTCGTCGAGGCCCGAGTCGACGCCGATCGGATGTTGATGGCCACGCAGAGCGCCCTCGAAGTCGATGGCGCGTTGCTATCGGCGGACGAGCGCTCCCGCATCGACACGCTGATGCAGTCGCTCCGCGACGCAAGGTCGTCGAGCGACGCCGCCGTCGTCGAGGCGGCGACCAAGGCACTCGCCGAGGGCACCGAAGCCTTCGCCGCACAGCGCATGAACCATGGCATCGCACGTGCGCTGTCCGGCCGCCAGATCGAATCTCTGTAGAACCCCATGCCCACGATCAAGATCCTCCCCCACCCCGAGTACTGTCCGCAAGGCGCCGAAGTGACTGCGCCCGCCGGCACGTCGATCTGCGAGGCGTTGCTCGACCATCACATCAACATAGAGCACGCTTGCGAGATGAGTGCGGCTTGCACCACCTGCCATGTGGTGGTGCGCCAGGGCTTCGGTTCGCTGAATGCCTCCGATGAGACGGAGGACGACCTGCTCGACCGCGCCTGGGGTCTCGAGCCGCAGTCGCGCTTGAGCTGCCAGGCCATCCTCGCGCAGGACGATGTGACGATCGAGATCCCGAAGTACTCGATCAACCATGCCAAGGAGAACCACTGATGTCGAGACAGATCGTTCTCGACACGGAAACCACCGGGCTCTCAGCGGAAAGCGGCGATCGTGTCATCGAGTTGGGGTGCGTCGAACTCATCAACCGAAAGCTGACCGGCAATGACTTGCACATCTACTTCAATCCCGAGCGGGAGAGTCATGAAGAGGCATTGAAGGTCCATGGCCTCACGAGCGATTTCCTGCGCGACAAGCCGAAGTTCGCGACGCTGGCCAACGACGTGATCGACTACCTGCGTGATGCAGAACTGATCATCCACAACGCCGCCTTCGACGTCGGGTTCTTGAACAAGGAGCTCGAGCTCGTGGGGCTGCCGCCGTTGCGCAGCTTCGTCGGCGAAGTGACCGACACGTTGGCTATGGCCAAGGCCGTGTATCCAGGGAAACGCAATTCGCTGGACGCACTGTGCGACCGCTTCGGCGTCGATCGTTCCAATCGCACCTTTCATGGCGCGAAGCTCGATGCGCAGCTGCTGGCCGACGTCTATATCAATCTCACGCGGGGCCAGGATGCGCTGTTGATCGACGCGACGACGGATGAGCCTGCCATCGGCACCTTCGTCGCGGTGGACCTTCGGAGCTTCTCGCTGCCGGTGCTTTTAGCATCCGATCACGAGCTCGCCGTCCACGAAGAAGTGCTGATGCAGTTGGACAAAGCCAGCAAAGGCAAGACGCTGTTTCGCCAATTCGAAGTACACGCGCAAAACGCTGTGGCATAATCGCTGGCTTCGCGCAGCAGCGCAAAGATTCGATCGGCGTGTTCATGCCGTGAGGGCGGTTAGCTCAGGGGTAGAGCACAGCATTCACACTGCTGGGGTCCCAGGTTCGAAACCTGGACCGCCCACCATTCCGGATTTCCCGATCCGACCGGAGATTCGGTCGCGCTTCGCCGTGTCGGTCGACGCCGACGACGAATACGGCCTTGGGATGGCGCATGTCACGCGCGCAACTCGTAGAACCGAGTCTCCAAAGGAGTGCGCTATGGCTACCAGTCCCGATCTACCACCGCCCATCACCCCCGACGTGCCCAATCGGCCCGATCCGGCCGAGCTTCCTGTCGAGCCCGATCAAGGCGTCGTGCGGCTGCGCAAGGCGACCCGGCGTTTCGTCGGCGTGCGCTGGAACTTGCATTTTCTGGCCAACCGCCAGTACATGGGCGCTGCGCGCTACACCTGGCCCAAGACGAGAACCTCGGCCTGGAGTTTTTGACGCCACTGCCGCTAAGCTTGCGGCATGGATGAATTTGATTGCGCCGTGATTGGCGCCGGTGTCGTAGGGCTCGCCATCGCCCGCGCCTTGGCCCTCCAAGGCCGTGAAGTGATGGTTCTCGAGGCGGAAGGTGCTATCGGCACCGGCACCAGCTCTCGCAACAGCGAGGTGATTCATGCGGGCATCTACTATCCGCAGGGCTCCCTCAGAGCACAGCTTTGTGTAGAAGGCCGTCACGCACTCTATGCGTATGCGGGCGAGCGCGGCGTACCGCACCGGCGCTGCGGCAAGCTGATCGTGGCAACGTCGGCGACACAGGTGGCTGACCTCGAGTCGATCATCGCGAAGGCGAGAGCCAACGGCGTGGATGACATGGCAATGTTCACACGTGCGCAAGCGCAGTCGCTCGAACCGGCGCTGGAGTGCTTGGCCGCCGCCTACTCGCCCAGCACCGGCATCGTGGACAGCCATGGGTTGATGCTCAGCCTCCAGGGCGACCTCGAGCAAGCGGGCGGCGTCGTGGCACTGATGTCCGCGGTCTCACGGGCCGAATGCACGGGTGACGGGATCGTGCTTCATGCGAAAGACGGCACCGCGCTGCGCTGCGCCAGCGTCGTGAATGCAGCCGGGCTTTCAGCGCCGCTGCTCGCCCGGCGATTCGAAGGTTTGCCTCCGTCTGCCGTGCCGGAGGCCTATTTCGCCAAAGGCAATTACTTCACGTTGGCCGAACGCGCGCCGTTCTCTCGTCTGATCTATCCCGTGCCCGAGGCTGCGGGTCTGGGCGTGCACCTCACGCTCGACATGGGCGGGCAAGCCAAGTTCGGACCCGACGTGCAGTGGGTGGATTCGCCGGACGACCTGGTGGTCGATCCGCAGCGAGGCGATGGCTTTTATGCCGAGGTCCGGCGCTACTGGCCAGGATTGCCGGACGGCGCCTTGATTCCAGGCTACGCAGGAATACGACCGAAGATATCGGGTCCGGGCGAGGCGGCACGGGATTTCGTGATCGATGGTCCGTCCGTGCACGGCGTTCCGGGCCTGGTGAACCTGTTCGGTATCGAGTCGCCCGGACTGACGAGCAGTCTCGCGATCGGACGACATGTGGCGCAGCTGCTCGCTTGAGGATTCGCAGCCTGTACCATGAACAGCGCGCCGTATGCCGGCGCCGATTCGCCGGCAAGTCCGCCGGCACCTATCACCGAGGGAAGATCTCAATGAGCGCAGCGAACAACCTTGAAGCCGCGGCCAACGCCGTTGTCGAAGACATTGCGAATGACGTGAAGGGCGTGTTGGGCGGCAAGGATCTCGAGTCCAACCCCCAGATCAGGGCTTTGCGTCAGCGCGTCGAAGCCAAGTTGGCGATCGCCCGCGAACTGGCCGCCGAGAAGAGCAAGATCGCTGCGAAAAAAGCGAAGGATGCAGCCAGCACCGCCAATGCTTATGCCCATGACGAGCCATGGCAAATTGCCGCTGGCGCGCTCGCTGTCGGCGTGTTGGTCGGTCTCCTGCTCGGCCGCCGCTGAGCGCTCGCACGCTGCTGTTGAAGCGCCTCGACGCGCGACCGGAGGATTGAATGAATAAGTTGCTGTCCCTGCTGGGACTGGATGTCCGCATCCGCCGCATCCGCATTGCAGCGGGCGAAAGCGCGATGGCGATCGAGGATCGGGCCCAGTTGGTGCGCATGGCCTGGGACGAGGAAAAACATCGGCTCAAGCGCATGCTCGTGTTGGCCATTGCGGTGCTTGGTCTGACCACTGTGGCTGTCGCCCTGTTCTCGGTGGCAGTGGTGATTCATTTCTGGGACACGCCGCATCGCGCGACGGCGGCCTGGTCGGTCGCCGCGGGCTGGGTCGCGCTGTGGGCGCTGTGCCTCGTGGGCCTGCTGGCGACCTTGCGCCGTACGAGCGACGCCTTCACACCAAGCCGGCGCGAGTTCGACCGCGACTGGGCGTGGGTGCAGGACCGGTTGGGCATCGGCAACCATGGCCAACCACACGGAACTCCGCGTCCCACTCGGCCGGAGACGCGCGAGCAGCTGCTCGCGCGCATTGCACGCCAACGCCAGCGCATCGCCGTGCTGCAGGCAGCCGACGCACAGCCCGCCAGTCCGGTGGAACCGGCACTGGATGAGTCTCCCAAGGAAACAGCCGCACGCCTTCTGCGCGCCCATCCGGTGGCGGCCGGAGTGGGGGCGGCCGTCTTGATCGCGGTGGTGAAGCCCCGACGTTTGTTGCGCTGGGCCGCGTTCATTGCCCCGGTGCTGTGGCGGATGCGCTGACGAGCGCCACGCATCGGTCAGCGCGGTTGGGGGACCCGATTGCGCATGGCACGCGCGGCCTCCCCGACCAGGGTGGGGCCGCGGTAGATCAGGCCGGTGTAGATCTGAACGACGTCGGCACCAGCAGCCAGTTTGGCGGCGGCGTCCACGCCGTTCATCACACCTCCGGTGCCGACGATCGGGAACGCGGGTCCCAACGCTGCGCGCAACTGCGCGATCACCCTGTTGCTCGCGTCGCGCACCGGCATCCCCGAGAGACCGCCTGCCTCTTCTGCATGCGCTAGGCCCGCGACCGCCTCGCGGGACAAGGTGGTGTTGGTGGCGACAACCCCATCCATCCCGTGCCGCTTCAGCGTTGCAGCGATGGATTGCACCTGCGTTGCATCCAGGTCGGGTGCGATCTTCAAGAACAGCGGGACGCGCTTTGCATGCTGCGCCGCGAGCGCTTCGCGGCGCTCCGCCAAGGTGCCGAGCAGACCGTCGAGAGCCTCGTCACTTTGAAGCGAGCGAAGGTTGGCGGTATTGGGACTCGAAATATTGATGGTGACGTAGTCGGCGTGCGGATAGACGCCATCGAGAGCGATCAGGTAGTCGTCCGTGGCGCGTTCGATCGGCGTCGCCGCGTTCTTGCCGATGTTCAGACCCAGCAGCATCGGCGTGGCTTGGGCGGCCCCGCTCGCACGGAAGCGTGCGCGACGAACGTTGGCAATGAAAGCTTCCAGACCGTCGTTGTTGAAGCCCAGCCGGTTGATGAGCGCGTCGCGCTGCGGCAGCCGGAACATGCGCGGTTTGGCATTGCCGGGTTGCGGCTTCGGTGTCACGGTGCCGACCTCGACGAAACCAAAGCCCATCGCGGCAAAAGCGTCGATGCAGCGCGCGTTCTTGTCGAGGCCCGCCGCCAAACCGATGCGATTGGGAAAATGCAATCCTGCCAATGTGAGCGGGTCGTGCACCCGCTTCGACGCGTAGACACAAGCCAGGGGCGTGTTTTGGGTTCGTGCCAACGCGTCCAGCGTGACCTCATGGGCGTGTTCGGGGTCCAGGCCGAAGAGAAAAGGGCGGGCGAGCCCATAGAGGGACGAAAGCATCGGCAGGGGCATCGGATAATTCTCGGCTTCGTTAGCCCAAGGATTCTCCCCGATGACTGCACCCTCCCTTTCTCCCGACGAACTCAAGGCCATGGTCGGCCGCGCCGCGCTGGCGCATGTGGTGGAGGGCGAGATCGTCGGCGTCGGGACCGGCTCGACGGTGAACAAGTTCATCGAGGCGCTCGGAACGATCAAAGACCGGATCCGCGGCGCGGTGTCCAGCTCCGTGGCCTCCACCGAGCGTCTGCAGGCGCTCGGCATCGAGGTCTTCGACTGCAATGCGGTGGACGAGTTGGCGGTCTACATCGATGGCGCCGACGAGATCGACGGGCACGGCTTCATGATCAAGGGCGGTGGCGCGGCGCTCACGCGCGAGAAGATCGTTGCGGCCCAGTCGAGAACCTTCGTGTGCATCGCAGATGCATCCAAGCGGGTCCAGACGCTCGGTGCCTTTCCCCTGCCCGTCGAGGTGGTGCCAATGGCAGCGCGGCGCATCATGCGCCAGTTCGAGCGAATGGGCGGCATGGCGCAGGTTCGCGAAAAAGACGGCGTCGCGCTCGTGACCGACAACGGCCAGCACATCGTCGATGTCAGCGGTCTGCAGATCAGCGACCCGTTGGGCTTCGAGACCCAAGTGAGCCAGTGGCCGGGCGTCGTGACCGTCGGCGTGTTCGCGCACCAGCGTGCGCACGTCTGCCTGCTCGCGACGCCATCAGGCGTCGAGACGCTGCGCTTCGATTGAGCGCGCAGTCCGGCTAGAACTTGATGCCTGCCGGGTTGGAAGGCGTCGGACCGTCGGGCAGCGCCGCGCGGGGCGGCGGCACCGCGGTGCCAGCTGCAGTGGACGGCACGGCCGCCGGTGCCGATCGCTGCGCAACCATCGGCTGTGCAGGCGCGTTGCGGTAGCCGACTGGCAGACGGATGCTCTTGGGATAGCCGGCGGCGTCCAGGTACTGCGACCACTCGCCGTCCGAGAATCCCTTGAGTTGCTGGGCGCCAATGGTCAACAGCGGCAAGGCGTTCTGCCCGCTCAGGCGCATCAGGGCGTCGCCGTCTTCGGGCGTCTTGACCTGACGTTCGTTGAATGGCACGCCGCGCGTGCTCAGGAGCGAGCGGCCGGCATCGCAGGGAGCGCAGTCGTCGCGCGTGTAGATCGTGACCGGATAGCGCTGAACCACCTGCTGCAGTTCATACGGCAGGGCGGCCGTGGCGCCGCCGCTTTCGGCCGTCGCAGGGGCGGCGGGCACTGCCGCAGGCCGCGCGTTCGCTGCGGGCGGCTGGTCCGAGAACGTGACCTTGCCGTTTGGAGCGACTTGCCGGTAGACGGGCTGGGCCGACAAGGCGCCCGTTGCGAAGGCCAGCAGCACGAAGGACAGGCGAGCGTAACGTTGCATGGGAACCCCCGGAATAGTCGAAACAGCCGCGAGTATCTCAGGCTCGCTCACCCGCAGGCGCCGACCGTTGTCAGGCCGGCTGCGCTTCCGCCATGCCCTGGTGGCGCAGCAAGGCATCGAGCTGCGGTTCACGGCCGCGGAACGCTTTGAAGGACTCCATGGCACTGCGGCT